>Ga0080006_1144796_pt1 | contig 11785 bp, 9 predicted proteins | sample RS3BMetagenome_FD_69209 | JGI IMG/M metagenome (GOLD analysis project Ga0080006, IMG submission 69209) | Ferric oxide microbial mat and aquatic microbial communities from Rainbow Spring, Yellowstone National Park, USA - RS3B (SPADES... ...
CATGTACGCCTGGTTTGTGAAAAGAGCCGTACCGAACGACTACTTTCAGACGGCAAAAAACAATGGTCAAACGCTATTCGAGTACTTAGAAGATGTGGCGGAACAGATTCCGCCCGGTCAAACGGGACTCATCGCATTGGACTGGTGGAACGGAAATCGCAGTATTTTGGCCGATGCAGATTTGACGGGTGTACTAGTTGGAATGACTCTTTCCACGAAACCTGAGGACATCTATCGCGCGCTTCTCGAATCGACTGCTTTTGGAACACGTCGAATCGTTGAGAATTTCCGGGAGCACGGAGTTCATTTGAAGGAACTCGTTGCCTGTGGAGGGATCGTGCTGAAAAGTCCACTACTCATGCAAATTTATGCGGATGTGTGCGGCTTGCCGGTGACTGTAAGGTCGTCTGCGGAAATACCAGCGCGTGGCGCGGCACTTTTTGGCGCCGTAGCAGCTGGAAAGGAAGCCGGGGGATTCAATACGATCCAAGAGGCAAGCTCGGTACTCGCCCCGCCGATTGGTCGAATCTATCGCCCGAATGCTGCTGCGACGAATGTATACGACGCTGCATATGAAGTATATCGGGAGTTGTACGATTATTTCGGGCGCGACAACTCTCAATTGCTTCACCGTATAAAGAGTATTCGGACGGAATCTTTTCGTAAATCGGGTCAGTGATAAGGGATGAGCGTATATGGATATACCAAGCTTTCTATTGAATCAGCCGATAACGTGTGATTGCGGACGCGAACATTTCGTCCCCATTGAGAAGATTGTCGTCGCGGATAGCCTGTGGGAGGAACTTCAGCAGTATTTAATCAACAGGGGGTACAGAAACGTCCTCGTCGTCGCAGATACAAATACGTATGCAGTCCTCGGACAGAAAACGGTTGATCATCTGCGCGACGGCGGATTCGAAGTACAAACGTACGTTTTTACGGATCCCACCGTACTGTTGCCTGATGAGATCGCCACTTTGCGCGTGTTCGATGAGATGAGGCAGTGTGGGGCGCATACGGTCATAGCAGTTGGAAGCGGCGTGATCAACGATATTGTCCGCTATGCAACCTTTCAAGCAGCCATGCCGTATATCTCTGTCCCGACGGCGCCTTCCATGGATGGCTATGCTTCAAGCGTAGCGGCTCTTCAATTCGCCGGTGTGAAAACAACGAAACCGGCGCATTCTCCAAAAGCGATTTTCTGTTCCCCGAAGGTGCTCAGTGATGCTCCGCAGCACTTAATTCAATCGGGTTTCGGGGATTTGATTGGAAAAGTGATCTCACTTTTGGACTGGAAGCTGGCAAACGTGTTGTATGGTGAGTATTTTTGCGAGAAATCGTATGAAATCGTACTGGAGCCTTTGCGCTATTGCGTGGAAAATCCGGAACAGTTGCGAAGACGCAATCCGGAAGCGGTTCGAAATTTATTCATCGGGCTAGTCAACGCAGGTATAGCTATGGCCATGATGGGAAATTCGCGTCCGGCCAGCGGGAGCGAGCACCACTGTTCTCACTTTTGGGACTTTCTTGCCTATAAAGAGTTGCGTCAGCATATTTCTCACGGTCTGCAGGTGGGGTACGCTACCCATTGGATGATGCGTTTTTATAAGGGTGTCGAGCAGTTGGAGAAACTGAGAGATCCAATGATTCCTGAATTCACGAGCGAGTGGGAAGCGAATGTGCGAGAATTATATGGCACGGGCGCTGATGAAATTATTTCGGCACAGCATCAAAAGAAGGCGTGGCTACTGGAACGTCGACACCAGTGGCCGACAGACTCAGATGGTTTTAGGCGTTTACTCGGCGATTTGCGTCCTGAACTTTCGTTCTTTGAACGTGTAGAAAATGCACTCGTTACAATGGGGATCCCAGGCGATATTTCATATATCGGGATGAATGTAGAAACATTAAACGAGACATTTTCGCATGCGCGCCAGTTAAGGGCGCGTTATACCGTCTTTGATTTTCTTGAAGGTCAGGGGTTGCTGGAACGGTTTATCAACGATGTCGTAACGTCATCTAAATAATCGCGATCGTAGGGTGATGTTGACTGGCCGGTTTATTGACCGTGAAGTGAGGAGGGTGATTGGCTTGTTAAAACATTTAAAAAAAGAGGTTTTAGGGGCAAACTTGCAACTTCCGAAGCATAACCTGGTTACATTTACATGGGGTAATGTCAGCGGAATAGATCGAAGCGAGGGACTTGTCGTCATCAAGCCTAGCGGAGTTCCCTACGAGAAGCTCGCAGTAGAAGATATGGTTGTGCTTGATCTGGAGGGCAACAAGGTAGAGGGGAGATTGAACCCGTCATCCGATACGCCAACGCATCTCGCGTTGTACAAAGCGTTTTCGGACATGAACGGAATCGTCCATACTCATTCACCATGGGCAACGAGCTGGGCACAAGCGGGTCGATCAATTCCTGCCTTTGGAACAACCCATGCGGATTATTTTTATGGGGAAATTCCATGCACGAGAGAGATGACGCCGCAGGAAATCGAAGGCGCATATGAACTCGAAACGGGAAACGTGATCATCGAAATCTTTTCGCAGCTAAACCCTACTTTCATGCCGGGTGTACTCGTTCGGAATCATGCTCCCTTTTGTTGGGGTAAGAATGCGGAGGAGGCTGTTCACAACGCTGTAGTAATGGAGGAAGTAGCCAAGTTGGCCCACACCACCTTACAGTTAAACCCAGAGGCACTTCCGATAAGCCAAGAGCTTCTTGATAAACATTTCCTTCGAAAACATGGGGCAGGCGCTTATTACGGTCAATCAAAATGATGCTTAATCGACACTTTAATAAGGAGCCAACGACGTGAATCTATTGGAGGCCATTCATACCCTTGTCACCGTACGAGATTTCAAATCTGCGGCCTCCAAAATTCCGCTCAGCTACGTGCGCTTTTACATATTTCGGGCATGAAAATCCAGTTTGGACCCCCTTCCCGAATCGGGCATTATTCGGGGTTATTTCCGGATTTTTTGCCAATCGTGAAGGGTGTAGAAACGCTTTTATAGACTACCATCGTGTCCATTCCCGCAGCCGCGTGGTGAAGATCGTGGCAGTGAAACATCCATAATCCAGGATTGTTGGCCACGAAGGCAATGTTGTAAGATTCGCCGGGCAGCACATTTAAAGTGTCCAAGTAGACGGAGCTACCGGATAATGGTTTCCCATTCCGGGTCAACACTTCAAAGGAATGGCCATGTAAGTGCATCGGATGAATAAAAGGACTGTCATTGGTAATATGAACTTTGACAACATCCCCCTTGTTCACCTCGATCGGCGGGACGTTCGGGAATACTTTCCCATTGATCGTATAGACCATTTGTTCCTTCCCGTTATAGAACCCCATACCCGCTCCTAGCTTCATACTGTAGTTCACGGTGAAGTGAGAATTCATACTCAATGCATCGGAGGCCGCCCCTGTATTCGTACCATACTTCGAAAAGTCGAACCAAGCCGCGTTGGCCGTTAGGGATTTGTCGGTTTTGGCCGCATCATTACCGAACGTGACGCCGATCATCTTTTGTTCCGTTTTGGATGGGTCGGCGTCCACAAGCGATACAGTTCCGTTTTTCGGCATCCGAAATGCAACGTCGTAGCGCTGCGCTCCACCAATCGGCAATAACGTTTCATGGAGAGGTGTACCTCCTGTTATATCATGGCCATCCATTGCGATGATCCGAAAATCGCTGCCGACCAACGTGACGAGATGGGTCATGTTTCCTGCATTAACGATCCGAAGGAGAACGAGGTCACCGGGTAAGGCGTTCAAATGGAGTCCTTCACTAGTACCATTGGCGGTAAACACATCATACATGGACATCATTTCGGTCAAAGCGTTTTGTTGCGTTTGCTTGGGCATCGTGGTAGGACCATTCATATTCATTCCGTTCATAGATTGATTCGAGTCACTCCCCATCCCGCTCTGGCCCATGCCACTCATATTCATGCTGCCCATCTCTTCGTTCGTTTGCCCGGTTGTGTTCCACTCGTGAAGAGCAACGGCGTAATCCTTGTCATAATGAAAGGAAGGCCTCTTAGGTTCTACGACGAAAACACCAAATAATCCACGTCCGGTCTCATTGGAACTATCTTGATGTGAATGGTACCAATAGGTTCCGGGTTGATCGGCAATAAAGCTGTAGGTAAAGGAGCCTCCTTTTTTCACGGCATTTTGTGTGACGCCGGCAATACCATCTTCCGCTCCGGGAACGTCTACGCCGTGCCAATGAATCGTGACACCTTCGGGCAGTTTATTATACAGATGGACAACCACATGATCACCTTGTTCGACGCGAATCTCCGGTCCGGGGGACGTCCCATTAAACGTCCAAGCCATCGTCGATTTTCCGTTACCCAGATTGACTTTGGTTTCTTCGGCAGTTAACGTAAATGTCTTGATCGGCGCGGATGTATTATGTGTAACGAGTTGCGTGATCGGAATCGCGTTGGGTGCGTGGGAACCCATGTTCAAGGCAAGGGGTATCTTTGACTGACTCTAGCGTCCCCGTTTCATTCCAAAGTGCCAAGCGGTAAGATCCGTTAGTCCTTTGGTTTATCGCGACATTGTTTATATCTAGAAAGCGTTTTTTCAAGTTCATCCAATAAAGCCGGATCCGCTTTGTTGAGTACGTCGACGAACTGAGAGACGGCATAGGAACCAAAGTCCTTGACAATACTTTCAGTAACTGCTTTAACGATGCCATTCATGAAACCCTCACGCGTATACAAGGGCGAAAAGAGTGAGGATCTGCCTTCGCTTTCACGTTTTAATAGTTTTGCTTACGAGTCGGCTCATGACGGTCATGACGGTGTTAAAGGATACTCGTGTTAATGATTTCCTTGATCGGTTTACTGATTACAGCGATAATCCAAGCAATCATTGTCGCCTTTTCGCACAGTGTAGGCCTTTTGGCAGACACGATTCATAATTTCGGTGATGCACTTACTCTATTCCGTTGTGGTTCGCATTTATGTTAAGTCGCCTGACTTCCGACGAAACGATTTTCCTATGGGTTGAATCGCACAGAAGACATCGCCGGACTGGTTATTGTCCTTGTGATTGCAATCAGTGCCGTCGTCGCCGGCTACGAATCGATCGTGCGTATCATCCATGGCTCCATACTCACGCATTTAGGCGCCGTCGCTGCAGCAGCCATCATCATCATCGGCTTTCTCGGAAATGAAATTATCGCCGTCTATCGGATTAGGATGGGCAAAAAAATGGCGAGTGCCGCACTGATTGCGGTCGGTCATCATGCCCGCGTAGATGGATTTACCTCATTGGCCGTTCTCGTTGGCGTTGCAAATAAGAAATACTTTTCGTATTCAATGAACCGTTGCAACCGTGCGTAATGGGCGGGAGTAATAACGATTCGTTACATTATACAGAGAGAGCCTCTTTCTCGTGGGTACGGGTTTAGGGGTTTTCACTCCTCCAAATAACCGAGGTGTGATGGACAGTGCCTCTACCCATCGTTGGGCGTTACGGGGAGCATCTTGAACATGTCGCCCTAACACAATACCCTAGTACAAGGCGAGATCATGTGGTACATTTTATCAAGTGTATATATTGCTCGACTCTTCGATGATTCCGTATCATAAAGATTCCAAGGGCAAGGATGGTTCAGATTTTGCGAAAATCATTTCTTTTTACTACGACGATTATGTGCTTGACTGTGGGCGTATGCTGGTTTCTATCGTCTTCCTGGTTTCTACACCGGATTTTTCATGATCCAAGACTATTGTATAATGCCCATTTAGTAAAAGTGCTGCTTTACTTTTGCACGTTGGTATTAAGTCTTTCCTACGCGATTCAATACTTCAAGTTGCGAACACAAGATAATGTTGATAGCGCCGGGGGCATAGTTACGGAGCAACTTCAAAGCATTTTCGACACGCTTGATATTGCCCTTTGGTCGCAAGACATACGGACTCGCGCATTATTATATGTATCTCCGGGTTCGGAAGAAATTTGGGGTTTGCCGCTTGAGATTCTTATGAACGACGCCAGTGCCTGGTTTAATGCCGTTCATCCAGAGGATCTCGATATAGTTGACAGAAAGATGAAAGAATTGAAGCAGGGAAAGTCTTTCGTGCATGAATTTCGAATCATTCATCCAAACGGGGAAACTCGGTGGGTACACGATCGAGTTTCCCCCATTTTTGACAAACACGGAGAGTTAGAAAAATTGAACGGAATGACAACGGATGTAACGGAACGCAAACGCTTTGAAGAAGAGCTTCATATAACCCAACAGACTCTCAAAGAAACCATTCAACTTCAACAAGGTCTGATTTTCAAATTCATAAAGAAAAACGATCGATACGTTTATACAATGTACGACGGAGACGTGCTTCGTCGCAACGGGATCACTCCCAAGGATATCATTGGAAAAGAGCTTGAAGCGTTCTTACCTTCGAGCACAGTGGATCATAATTTGTCTTTTTATGAACGCGCGTGGCAAGGGGAAGATGTCAGCTATGAGTTTATTACTCCAAGTGGTTTAACTTTCCTTTCTAAGTTGCGCCCTGTATTGCAGGCCGGAAATATCATCGAAATCATCGGCTTTACCATCGAAATCAGCGATCGTAAAAAAATGGAGGAGGCTCTGCGCAAAAGTGAAGAAAAGTACCGTCTTATCACGGATAACATGTCCGATCTCATTCGCCTGACAAATATATACGGTGTCGTCACGTATGCTTCACCTTCGCACGCAACAATTTTGGGGTATCCCCCCAAAATGTATGAAGGCCACGTGGCTATTAATTTACTACATCCAGACGATATCCAACGCGTAAAGGACACTTTCATCCAGGCAGTTCATACGCGAGAGGTTTGTCAAACAGAGTTTCGTTCGCAACATCGTGACGGCCACTGGATTGTTCTGGAAACCCAATATCAACCGGTTGTCGAGGAAAATGGAACGATAGAGTATGTCGTCGTCGTTGGAAGAGATATCACGGAAAGAAAACACACCGAGGGCCTGCTTCGAAAATCTGACAAGCTGTCCGCTGTCGGCCAACTCGCTGCTGGAATGGCCCATGAAATTCGAAATCCGTTAACGGCAATAAAAGGTTTTATTCAATTGCTCTGTTCGACATCAACAAACCAAAAGCAGACGGATTACTTTGACATTATTCTAAGTGAGTTAAAGCGGATTGAGCAGATCACTAACGAAATGCTGATTCTTGCAAAACCACAAGCAATCACGTTTCACAATTGTGACATACAAAAAACACTGCGAGATGTTGTCAATTTATTGGAATCACAGGCAGTAATGCATGATGTTCAAATCAACATGACCTTTGACGCAGATATTCCGCAGATTCGATGCGAGGAAAACCAGCTGAAGCAAGTTTTCGTGAACATTATTAAAAACGCTCTCGAGGCAATGCCAACTGGTGGGGAACTCGATATCCGCATGTACGTCGACGAGCTGCGTGTTATGGTTAAATTTAGCGATCAAGGAAGAGGTATTCAGGAAGACCGCCTTCGGACAATAGGGGAACCATTTTATACTACAAAGGAAAAGGGTACTGGTTTGGGACTCTTGATCAGCCATAAAATCATCCAAACTCACCAAGGTACGCTTCATATATCAAGCCAAATTGAAAAGGGTACGACTGTAACGGTGGGGCTCCCCGCATTGGTAAGTTGAGATTGCACTCCGAGTGCAATCTCAACTCGCAGTTAATTCAATGCACTAAACTTATGGAATGCGTTCATGCTCGTTTTGATGGACTCAATTTCATCAAGCTGTGTATGATCCTGCTCCAAAAGAATGTACTCAAGATTAGGTGCAGTCTTGGCAGCATCAATGATATTCTGAATCGGGAGAATACCCGTTCCGATCTCAGTAAAGCACAGTGGATTTTTTGTCGCAGAAAATAAAGAGTAGGTAATCTCCTTATTTGGATCGACTATGCCGTCATACATAACAATTGGTTGCGGCGCATTTTCGGGGAAATCTTTTTGATGGAGAAGTATTATACGATCTTTGTACTTTTCGATCATCTGCAGTGGATTCTGTCCGCCGCGAGTCATCCAGTAGGTATCCATCTCAATAAACACCAAAGACGGATCCGTGTTTTCCATGATAATCTCGTAAACTGTCTCATCACCAATTTTCTGGAACTCTTGATAATGGTTGTGGTAATAATAACGCATACCGCGTTTCTTGCACATTTCTCCCACCTTGTTAAACAGCTCACAGCGGCGCAGCACATAATCTAAATCATTATAGGGATAAAACTCGATGTCACAACCGATTTGTTTGTTGCCTAACGCCTGATGATAGTCCAAAACCGCAGGGAGACGGTCAAGTTTTAGAGGATTTATATGGCACCCAACGATGGATATCCCCAGTATGTCAAGACTCTCCTTCATCTTGTTTGCAGGAACTCCAAAGCCAACGCCGTCGTCCGTGTCGGCATTATGGTTCGCAGCCTCTACATACTGAAATCCCGCTTCGGCTATTTTAGCTAAAGTGCCATATGGATCGGCTTTTAAAGCCTGACGTACTGAATAAAGCTGGACACCTATTTTTAAATGCATAGAAACGGCACCCTTTCATGTATACATTTATAAAACGATTTTTACAAAATAAACCCAACTTACCCATAGTTCCTCCCCAAGGAGCTTAATTTCTTACAGTATAAACGTAGATCCCCACTAAGTGAAGATTTGTCCTTGCATGTAATCAATGAAAGAATCCCTATTCTATCCATAAAAATGTATAGATTGGTGTGAAGCGGGAGTAGCCTTTGCGCTCTAAGAGGTCGCAAAGGCTATGCTTTCTGTTCAAGAGTTTCATGTGGAGCGAGTCGCATCGTACGCGTATCAGAAGATGATGTTTCCAAGCGGATTCTCCTTTGAACTAGAGTATATCCACCTAGATGAGTCATTCGAGTTATATGTGCGAGTCCCGCGTGGGTACGTTCAAGCTGTTTTAGAGGAGGCAAGGCGCCCATCCTTTCTCCAAAGCAGCTTTGAAAGACATAAATGCAGTGCGCATACATATTTCGGATGTTGAATAAACTGATGAAGTATGGATTGTACTGTTGCCACTCGCATGGTATGTTTATATTGTAAACTGCATAGTTTTCGGGAGCTTGGTTGAGCCAGGCTGAGAGGGTAGTCGTTCTACTACCGACCGGTGACCTGATCTGGATAATGCCAGCGGAGGAAAAAAAGCACATGGTTATGTGCGGAAGCCGCTTCATTACGAAGTGGTTTTTTATTTTCCCTGTACGTCTCGGATCGAGGCACTAAATTGATGGAGGGATGTATTGTGGCCAAATTAGAGGATGAAGCAGAGGGGAAACGAGCATCATCGTTGCCGGGAAGTAAAAAGGCGTATGTAACCGGTAGCAGACCAGACCTGTTCGTTCCAGTTCGTGAAATTCAACTCAGTCCTACATCGGGACGTTATGGGGAAAAAGAGAATCCTCCGGTGCGCGTGTATGATACCAGTGGTCCATATACAGATGATACATACCAACCAGATTTCACAAAAGGATTGCCTCCTTTACGTTCCTCCTGGATTTTAGAACGAGGCGATGTAGAGGCTTATGAAGGTCGCTCGATACGGCCAGAAGACAATGGCGAACGTGTGGATCATCTATCCAACAACGCTGTATTTCCTGGACTGAAGCGTCAACCTTTACGAGCGAAAGCAGATAAAAATGTATCACAACTGCATTATGCTAGGCAGGGAATCATTACACCGGAGATGGAGTTCATTGCGATTCGTGAACAAATGGATCCGGAGTTTGTGCGCAGTGAAGTCGCTCGAGGACGTGCCATTACCCCCGCCAATATCAATCATCCGGAGTGCGAACCGATGATCATCGGACGCAATTTCTTAGTCAAGATTAATGCGAACATTGGGAATTCAGCGGTATCTTCGTCCATTGATGACGAAGTGGAGAAAATGACATGGGCCACTCGTTGGGGCGCTGACAACATTATGGATTTATCGACCGGGAAGAACATTCATACTACACGAGAGTGGATTATCCGGAATTCCCCTGTCCCTGTAGGAACCGTACCGATTTATCAGGCGCTCGAAAAAGTGGATGGAGAAGCAGAAGCCCTCACATGGGAGATTTACAGAGATACGTTGATTGAGCAAGCGGAGCAAGGTGTTGACTATTTCACGATTCACGCCGGTGTCTTGTTACGATACATTCCCCTGACCGCCAAAAGAATGACGGGGATTGTATCCCGTGGTGGATCCATTCTTGCTGCCTGGTGTCTAGCACACCATAAAGAAAACTTTCTCTATACACATTTTGAAGAGATATGTGAAATTATGAAAGCCTACGATATTTCGTTCTCTCTGGGTGATGGTCTGCGTCCTGGATCCATTGCGGATGCCAATGATGACGCCCAATTTGCAGAATTGGAGACGCTGGGAGAATTGACGCAAATTGCTTGGAAACATGACGTTCAAGTGATGGTTGAAGGACCAGGCCATGTGCCCATGCACAAAATCAAAGAAAATATGGATCGACAGCTTGAAATTTGTAACGAAGCTCCGTTCTACACACTCGGCCCTCTTACAACCGACATCGCCCCTGGATACGATCACATTACTTCTGCGATTGGTGCGGCGATGATTGGATGGTTTGGAACCGCTATGTTGTGCTATGTGACGCCGAAGGAACACTTGGGCTTGCCGAACAAAGATGACGTACGGGAAGGCGTCATTACCTACAAAATTGCCGCCCATGCTGCGGATTTGGCCAAAGGACATCCAGGCGCACAAGAGCGGGATGATGCCCTTTCCAAAGCGCGTTTTGAGTTCCGTTGGAGAGATCAATTCAATCTATCACTTGATCCGGAGCGTGCCTTATCCTTTCACGATGAGACGTTACCCGCCGAACCGGCCAAGACAGCTCATTTTTGTTCGATGTGTGGGCCAAAGTTTTGTAGCATGAGAATTACACAGGATATTCGAGAATATGCCGAAAGTCATGGGTTGGACACTGAAATGGCTTTGGACGAGGGAATGAAGGAAAAGGCGCAAGAATTCCGCGAAGCCGGCAAAGAGATTTATCGTTAAACGGAAGTAAAACGTTCAAAACAAGACGTGCTAGGGCTGAATTAGTCAACTCTAGCACGTCGTTTGATAAGTGGAGAAGAGGTTTTTCAAGCAAGATTGGGAATGATATTTATGAGTAACTTGCACGTTAAAACAAAAATGCTCAATCGTTAAAAATGGAATGTTCCGCTCGCCCACTGCAAGGTCTCTGCGATAAGCGGTTTGAGTACTCCTTTGCGGACAATCCGTTCTTCTATGGACCGGTAGAATGTTTCATTCATCACACTATCCTTCATTACCTGAACACCGTGCCGATTGGCGAAATTTACGACAGGTGGATCGGCAAATATGAGCGGAATCGTATCGACGCGCTCAATGAACTGAAAACGAGTCTTAGGGAGGAAGGGAAAAGAGATGAATAAACCGGCATTCGTGTACACGATCTACATCGCCATTACACCGGAGAAGCTGTGGGAGGCGCTCACTGACGGGAATTTTACGAAGCAATATTTCTTCGGCCGCGAGGTGCGCTCCGATTGGCAGGTCGGCTCGTCCGTCACTTATTACTACAAGGGGCAAGCCGAGGATTACGGAACGGTACTGGAATGCGATCCGCCGCACCGGCTCTCCTACACTTGGACGATGGCCAGCGACATTGCGCCGCGCGAACGTCCCACGCGAGCTACATTTGAGCTGAAGACGATGGATGAGACGACCGTCAAGCTGA
>Ga0080006_1146627_pt1 | contig 11781 bp, 9 predicted proteins | sample RS3BMetagenome_FD_69209 | JGI IMG/M metagenome (GOLD analysis project Ga0080006, IMG submission 69209) | Ferric oxide microbial mat and aquatic microbial communities from Rainbow Spring, Yellowstone National Park, USA - RS3B (SPADES... ...
GAAAACAGGGATCCGTTAGCGCCGCCATAAATCAACGCGCCATAAGCCCGGAAGCCTCCGGCCAAGTACAAGTGCGAAGCTCGCAGCTGAAGTGCGATCTGTATTGGCAATTGCGCCCCGCTGCGACACCGCGCGCGGCATGCCCCGGAGTCACGGGTACGCGTAAACCGGCGCCATTCGCCCTTCGCCGGGAATTCCGGCTTCAGGCCATTTCCGGCCCTTTAACATAAGGTGACCGCCCGGCGATGGGCTTCCGGCATGGATTTTTGCATCGGGCAGTTTCTGGTCTGTCGATTTTCGCAGGATGGTGCCGGCGCAGGAAATCGGGCTGATAAGCTGCGTGAATAGCGTTCGCACGGCCGCGAATCGCAAACCCGCATGGTTGCTTACGCATCCCATGGACTGGTTTTGATCTCCCATCCGATGGCCATATCTGGCCTGGCTCGATATACTCCTCCTATGTCGGGACGCAGCGGAGGCTTGCAAGTTAGCGATTATGGTTGCAATTTGCCTTTACTTTCAGATTCATCAACCGTTCAGACTTCGGCGTTACAGTGCCTTTGATTCCGAACCGGAATATTTCGATTCCCATTTGAATAATCAACTTATTCACAAAGTGGCACGCAGCAGCTATTTGCCATCCATTGACCTGTTTAATCGCATGGTGCGGCGGTATGGCGACGCCTTCCGCCTTACGCTGGGCATTTCAGGCACGGCTATCGAGCAGTTTGAACTCTATTACCCCGACGTGCTGCTGCAACTGCAGGGGCTGGCCAAAACCGGGTGTGTGGAATTTTTATGCGGGCCGTCGCACCACAGTCTGGCGTTTCTCTACTCACCGGATGAATTTCGGCAGCAGGTGCGCCTGCATCGCCATACCATTAGGAAGTATTTCGGCCAAAACCCACGCGTCTTCCGTAACAGCAATTTAATCTACTCCAACGAAGTGGGGCGGATGCTGGGGCCTACGCGCGTGGAGGCAGCCATAATTGAGGGGTGGGAAGGTGTGCTGGGCGATCAAAATGCCCCGACGCACGTTTACACCGGCATGCGCGAAAACCTGCGCCTTCTGCTGCGGCACTATCGGCTCAGCGAGGATATCTCTCTGCGGTTCTCGGCTAAATCGTGGTCGCAATGGCCGCTGATGGCGGACAAATATGCCCGCTGGCTCATGGGGCTGGATGGAGAATATGGACTCATCGGCCTCGATCTGGAGAATCTTGGTGAACGCCATGGGGCCGAGACCGGGATTTTTGATTTCTTCATGGCCTTGCCGGAATACATTTTTGCGCTCGGCGGGACGATGGTAACTCCGTCCCAAATTATCGATACCTTTCCACCTTTGCGTGAAATCAGCGTGCCGCGAAACATCGGCTGGACCGACACCCACCGCGATTTATCCTGCTGGCTGGGCAACGCGATGCAATCCAACGCCATGCAGGAGCTTTATCGTCTGGAAAACGCCATCAAGGCATGTAACGATGAAGTACTGCTGAGCGACTGGCGGCGACTTACGACCAGCGACCACTTTTTTTATATGAACACGCGCCACCTCGGCGATGTGTCAGCTCCGGATTTCAGCACCTATGAATCGCCTTTCCATGCCTACATGAATTTCATGAGCATTCTGGACAACCTGGGCGGCCGCGCCAGACCATGACGACCAGCGTCTGCTGGCAGGGGGGCACACGCCAATGGCTGCTGCTGCACCGGTATTATTTTCTGGCCAGGCGGCCAGCGCGACCGGCATGGCTGTCAAAGCCCAGCAGCGGACCAAGCAGGAACAATCCGCGAAACAGTAAGGGTGCCACCACGGCCGAGTACAGGGCTGAACTGAAAATAATCATGGTGAACGCCAGATTAACGGGCACCAGCGCGTGTTTGCCCGCCATCCACAAAAGCAGATCGCTAATGATCATCCGCCCGAAGAGAAACAGCGTGATGGCCAGAAACGCAATGACAATCTGACTGATAAAATTATTGCGAAACACATGGGCACGCACGTTGGTGATCCCGATGGCCAGCAATCCAAGGAGCACCATTTCCAGCCCCAACAGCGATGGGCTGTTGAGGTCGTACACGAGACCACACAGCAAGGCGGCAAGCATGGCGGAATCGCGCTCGGCATACAAACTGTAAAAGATGGCAAGCATGGGGACAAATTCCAGATGAAAGTAGCCGGTGACATTCAGTTGCCCAAGATGCGCCGACTGCAGGGCGGCCGCAATGTAAAGCAGAGCAAAAAAAGTGATCCAGCGCATAGGGTGAAAGTATGCGGCCTGCGGGCCAAGTTGCAAAGCGCGCATTGAACCACCCGGGGGTTGACAATCGTAAACATTATAACGAAAATGTGGGCAACTATCGGGAACGGGCCGCGGCAATGAATGCTTTGCGGCGGTGCTACGTCAATTTGCAGCGAGGATGAAACCCATGTCAAAACAGAAACCGAATCTGCTTTCTTCAATTCCGGCTGTCCGCCGGCTGTTGGTGCTGATGCTCCTGCTGTTGCTGAGTGTTGTCGCGCAGGTGGGCCGTGCTGCTGCGGCAACCGGCATGCGTATTGATGTCAGTCGTCCGGGTATACACATCAGCCCAAAATTGTGGGGGATATTTTTTGAAGAAATCAATTATGCCGGCCAAGGAGGCCTTTATGCCGAAATGGTGAAAAACGGAACCTTCAAATGGGTGGCCAATCAGAATTATCCGGTGGGCTGGCACCTGATTGTGACCCCTCACAAAGGCAACGCCAGCCTGTGGGTTGATTTTAATCATCCGCTCAACAAGGAAAACGTCGTCAGTGGCCGTGTAGACATGCACTGGGGGTCGCAACCCGGTGCCGTGCAGTTGGTAAATACCGGCTACTGGGGTATGCGGTTCATCCGTGGCAAGCGCTACAGACTGTCGTTTTATGCACGGCGCAGCCCGGGTATGACTTCCGATCTTACCGTCCGTCTTGAAAGCTCGCATGAGCGTCGCGTGCTGGCATCCGCGACGCTTCACGGCCTGAGTGAACATTGGAAAAAATTTCAGATTGTCCTGCGATCCAGCGGCACGGCCCATCATGGTGTGCTGGCTTTTGTACCCGTCGGGCTTGGAACGCTCTACCTCAACATCGTGGATCTTTTCCCCGTTGACACCTATCACCATCAGATCAACGGCCTGCGCCCGGATTTAATGAAAATGCTGATCCGGCTGCATCCTTCATTTGTACGCTTTCCCGGCGGCAATTATATCGAGGGCAACAATCTTTCCAACGGGTTTTATTGGAACACCTCCATCGGGCCGCTCTCCAAGCGCCCGGGCCATTGGGACCCGTGGGGGTATTGGGTGACAGACGGCTTCGGCTACCTGGAAATGCTTGAAATGTGTCAGGATCTCCATGCCCGTCCGCTTTACGGTTTTAATTGTGGCTATTCATTGGGAGCCAATGATCGTGTCCCGTACAGCCAGCTTGGGCCGTGGGTAAAAAGCATTTCCGATGCCATTCAATTTGCCAACGCACCCGTCAGCACCAAATGGGGTGCCCTGCGGGCTAAATACGGGCATCCCGCCCCATTCCATATGCACATGCTGGAAGTAGGCAACGAAGGCTTCTGGATGATCACCAACATGTATCCGCACTATTACAACGCCTATTACAGTCGGCTGCATGCGGAATATCCTAACGTCAAGCTGATTTTTGCCGGGGTGCACAATCTGGCTCCTCACTATGCCCCGATTGTGGACGAGCACTTCTATCAAAGTCCTCAATGGTTCTGGCAGAATCGCAATCGGTATGACAATCAAAGTCGCAATGGCCCCAGGATATTTGTGGGCGAATACGCAGATACCGTCCATGCGGGTCACGGCGATCTGCGGGCCGCACTGGCGGAAGCCGCATGGATGACGGGACTTGAAAAAAACAGCAATCTGGTCGTTATGGCGTCTTATGCGCCGCTGTTTGTAAACCGAAATGGCAGCCAATGGAATCCTGATTTAATAAAATTTACAACCAATCACGCATGGGGTATTGTTTCCTACTGGGTGCAGGAAATGTTCTCCAACAACCGCGCGACGCGCATGGTGCCTCTGCAACTGACCAACCGCCCGGGCACACCCAATCAGGTGCGGACGGCGGCCGTTCCGGGGCGCTTCACGGCCATAGCGGGCATCAATCAGCCGGAGCACACCATTATTATAAAAGTGGTTAATGGCACGCCGCACAAAGTCAGCGCGAATTTGTCGCTAAGCGGTGCTGCACGTCTGGCATCAACCGGCGAGGCAATCACGCTCACCGGCCCGCACTTTACCAGCCTTAATACACGCGACCATGAAATGGCTGTGGTGCCGGTCACCACGCACTTTGCCGTGCCGGGCACAAAATTCCACTACGTGTTCGCGGCCAGGTCGCTTACGATCTTGCGCATTGCCGAAAAATAGCTGAAACCGCAAATCAGGGAGGCATTCGCTCAGAGGCGGCGAACCTCGATTCTCGGTTTGCCGCCGTGCGTCGCGCTGCATCACGGTTGTGGCACGCCTCTGCAATTGATTCGGCGGCATTTATTTAGCGCCTTCCTGACGGCAGATTTTGCGCCCGCCACTGCATGATCGATCAGCTTTTAAGTTCAATAAGTCCGATCTCCCAGGCCGATCCGCGATGGGGGCCTCCGACATTGAGTGTTATTGAACAACGATTGCCGAATTGGGCGGGGACAATTTTCGCTGGCAAAACCGCCGTGTGCGCCGGGCCGATGTCCAGGTGAGCATCGTCCGCCCACATCACCCGCGATCGTACTATTTTGGCAATGCGTTTGCCGGTAAGCGAGATTGATATTTTCTGGTATCGCTCCGGGCCGGCGGCAATAAACACGGAAGTGATGCCATCGGGTCTTCGGGCGGCAATGGCACGGGCTTTTGAATTGTGAATAGCCGTTGGCAATACCCGCCCGAGGAACGACTCAGATAGCCAGTACATCATCTGACCGTCGGCGTCCGGAAACCAACCTGGTTCGTCAGCGAGAAGCGTAACCCGGTTCGGCTGAGGGATGTGGTGCCCCGGCATGACTGATGGCCAGTATGCGGCGCAGGCGACACCCGCCTGCGCAAATTGGCCCATAATCTGCATCATATAGGCGGCATTTTTAATTCCACCGAAATGTTCATTATCATTGAGTGCTGCCATCCATTCAGATGCATATACCCTGTCAATCCCCGTCAGCCGCTTCAGTTCGGCAATTCGTGAGGCAATGCCGTCAATAGGCGGGGCAGTGTAATATTTGCGCTTGCCGGGATCGAAGCCTGAATAGGCGTGAATATTAAATCCGTCAATCTGTGCCCAAATTCCAGGGGGGATAATTTTTCGCATCACAGCTACATCTTCGGGGCGGGCCCAGTTAAAGGAGATGTAAAGATGGATGCGATGCGACAGCGTGCTGGCAGCCTGGCGGATTATGGGTACAAAATGTGCCACCAGTCGAGCGTAGCGCCTCACGAACACGTCGTAATGCTTGACGGCACCACCGAAATGATACCACTCGTTGCCCAACTCCCAGTCATATACCGCCGCGCCATATTGCTTCACTAATCCGGCGGCAATGTGCGCCCAATAGTTAAACGCTTCCGGAGTATTGGCTCGGAACGCATCAAATGTTCTCAATACAAAACTGATGTTGCCTGCCCCCATTGCGGAGATGGCCTGCTGGGGTGTTGCCCCCGGGTGCTTGGGACGCCGCCGGTAGCGGGGGTTCAGCGTGTTGGTGGTCCAGTTGTAACTTTCCGACTCAAAGCCTCCGGGAAATCGGAGTAAGGTAACGCCAGCATTTTTGCGGAGGCTTTGACAAAACGCATTGAACTGTGCCGATGTGACGAAGCACCATGCGTTGTTGGCCCCGTAAAGGTGGGGGTGAATCGCTTCGCCCGGTTCATCCATTACGCCAACGCGGACCCCAGCCTCACCGCGATCATGCCCACGGTAACGAGCATCGATTTTGCGAACGGCACCCAGGGACGCATAGCCGCGCTTGCGTTGGCGGATAAGACTGGCCACAACCGTAGCTGCAATTCCAATGCTCGCCGACCGCCGATTCAATTTAGATGACGCCATTGCGATGTAAAAGCCTCCGGTGCGAGAAATTCCAACTTTCGGTCCGATTGTATTGTAACACGAGCCGAATTAAACCGTTCAAGCCGAGGTGTTTGGTTCGGCAAGCTGAGTGCTTCTCACGAAGCGCCCGCCACCGACACCACCCGAGAATTCCTGACGCAAAGGGTGAAGATTAAGCCTGCAGCGTTCGATCAATGCCCGGTATCTTCAGATGTCCGCGCTGCACTGTTAATCGGAGAAGGCTGCTGATGCAGTCCAGGCCAATGGTGTAACCGCATCATTCCTTACGGCCGTTTACTGACGCATGGACGCGCATCGGCAAACCGAGCAGGCGTATAAACCCAATCGCGTCCTTACCGTCATATTCGCCGCCCATGGTGAAGCTTGCCAAATCGCGGCTGTAGAGAGATTTCGGCGATGTAACGGCGGCCGTGGTAGCCCGCCCCTTGAACAGTTTTACCTTCACTTCGCCGGTTACGTTTTCGGTCGCCTTCTGCATAAAACTGTCTAGCGCCACACGCAGCGGATGGAACCACTGGCCGTAGTAAACCAATTCGGCATATTTAAGTGCAAGCTGCTGCTTGTAGTGCATCAGATCCCGTTCCAGGCAAAGCGATTCCAATGCCCGAATGGCAGTAACCAAAATCGTGCCGCCGGGCGTTTCATATGCGCCGCGGCTTTTCATCCCTACCAGGCGATTTTCCACCAAGTCAACCTGGCCTACCGCATGCCGGCCACCAATTTCATTGAGTTTCTCAATGATTTTATGCGGTGCAAGTTTGCGGCCGTCTAAACTTACCGGTATGCCCGCTTCAAAACCGATGCGCACAAATTCAGGCTTGGATGGTGCCTTGCTCACCGGTACGCTCATCACCCACAGGTCGTCGCGTGGCTCATTGGCAGGGTCTTCCAAGTCGGCACCCTCGTGCGAAATGTGCCAAAGATTGCGATCTCGCGAGTAAATTTTTTTAGTGGTTTGCGCAATGGGTACGCCCTTGAGCTTGGCATATTCAATGGCTGCCTCGCGACTGCGAAGTTCAAATCGGTCATCCTTCCAAGGGGCGATGATTTTAAGCTCCGGCCCAAGGGCCATATATGTCAATTCAAAGCGAACTTGGTCGTTCCCCTTGCCGGTGGCACCATGCCCGACTGCGTCAGCCCCCAGCTTATGGGCCACATCGACCTGGTGCTTGGCGATCAGTGGCCGGGCGATGGAGGTTCCCAATAGATACGAATGCTCATACACGGCCCCTGCCCTCAGCATGGGGAAGCAATAGTCACGGGCAAATTCTTCGCGCAAATCTGCGACAATGCACTGGTCGGCCCCGCTTTTAAGGGCCTTGGCCTTAATGCCATCAAGTTCGTCACCCTGGCCCAGTTCTGCGGCAAAAGCAATAACCTTTGCACCGGCATAATGATCCTTCAGCCACGGGAGGATAACAGAGGTATCCAGTCCGCCGGAATATGCCAGAACAATTTTTTTGATCGATTCATTTGTTGGTGATGCACTCATCAGCAAGCCTCCTTCGGCAAAACCGGATATGATGACGTGACCAAGGCGAGTTGGCAAATAAGATCAACCGCACTGAATATGCACCAGGACTTTGGTTGGCAGGCCACGGCGGCTGTGCTGGCGGTACTGAGCGGGTTTGCGGCATTGACTGAAAAACAAGCAGTGGATTTTCGGCGTTGGGCCACCATCATTGGATGGACCGTTGCAGTGATCATCGCGACGGCGTGTGCCATACAGGCGCGCAATCGAGAAATTAAAGATTTGATGCTTGCCCATCCATTGGACATCAACGACTTCAATCGCTGGTTGCGATTTTTGCCCGGTTTTTTGCACGGGCATCGCAAGTTTGTCAACGATTTATGGCCGATGCCGCCTTTTACCATTGTCCTCTTTGCACCATTTTCACTTTTATCCTTTCCCAATGCTCAATTTGTATGGGCGTTCGTCAAGCCTGCTTTGATCGCCACCATCTTTTACAGTGCCCTGGGGCTGGTGCGGCGGGGCGGTGGCAGGATCGATCCGCTGCCGATGGCATTAATACTTTTTATCTGGCTGTTTCCATGTATAGGTGACATTCAGGAAGGGCAGGTGAACCTGCTTATGCTCGCGCCATTGGCGGTTGGCCTGTGGTTGGTGGGTAAGGACACCAAAACCGGCCAATGGCTGGGCGGATTGCTGATCGGCATGGCCGTCGCCATCAAGGTAACACCCATTATCTTCGTGGTTTATTTTCTGTGGCGTCGCCGATGGGCCGCCGCCACGGCCATAGTTCTAGGTGTTGTATTTTGGCTGTTCGTTCCGTTGACACTGTTCTTCGGTATGTCGCAGGCGGTGGCATGGAATCATCAATACTATGACGTGATGATCCGTCCCTACTTGTTTCACAATGCCGTCAAGGTGCCCTCGGGCGAGTCCATTCCCAGTTTGCTTTATCGACTGCTGGTGCATTCGCCGGCATTTGTCACCTACCACCATGGTGTGGCCAGGTCGTACTACGTAAATGTTACCAACATTGCACCCATGGCAGCCGAGCGGGTGGTGCGGATCGTCTTGACAGCGATCGGAATTGTGGGGCTTTTTTGGATGCGGCGCAAATTGCCTACCCTCAAAAGTCGACGCTATCTGATGGAAGTCGGTGCGGTGGCTGTGTTCATGCTTTGGGCTGAGGAATGGAGTTGGGTGCCGCATTATGTGCTGTTTATTTTTCCGCTTATGGCGGTGGGCATGCTGGGCAGCGATGCTGACCAATCCGTTGCGGCACGTCGGCGGGCATTGGCTGCATTGGTGGCCGCCGCTGTGTTGATGTTTTTAACGTCCGATGCGGTGAAAATTTTCGGTCCGCACGCATCCAACTGGAGCCGTGTCGCCGACCCGGTTTTGTTTGCCGGTATCGCGGTGATGTCCGCTATTTTTACGGCGCGATATCCAAAGCCGGTCGAATACGGCATCGTTCCGAAACCGGCCAGCGCGGATTCGACAGGCAATCAACCAAATGAAGTTAAAACTTGAGTGTCATGCCTGCGATCAGCAAAGTGGTATTGCGTCTATAGCCCTGTGTGCCGGCGGTATTGTCGTACATATCGGTAAATGAAAACCGCAGCCCCATGCCGCGTATAATCTGGGGCAGCCCAATGCTCAACGCACTGGTGGCACCTACATGCCCACTACTGCTGGAACTGAGCTGATAATTTTGCGCGTTTTCAAGCGATGTCACATAGTTAACGCTTTGGGTGAATTTGATATGAGGTTTAATGCGGTACATGAAATTTAATGCGGCGCTGGCGTTGACATAGCTGAAGCTTTGGCCGTGAAAATAGCGTGCATACGTGTAGCCGGGTCCGGCGCGCAAATCAAATTCAGACTGATGATTGCTCCAAAGGTAATAGCCCACTCCGCCTTCCGTATCACTCCGGATGGAAAGCCCCTCCATGGCATTGTACAGATTGGTATTTTGGGTAAATAAGTATATTTTTTTCGCCCACTTCGGCTTTAATTTATTAAGCTGCCGTTTCCACAAAATGTTGCTGCTGAAAAAGCCAAGCGATTGATAGCTGTTGGTAACGCCATAACCCCCGTTGAACGCCAGCAGAAGGTTGTCGGGTTTATGAACGTAATGCAAGTTTACAGAACCTGTAAATTGGCTGCTGTCTGTACTGCCGGTTGTATTGGTGCCGCCAATTTCCACTTCGTTATCCCAAAAAGGGCCGAATAGCGACGTCGGCGGTGGTGGTGCAGGTTTTGGCGGAATAAGCGGTAGCGGCGGTGCAACAGGCGCAATCTGCAGTTTGGACGGTTTGACGTTGCGAACAATCCACCCCACATTACCCGGCGCAGGAGCGATGGTTATCTCTTTGATGACCTGATTCCTGACCACCCACTTCACGGGCCTCCGGCTTTGCATGGTTGAGACGGTGGAAAGTTTCACCACTATTCCGCCGGCGAATTGGGTGGTAATCGCCACGCGGTCAGGGGTAAGCTCGGTGATGCGTCCCGTAAGCCGATCACCATTCCGCAGGTATATCGTGCCAGCAAGCGCAGCGGGTGCGGCAATTGCCTGAGCAATTAATACGAAGACCAGAGCATTACCCACGCGCAGGCGCATCATCCATCCTCTACGCACGGCTTAACGAATGGTTTGCCAATTTATTTCAAACGCAGATCGGTAAAGTATAGAAATCAGTCGCTGGCGGCGGGACACTTTCGAGCGCTTATGCGCACAACCGATATAAAATCTGGCAGCACGCTGCGCAGATTTGCGAGGGTGGAATCCAAGCTGTGTGCCGCCGCGTTCTGCGCCTCGGGGATGAGCAACTCTTCCAATAATTCTGGCGATGGGCAATGCGTCAGGCTGACGTCTCGCAGGTCCAATGTTTCCAACATGTGCCGATAGCTGGCCGCCTCAATAGCACCCGCCAAACCGCTGGAGAACGCGGCAACCGAATCAGCAATTTCCGGAGGCAGAAGCTTATGAACCACGATGTCATGCACCAGAATGACGCCGCCCGGCTTTAAAACGCGAAGCATTTCCCGATAAACTGTCTGCCGCAAACCCGAAGGTGCCACAAGCCCCTGCGAAAAAATCACATCGACAGTCGAAGGCTCAATCGGCAGGCTGTCGCCACGTGAAAGAAATACGCTAATATATTTTTCAGCACGCAGCCGCGCCGTGCTGCGCAGACGGTTGATGTGATCCGGTGAAGAATCCACGGCGATCACACGTCCGGTCGGTCCCACGGCAGCGGCAATGGCCGCGAGATTGTCACCCGCGGCACAGCCCAACTCTACAACCGAATCTCCACGGCGGACGGTTTTGCGAATCAACCGATCAATATCACTTTGACTGCCGCCCGTGAGCGGATGAGAGCATTCCCGGGGGTCAGCAATGTCTGATTTGCCAAGTCTTACTGCACATGACGGATGGCGTGTTCTTATTGGTTTTGGCAGGGGCATTGGCTCTTGAGGATGGGCCAGAGCTTGTCGTTTCGGCATCCAGCATCTCCGAAGGGTTACACACCACCCCCTCCGCGTCTGAACACAAACGCGATTGCCCGCCATCTTCCCAACCCAGGTAAATGCTCAAGGCCCCCCCCCGCAACAACTCCGCTATTATCGGTAAACTATTGATGTAACATGAGGCAATTTTTTACAAATAAAAGGAAGGCTGTTGCAGGCACGGCGCACGAAAGGGCAAAATGAACCTAAATTGTGCACTCATGGCCGGATATGACCCACCCGGGAACCGTATCCGTTCACGGGCCTGAGGGAAGTAGTGAAGGTGTGGGCCGTCCCGCGAAATGGTTGTTGACGGTCTGATACAGGAATTCAAAGACGCTTCGTTGTTGCTGGGTGCAGGTGGCGATGGCGGTCCAGATTCGCTCACACCACTTCTGTCCTCGCTCACTGCGAGTTCCCTGCGTGACATGGCGATCCAGCACGACGAAGCGGATGGCCTGCTCGGCCAGATTATTGGTGGGCTCAAGGCTTGGTGTAGTGATAAATCGAAAATAGGATTCCCCGTTTTGGCGGAAACGTCCGGCCATGTTCTGGGCCGGTTTGTGTTCCGGGGCATCCAAGCCTGTGGCCACCAGGTCATCACGGGCCTTCTCCAAGGCTTTCTGGAATACCGGTACCTCCATCAACTCCTGCTGATGGAGGGTATGGAACAAGTTCCGCAATCCTTCCAACA
>Ga0080006_1182554_pt1 | contig 11780 bp, 10 predicted proteins | sample RS3BMetagenome_FD_69209 | JGI IMG/M metagenome (GOLD analysis project Ga0080006, IMG submission 69209) | Ferric oxide microbial mat and aquatic microbial communities from Rainbow Spring, Yellowstone National Park, USA - RS3B (SPADES... ...
AGGCATAGTATATGCTCTTGCTGACTCTCCCAATATTATAGATTCAACTACAAAATTGGATTTACTTTTTCTACCATCATAAGTTATTATATCGGTGCCTCTAACTGATGATAGAGAAGAGTCAAATGCAAACCCTAAACCTGAAACATCGCTATTTGAACTATTTCCAACTTGTATTGTATCTATTATATTGTCAACTCTTGAATTATTATAAGATAATGTTAAAGATCTGTGATTGAAAAAAGAATTATCAAACATCACGACCTTCTCTTCAATTCTATTCATTAAAGTTGGTGTTGAAAATGTCATTGAATTCATGCTGGCCTGTTTATATATAGCTTTTCTTATTAAATAGGCTGTTGGATATTTAATTTCAGGATCAAGAAATATTGCAAGATTTGACTTAGAATTTTTATTAGCATTAATTTCTATGGCAGTGCTGCCTGGAGAATTTCTTGTTCCATAAATTAAAAGAGAAACATTAGAGTTTTCTTTTATATTAACTATTAGATGTTGTGAAACCCAAGTTTCACTTATTGGATTGCAAAACGAAATTTTGTATATTCCTGAATCTAGGTCAATCTCATTTATTTCTTTTAAATTGTAAAAATGATAAGAAGCGAGCTTGCTTTCTTCTGGTTTAATAAGTTTAGGTTCATATGCTTTTCTTGTATTTCCACAAGAACCTGCTATAAAATCAAACACGCCTTTTGGTTTTTCAAAATTTTGTTCTCCTTTTTTATTCAGTATCTTATCATATTGACTCCAATCTGTGTAATATTTAGTAGTAGGAGAATCTCCTATATCCTGCCATTTGTGTTTTTTAATATCTTCTACATTTATCTCAAAAGATTTCATAAATTAATCACCCAACGCTTCCCAATTCACTAAACTCTAAACCAATAACTCTTGTCAAGATACTAACAGTCTCCAATGGTAGGCTCTTTAAAACGTCTCTTATAAAACCGTTAACTATTAATGCTTTAGCCTCTCCTTCTCTTATCCCTCTAGATGCCATATAAAATAACTGATCTTCTCCAAGTCTACCAACTGTTGCTTCATGAGATACTGTTGCTGTAGGCTCATCAACCTCATTCCTTGGCAAGGTGTATGCTTGGCTTTTCTCATCCAATATAAGACTATCGCATTGTACATGAGAAAAGCTTCTCTCAGCTCCTTTTAATACTTTTACTAATCCCCTATATGTTGCTATTCCTCCGTTTGAGCTAATACTTTTTGATATAATCATGCTTTTAGTATCTGGAGCTGCATGTATTGCTTTAGATCCTACATCCTTTATATAGGGACCATTTGAAATACCTATAGATATATTTTTTGTAGAAGATCCCCTTCCTCTCAAAACTGTGCTAGGATAAGTGTACGTCATTTTACTTCCAATACTACCTTCAACCCACTCAACATGAGCATTTTCTTCTGCTATAGCCCTCTTATTGTTAAAATTGATTATACTCCTGCTCCAATTTTGAAGTGTTGAAAAATAAACTTGAGAATTCTTACCTGCATATATTTCTACCATTCCATCATGAAAACTATAGTTTCTCAATACTGGAGCAGCACACCCTTCAATGAAATGTATATAGCTTGTTCCAAAGGAACTATTATCATCTGCAATAAGTAACGTATGTTCAAATTGTCCCTCCATTTCCCCACCTATTATGAAAAATGCTTCAACGGGGTTCACTATTTTTGTGTTTTTAGGTACATAAACGAATGCTCCTCCACTCCATAGTGCATAATGAAGTGCTGCAAATTTATGATCTGCTATAGGAAATTCTTTTCCAAAATATTCCTTTACTAAGTCAGGATACTTTTGCACAGCCTCATCCATAGGCATAAATATTACGTTTTTTTGTTTAAGTTCATCTTTAAGTTTGCTAATAATATTCTCACTATCAAAAACAGCAGTTAATCCAGATAAAACTTTTGCTTCAGTTTCAGGTAAACCTATTCTTGAATACATGTCCCTCATCCAATCTGGTAGTTGATCCCAATTCTCAGCAACCTCTACTTTTGGCTTAACATATTGAGCGAATTCTTCAAGATCAATACTTTCAACTCCAGCTATCCAATTCGGCATAGGAAGTTTTTCAAATAACTCTAATGCCCTTAACCTTAGGTTTAGCATCCACTGAGGTTCTTTTTTAGATTTTGATATTTCTTCTATTATATCTTTTGTTATCTTTCCTTTTATTTCAATATCTTTAGGATATGGAACTGACTTGCCTAATATCTCTTCTATACCTTTATTTTCTACAATTTCTTTTAATTCTTTGTCTTTAGCTATTTCAATTGGAGAACCCATTTATTGCACCCCTTCATAATCCTTATATCCATATTCTTCTACTTTCTTTATGAGCTCAACCCCACCTTCATCAACTATTTTTCCTTTAGATATTATCATAACTTTATCAGGCGAGACGAACTTTGTTATTTCAGCATGATGTGTAATTATTAAGATACCTTTTCCAGCTGATCTTAAATTATCTATTGTTTCCCCAATCAATTTTATACCGTCAATGTCTAATCCGCTATCAGGTTCATCTAAAATTATGTATTTTGGATCCATGGTTAATATTTGCAGCATTTCAGATCTCTTTTTCTCTCCTCCACTAAAACCAACATTTACCTCTCTTTCTAAGAAAGAGGGTTGTAGTCCTAAATCTCTTGCTTTGTTTCTTGCCCAAATAATTAATTTTGGATCTATAGAGGAAATATCAAAACTTGAGCCACTCTTTTTCATTGATATGGCATTTAATAACATTGATAACCTTAAACCAGGTATTTCTACTGGATTCTGAAAAGCTAAGCCCAACCCCAATAAAGCCCTTTGGTATGTAGGTAAATCTGTTATATCATTATTATCTAAAATTATTTTACCTTTATTTACTTGATACTTTGGATGGCCAAGCAAGGCAAAAGCTAACGTTGTTTTGCCGCTACCATTGGGTCCCATTAAAATTAAAACCTCTCCTCTTTCTAGCCTAATAGTCATATTATTTAATATTTGTTTATCACCAATTGCTACATTTAAATCTATTGTTTCTAATGACATATTTTTTTACCCACCTACTTTAACAGGTGTTAAAGTTAATAAATTAAAATATAGAGCCTTCTATTTTAATTTAGTTAAATTCAATAAAAATTCATTTATTTCTTTACTACATCTAATGGCTCTTTCAGCGTCTTCTTTGTTTGCATATTCAAGTATTTCTGATAAAGCGAACCACAAACCCCGCCCTTTAGGGTGGGGATGAGAAAAGTTTTTTAAGTTTAGAAACTTATTAAAAATTGAGACAGTTGCTAACGGGGTATGCGTCACTGAAACATGAGGTACGCCTCTACCCCAACTAACAAGTGTAATAAAATAGGGTTCCAAGCCGATCAACCCTTAAAGCATGAGGAGCGGGAGCCGATTTCTCCCGCAATATCGGCTTGGAGGATAATAGAGTAGCACCCGTAAAAGGGGTGTAACCCTTAAGACCTCAGGGAATTCCCGCCCTGAAGGGCGGGGAAGAGGTCAGGCTTCATTTAAGAAAGTACCTACGCCGGATATATTATCAACTAATGGATCAAAGTCTTCCTTCTTAAGCTTTAACATATCTGCAACAAGGGAGCAAGCGTCTATTTTAACCTTACCTGTTGATTTAGCGTCTTTTAGCATTGAATACCATGAAACCTTTTTCTCCATCATATAGTTTACGGCAGTTTGTTTATATTCTTCATAGTCCTTACCTATTTTGTCGAATTTTTCAGGCATACCTTTTTTGAATGCAACTTGGGAAAAACTCAAAAAAACATATACTTCCATATCTTCAGCTACTGCGCCAGATACTATAACAGCCAAAGAAAGCAATTTTTCTACAGTTGGGGATATCATAAATATAGATAGCTTATTGGACATGCTATCACCATAATTATCTATGCATAGAGAAAAATTTAACTTTTTCTTAATAGAGAATATATATTTTTTAACTTGGATTTATAAAATCTTCTTAATTTTTCTCAAAATTATAGCAATTATTATAAGAAGGGTTACAAATCCTCCTATATAGATTAAAATGTTAAATTGATTTATATAAATTACATTTGCTTTAGATATATTATTAGAGCTCATATTAATTACAAAGCTTTCTAAAGTATTTCCAGCACCTTCAAGTTTGGCAATAATTATGTATTTACCTTTTTGTAATGTCACGTTTGATATACTACCAATTATAGTTCTTGTATAATTACTTCCAATTATAGTTAAATTCCATAAAGTTTGAGGAGTTAGTTCTATTGTATAATTTGTATTGTTTAATATTTTTATTTCTGGAATCCATAAAATGCTTTGATTTAAGTTTCCATTTTTTTGTATAATACTATGATTAAAATAATATTCATTTATACCGTTTAATTGATTAACGCTTTCAAGAGTTATTCCTCCTGCAAAATTTGTAGGACTATCTTGGTAAGCTGAAGGAACAAAATACCAAGAATTGTTATATAAATAAAAAAGTTTCATGCTGGCATTCCATTTAAATACAAGCAATTGTGATCCTTTTGAATATCCCGCTATTACGAATTGTAAAACAAACGGTTGAAATAAGCTATTAACAGTCTGCGGAGCAGATCCTCCCATTTTACCTACTAAAAAACTGGGGTTAATGGATTTTTGATTTATTGTTATTTCATCTAATAAGTTTTTGTTTGATTGATAAGTAGAATTTATAAAATAAAAGTATATTTTTATTATTGGATAGCTTGAATTTTCTATATAAACATATTGTTTTATTGTAAAAGGTGCTTTTGAAGTATATGTTATGGGATATTTATATGCATAATATTCATTATTGTAAATTGTTCCATATCCTTTTACTCCATTTAAAGTTGAATTTTGTTGCGTAACATTCCAAACATTATCTAAAAATTCTATTTTATATACATTATCTGTGTTTGATACTCTTGCAATTGTTTGTATCCATAAAGTAGTGTTTAATGAAATATTAACATTTGCATTTAATTGTAAGCTAAATCCATAAATATAGCTTGGCCTTAGAGAATAAAATGAACCATTGTAAAAGTTAAATAAGCCAAATAACCCTTTGGTTGCATAGCCATAAGTTATACTTCCATTGTTTGTTATTATGGTTCCATTATCGTTGATTCCAACACTGGTTGATTTAGCAACGTTTAAAGATATTAATAATGTTAATAGAATAAAAATTAATATTAGGTATCTATTCATTTTCTCGCCAAAAAATTATTTTTCTTGTGTCCTAATAATCTTTCCTTTATAAATTAAAGACTTTATTCTATCATATCCCCAATAATAACCTAATTGGTTTAAATTTTCAACATCCCATATTATTAAATCTGCTTCCTTACCTATTTCTATATTTCCCAAATTATTTAAACCTAGGCTATAAGCTGAATTTATTGTTGAATATGCTAAAGCTTCTATAGGTTTAAAGTTCAAATAATATATTGCTAGGTCGAAAACCGTTTGCATAGAAATCATGGGACTATTAGGACTATAGTCTGTTCCCAGAGCTATTATTGCTTTATTTTTTATTGCATCAACCGCAGGTTTTCTATTATCTAGCATGCTTATTATACTAGCCGGCAATAGACCTAAAGCAGTACCTGTTTCGCCTAAAATTTTTAATTTTTCTTGAGGGGTACTTTCTAAATGATCTATGGAATCCAATGGAAACTCTTTTATTAAGTCCGAACATCCTATATATTTTATTTGATCTGCATGCATTCTTAGCTTAAAACCATATTTTAAAGCAGTTTTAAGTATTTTCTTGCTCTGTTCCAAATTGAAGGCTCCTTCATCACAGAATACGTCAACATATTTAGCCAGATTTAGCCTTTTTACTTCAGGTATGATCTTTGTAATAAAATATTTAACGTATTCATCTCCTTCAAAATCTTTTGGTATTACATGAGCTAAAAGTGTTGGCACTATATTGTATTCTTTAAAGCTGTTTACAACACGCAGTAATTTTAGTTCGTTGTCAAAATCCAATCCATAACCTGATTTTATTTCTATAGCTGTAGTTCCCAATAACAATGATTTTTTTAATATTTTTTCAAGGTTTGATTTTAAATCCAATTCAGAAGCATTTTTAGTCATAGAAACTGTTTTGTATATTCCCCCGCCTTCTTTTAATATTTGTGAATAATTTATACCAGATAGTTTTTTGTACAATTCATCTTCCCTGCTTCCAGCAAAAATTGCATGAGTATGCATATCAATTAAACCACTTGTAATAAGCATTTTTTCAGAATTTATTTTATATTTGCTATTATATTTTGTTAATATATAATCAGATGTTCCTATATCAAGTATTTTTCCGTCTTTAACAGCTATTCCTACGTTTTTTAATATTCTAGTATTTTCATCGTTTATCTTCCTTATTGGCTCCTTAAAATAGATAGCCTCCCCTATGTTGTAGATTATTAGATCAGCATTAACCATCTTTATTCCCTATATAATAATTCAAAGTAAATAGTATTAACTTTGCAGCTAATCTACTTGTAATATTATTAAAATCAAATGGTGGCGATACTTCTGTTATGTCTAACCCTAATAGGTTAGCGTCTTTAATGATTTCTTTAATTATTTTAATTGTTTCATTAGGGTACATACCTAATGCCGTTGGACTGTTAACGCCGGGGGCAAAAGATTGATCTAGGTGATCCATATCTATGCTAACATATAAACCATCTGTATTTTCTTTCAGCCATTTAATCTCCTTAAATAAGTTACCTTCATCCTCCATTACTTGATCTCTATAAAATACTTTAATTCCAAATTTATCGGCTATCTTCTTCATGTATGAAGGATTAGAATAGTCTGAAATACCTATTTGAACCACTTCAAATTTTTCTTTATATGATTTCAATAGTTCATTTAACCAAGATCCACTTGTTAAACCTTCTTTTACTTCTCTTAAATCATAGTGAGCATCAAAAACAATTAAACCTATTTTTTTGTATAGATTATTTAAACCTATCAATGTATTTTTAGTTATTGAGTGATCTCCTCCCAAAAATACTACCGGCATATTTTCAGAGTAGGCCTTTTCCGCGACATTTATTATCCTATTAGATGTAATGTTTACATCCCCAGGAACTATTTTTACATTGCCCAAATCTTTGAACCCATATTTTATCTCTTTGATTTTATATACATCACTCCTTAAACTAAAAAGCTCTTTTCTTATTTCCTGAGGGGAAAATCTTGCCCCTGGCCTTCCTCCAGTTGACCAGTCCCATGGTATACCTATCAAAGGTATTTTCTTTTCCAAATCTTTTATTTTTATGTCATTTTCATCTCTAATAAAACTGTTGCTTGGCTCTTCTAAATACATTTTATCACCTTATAATTTATTGGATTAACGATTTAAAACATTTTAATGAAATATTTATATTTTCATCTTCCTTATAAAAATTGGTGTTAATTATGGTAAGTAATGAAACATTAAGAAGATATGAAGGAAGACCTATTTTAAAGTTAATAGAGGAAGGTTATTATAATCCTGAAGAGAGAGCAAGAGTTCGTCATATAGAAGGATGGGAAATTCATACAAAATCGGGATGGCAGACAGAAGGAATTTTGAGAATGCTTTTCCATGTATTAGATCCAGATGTTGCTAAGGATCCAGAGCATTTAATTGTCTATGGAGGATCCGGTAAGGCTGCAAGAGATTGGAACTCGTTTGAGACTATAGCAGATTCTCTTATGGAGTTAAGGGAGGATGAAACATTAGTTGTACAGAGCGGAAAACCAGTGGCTATTTTCAAAATAAGCAAATATGCTCCTAGAGTTTTGATAAGCAATGCCATGCTCGTTCCGAAATGGGCAGACTTCAATTATTTTAAAGAGCTTGAAGAGAGGGGGTTAACAATGTTTGGACAAATGACTGCTGGATCGTGGAATTATATAGGTTCTCAAGGTATAATACAAGGAACATATGAAACAATAGCGGCTGCCTCAAAATTGTATTTCAATGGTACTTTGGAAGGTAAGATAATTCTTAGTTCAGGTTTAGGTGAAATGGGAGGAGCCCAACCTTTAGCTATAACAATGAACGGCGCAATCGGAATAATAGTAGAAGTTGATAAAAAAATGATAGAAAGGAGAATAAAGTTTAAATATTTAGACACATGGACAGACAGTATTGATAAAGCATTAGATATTGCTAATACATATAAACAAAGGAAAGAGCCAATAAGTATTGGTTTACTAGGAAACGCTGCAGAAGTTTATCCTGAATTGCTAAGAAGGGGATTTGTACCTGATATTGTAACAGATCAAACACCTGCTCACGATCCTTTAAGTTATATACCCGAAGGTTTGGCCTTAGAAGAGGCTGACAGATTAAGGGAAAGCAATAAAGAAAAATATATAGAATTATCAATGAATAGCATGAAGAAGACTGTTGAAACTATGGTTGAATTTCAAAAGAGAGGTTCAATTGCATTTGACTATGGCAATAATATAAGAAGGATGGCATATGATGCAGGATTTAAGGATGCGTTTCAAATACCAGGTTATGTACCTTTATTTATAAGACCATTATTTGCTGAAGGCAGAGGGCCATTCAGATACTCCAGCTTAGTTGGTAATCCAAAAGATATATATAGGTTGGATGATGAACTAATAGCTATGTTTAGCGAAAATAAGTTTTTAGTTAACTGGATTGAAAAAGCCCACAAATACATCAAGTTCCAAGGATTACCTGCTAGGGTTGTTTATTTAGGCTATGGGGAAAGGGCAAAGTTCGGAAAATTAATGAATGAGCTTGTAAAATTGGGAGAATTAGGACCTATGTGGATAGGAAGGGATCATCATGATACAGGCAGCGTTGCAAGTCCATATAGGGAGACTGAGTCTATGAAAGATGGAAGTGATGCTATAGGAGATTGGCCTATTCTAAACGCTTTGTTAAATGCATCTGCAGGAGCAACTTGGGTTGCATTTCATCATGGAGGAGGAGTAGGAATAGGATATTCGATACATGCAGGTTTTGGCTTGGTACTAGATGGCAGTGAAGAAAGCCTAGAAAGGGCTGAAAGAGTATTAACTGTTGATCCAGGTATTGGTGTAGTAAGACACGCTGATGCAGGCTATGATATTGCGAAGGAGACATTATGTAAAAAAGGAATAAAATCCCCTTCAATTAAATGTTAAAGGTGTTTATTTTGGTTTTGTTATGTAAAGATGTTGAGTTTCATGAGTTTTTTGAAGACTTTTTATTTAATAAAGTAGAAATTTGTGATGAATTAAAAAACAAAATAATAGAATCCAGAAAAATTTACGAAAGAGAAGCAAGGAACGGTAAGGTTTATGGCTATTCAACAAGCCTGGGTGCTCTTATAGATAGACAAAACGTTTATGATAAGGAAAGAGAAAAAATAATTTTAAGAGAACATGATACAAATATAGGTAGAAATTCTCCTAGTCTATTGATAAGAGCTACGATGTTAGTTAGATTAATTCAACTTAGTAAAGGTAATTCGCCAGTTAGGCTAGAGGTTGTAGAAAGGCTTAAAGAGGCAATTAATAATGACATAATACCTGTTGTACCGATTTTAGGAAGTGTAGGTGCAAGCGGGGACTTAGCTCCTTTATCTAGGATATTTAGATGCTTAATATATGGGGAAGGCATGGCATATTATAACGGAGAAAAAATAAGTTGTCAAGAGGCATTAAATAATAAAAAATTAGATATTATGAATTTAGAACCAGGAGAAGCATTAGCTTTAATTAACAGTAATTCATTTAGTACTGCTATGAGCATGATTAATACTCAATTAATTGAAAAAATATCGGATTTATCTTTAGATGTTGTTAAGGAATCGCTTAATTTATCAGGATGTAATAATCAACATTATTCTTACGCTGTTTTTGAAACAAAAAAACAATTAGGTGTTAAAAAGGTAATTGATAAGCTTAATAATTCATGCACAGATACTCCAAGAATACAGGATCCATATAGTATTAGATGTATACCTCAAATTTATGGAGCATTATATGATGCAATAGAGTTTAGCAAGGAAATTTTGAAAAGAGAAATTAATTCATCATCTGATAATCCAATAGTTTTTTCTGGTAATGTCTATCATGCATGTCAGTTTCATGCTATATATTCGGCAATAATTTCTGATTTCCTAAAAATAGCCGCGATACCTGTTATGAATTCTATAGAAAGGAGGATTTCACAACTATTAGACGGGAAAATTAACAGAAAAAATGATTTCCTCTTAAAAGAGAAAAGCGTAGTAGGAGCTATGATTATGCAATATACAGCTGCCTCAATTAATGCTTATTCTAGGGGGTCTAACGTTTCAATGTCTTCTCATTCAATACCTACTAGTGGTACTCAAGAAGACGTCGTTTCAATGGCCCCCAACTCTTCATTAGAGCTAATGAAAATTAATGGGTTATTTTTAAAGCTGGTTTCCATAGAAAAGGCTATTAACATGTTTAATGAAGCTATTGAAATACCTGACCCTAAAGATTTATTGGAAAAATCATATTATAATCTTATTAATAGAAATGATTTGAACAAATACTCTGATATACTAAGCTTTTTCTTTTAAAGTTTTTAATTAATATTTACAAATATAAATAGAGGGGAATTTGAGTGGATAGTTCGTTAATAATTAATTTAGCTGAAAAATTTGGAACTCCACTTTATATAACAGATTTAGATGTTGTTGAGGAAAATTATAAAAATATTGAAAGTTCATTTAAAAAATACTTTGATAAAGCGAAAATATTCTATGCTATGAAAGCTAATTATAATCCATTTATCTTAGATTTGTTAAAAGATTTAGGATCTGGAATAGATGCAGCTTCCCCTTATGAATTTATTTTAGCAGAAAAAATAGGTTTTAGCGGAAAAAGTATTTCATTTGCACCTCCAAATGCTTCTAAAGAAGAATTAAGTATAGCGAGCAGTTATAATGTTAATACATTAATACTTGATTCCTTAGATATGTTAGAAAATGCAAAAGGATTAAGATTTGAAAATTATGGAGTTAGAATAAATCCAGGCATAGAGGCTGGGTTTAGTGAAAAGGTTATGACTGGTAAGGCATATTCTAAATTTGGTGTAGATATTTCAAATTTAGATAAAATAATTGATAGATCAAAGGAAATAGGGATTGAAATAAATGGATTACATGCTCACATAGGTTCTGGAATATTAGATGAAAGGCCTTATTCAATATTAATTGATAAGTTATTAAAAATTTTTGATAAGTTATTAAAAAAAGATTTTATAGATATTGGAGGAGGGTTTGGTTATGATTATGTTAATGGAAAGCATGCAGATATAAGCAAAATAGCTGAGGTAATTAATGAGAAATTTTCAAAAGACAAAGAGTTAAGAATTGAGCCTGGTAGGTATTTGGTTGTTAATGCATCTATTTTAGTATCTAAGATTAATGGAATAAAGGAAATTGAAGGACATAAAAAATATGTCCAAATAGATGCAGGTATGAATTCATTAATTAGACCTGCTTTATACAATGCAATTCATAGAGTTAAGTTATTAAATGAAAAAGAAGATACTGAAGAAACATATGATATTGAGAACGGCAAACCCCGCCCTGAAGGGCGGGGTAAAATTTTTTAAATCAAAAATACTATTTCTATTTGAGATGCTCTCCAGATGCCTTCGTCTGGTCAACTCTTAAAGCATGAGGAGCGGGAGCCGATTTCTCCCGCAATACCAGAGGAAGGTATCTACGAAGTTAAT
>Ga0080006_1141362_pt1 | contig 11779 bp, 6 predicted proteins | sample RS3BMetagenome_FD_69209 | JGI IMG/M metagenome (GOLD analysis project Ga0080006, IMG submission 69209) | Ferric oxide microbial mat and aquatic microbial communities from Rainbow Spring, Yellowstone National Park, USA - RS3B (SPADES... ...
CCGACGTTCTTCGCGGCGAGAAAGACGTCGAGTCCACCCCCCGAACCCAGGTCGACGACGACCTCCCCAGGCCGGAGATTGGCGGTCGCCGTTGGATTTCCGCAGGAGAGGCCCATGTTCGCCTCGGCCGGGATACTCGCCAGTTCTTCGGCCGAGTAACCGAACGCCTCGGCGATGCGGCGGACCCCTTCGTGATCGGTGGAGAGGGTACTGTCGGCAACCGCGCCGTACTTGTCTTTGACGATGTCTACAATCGTGCGTTCCACGGGATTATCCTCGATTGGGATCGCAGCCCTCGTCGTCCATCAGGCAGAGGGCCAGATCGAGTAGAGGCGCCACGCAGCCATTCTTCACGCGGTAATAGATGCAGTTGCCCTCGCGCCGGGAGTCGACCATTCCGGTGTCGGAGAGCCGTTGCAGTTGATTCGAGACGGCCTGAGACTTCATGCCAAGGACCTTGGCGATCTCCGAAACAGACGATTCTCGACTTCGTACCAGGTGGTGCAGAAGACGAATCCGAGTGTCGTTCGAGAGCACTTTGAAGAGGGCCATCACCTTCACCGAGTCGACGAACGAAAGGAGGGGGCGATCCTCCAGCGACGACCTCGCGCTCGCGGGCAACACGGGCATGCGGCACTGAATCTTGTTGGCTGATTTCTTCGTCATCGGATTAGGATCCCCTTGCTCCATTATTACACGGCATTGTGTATTAGTGTCAATCCATCCCTGGTCCGGACGATCCCGTTCGAGATCACTTTTTTGGGGATTCCACCTTGAATTCGAAACGAAATCGCCCCATCCGGATCCTCCGACGATGGATCCGGACGGGGGAGGTTTTCGACTTCGAGCATCGCCCCACTCAGAAGAGCAGGATGATATCGAAGGCGAGGGTGAGCTGGCTGTTGCGGGTTCCGTCGGCGTAGGGATGTGTGAACTGAGCCCAGTCGTAGCGAGCTTCGGGTCGAATCCAGATATAGTCGACGGGCTTGTAGATTAATCCGAGGGTCATTTCGTAGAAGTTATCCGAGTAGCCGGTACGGGCGCCGCCGTGATCGCGGAACCATTCCGAACGCCAGACGCCGGTGATCTTCTCGTTAAACGAGTAGAGGAACCAGTTGCCGAAGCTGTACCACTGCTCGTCGCGGACGGCGCCGCTGGAACCGACGGGGTTGGCTCCCAGCCCCGGGACGTTCTTTTCCCATCCCTGGTCGGTTTCCATGACCTGAGTCAGCTTATCGGTCCATTTTCGCGTCAGGACGGTGGTGAAGAGCGTTCGGGTGTTCGCACCGTAGCCGGGATTCACCTGTCCGGCGACGGACGGAACGTTGACATATCCGGTCGGGTAAATCGGTTGATTGCCCGGCAGCATTCGCGGGAACTGCTGGGGGCCGCATAGGGCCGTCATCGCGATGGAGGTTTTGTCATCCTCCGAGGTCCAGGTGAACCCGCCGATGTAGCCCCATTTGTAGTTCTGGTTGATCCAGCGGTCCCATCCATTGATTGCACCATTATAGATATTGATTTTCTTGGTGGCATGCCATGTGGTGATGGCGCCAAAATGGGTGAACGGTTGGCCGTAGTTGAACATATACGGTACTGAGAGGAGTGGACGAGCGATGGCGGGCACCTGTTCATAACCCGCGATCGTATACCATCGTCCTCCCTTGATGTCGACGCCTCCCTCGGTGAGGATCGGCAGGTGGACTTCGCCATACGCCTGGGCCATGTCGTAGCCCGCGAAGTAGTTGTTCGGGAAGGCGCGGTTGGCAAACCCTTGCATGTAGTTGAATTGCCAGTCGTTACCGAACAGGTTGTCGACCCGGAAGCCGAAGTTCACCTCGTCATTCTGCTCGAGGGGGTTCTCGACGATGAGGTAATACTGGTTACCCATCCACTGGTTGGCGCGATTGTTCGGGTTGACGCCGAAATTGGATCCGGAGGCGGGCCGGCCGTCGGCATTGCCGGTGAAGCTGTTTTCGATCCAGCCATAGATCTTGACCGGTGACTCCTCCATGCCGAGGAACTTCATGAGGAGAGTCGCCTCGGGCTTTTCGTCGGCGGCTTCGGCTTCGGTCGGTTCGCCACCGCCGGTTCCTCTATCCGCCGCCGGAACGCCCAGATCCGGGAGGGCCGGCTCGGGCGCGGCTGCCGCAGCTGACATCGAAGGGGCATCCGGGCCCGCCGACGCCGGAGGCGCGACAGAGGGGTTGATTGTCTCACCGACCGGAACGGGGACACTGCCGGTGGGATTCGCCGAAGGAGGCTGGGGGACTTCTCCAGCCGCGGCCTGCGTTCGCTTCACCGCCGAGTCTGACCGGCTGAAGGTCTTACCCGGGTTGTTGACTCGACTGTAGGCCGGCTTGTAGCGCGGACGTTTCGGCGCGGCCGACACAGCCTCCGTGGAGATTGAGGGGGTGGTCTCGATCGCCGCCATGGTTCCGGCCGAGGCCGGATATCCCCGCATCGGTAAAGGAGTCGTGGCGGGCGTTACCTGGGTTCCGGGCGCGGTGGGGTAGATCGAAGCGGTTGTCGCACTCTTCGAGCTTGTCCGCTTGGTTTGAGCTAAGCCGGGATTGAGGACCTCGGGGTCCTCCTGACCTGAGGCGAATCCACCGCCTCCAAGCGTGAAGAGAATGGCCAAGGCGCAGCGGCGCCCGGTCGATCGAGACTTCGGTCGCATCCTGTCGACCCTCCGAATTTTAATATCCTGTTCCCGAAAAGGGCTTCGGCTCATTGTCCCAGGAATTTGGCGGGAGAGTCACCCCAGCCTTCCTGGCCGGGATCAACCAAATGTTGGAATTGGGCATTCGGGTCGCCCATCTCCCAGAACACGCTACCGTGAAATCGACAAATCCAGGAAATGGGTTGAGTTAATTTCGGTTGTTTGTAGGAAACAAGAAAAAGGGATTGTGAGGCCAAATGATTGAAGTTGAGAGAATCCGGGCAGCGTTTCACTTCCCAGGGTTGGCCTTGAGCGCTGAACCGTCGATCGGAGCCCGGATCGATAGCCGGCGCAATCAGGCACGGTTGCAGGTTGGAAGATCCAAACCTAGAAATCTCCGATCGTCCAGGAGACGTGATCGGGGCGGGAGGCGGAGCCGGAGAATCCGATGATATCGGTTGTAACCGGGTGCCGAATGAAACGTGCCGAGTTGCGATTTCAGTCGAGGGGGTAGGCTCTGGCGGTGACGAGAAATCCCGGCTATAGTACTTGTCCTAGCGAGTATGGGAGCAAGGCGCTCTCCAATCTCTGGGGAGGGTCTCGGTTCCTGTAAGAGGGACACTCCTACCGCCGTGTGGGTTTCAATCGGTGACTCGAAATCGATTCTGAGCACTCTCCCGGCTCTTAATCAGCAAAAGTCCCGAGGATGATCCCCTCTCTTCAAGGTCTGCCGCGACACCTTCTTTTCCTAGCCCAACCTCTTAACGCGGGCGAGGTTAAGGAGAGGACTCGAACCGACGAGACGAGCAATTTACAGCCTTCGCATTCCTCGGTTCCGCCAATTGTACGTCACCTTCATTTCCGTTCATACGCTCAAGATCAATCCAAAAGGGAGCCATCAAGTCCAATGGGGACCAACGCGCGTCAGAGTGCCATCGCGGCCGTAACCGCCTGGAAGTCTTCCGGGCCACGGGTCAGCTTCAAGGAAACGCCGATCCGCCAGCTCTTCGGCATGAACGTTTTCTCCGACGAAGTCATGCGCGCCAGGCTCCCCGAGGCGGCGGTCAAGGCGCTCAGGAACACGATTCGCAAGGGAGCGCCGCTCGACCCGAACGTCGCGGACGTCGTCGCCACGGCGATGAAGGAATGGGCCATCGAGAAGGGGGCGACCCACTACACCCACTGGTTCCAGCCCATGACCGGGCTCACCGCCGAGAAGCACGACTCATTCATGGCGCCGACCGACACCGGCACCGCGATCACCGAGTTCAGCGGCAAGGAACTAGTCCGAGGCGAACCCGACGCTTCGAGCTTTCCTTCCGGCGGAATCCGGGCAACCTTCGAGGCCCGCGGCTACACCGCCTGGGACCCCACCAGCCCCGCGTTCATTCTCGAGAACCCGAACGGGACCACCCTGTGCATCCCGACCGCCTTCTGTTCATGGACCGGCGAGGCCCTCGACAAGAAGACCCCCCTGCTTCGGTCGATGGAAGCGCTCTCGAAGCAGGCCCTTCGAATCCTGAAACTCTTCGGGTCGCAAGCCTCGAACGTGTACACGACGGCAGGCCCCGAGCAAGAGTACTTCTTGATCGACAAGAACTTCTATTTCGCCCGGCCCGACCTGATCAACGCGGGTCGCACGCTCTTCGGCGCCAAGCCCCCCAAGGGGCAGGAGATGGAAGACCACTACTTCGGCGCCATTCCCGAGCGCGTTCTCGCGTGCATGCTCGAGACCGAAATGGAGCTCTACAAGCTGGGCGTCCCGGTCAAGACTCGCCACAACGAAGTTGCTCCGGCGCAGTATGAACTCGCTCCCCTGTTCGAGAACGCCAACGTCGCGACCGACCACAACATGCTGGTCATGGAAACGATGAAGCGCGTCGCCGAGCGTTATGGAATGCAACTGCTTCTTCACGAGAAGCCGTTCGCAGGCGTCAACGGCTCAGGCAAACATCTGAACTGGTCGATGGCCGATGATCTTGGCAATAACCTCCTCAAGCCGGGCGACACGCCCCACGATAACGCCCAGTTCCTCGTGTTTCTCACCGCCGTGATCCAGGCGGTCGCCAAGCATGCCGACTTGCTCCGTGTCTCCATCGCGACTCCAGCCAACGACCATCGTCTCGGTGCCAACGAGGCACCGCCGGCGATCGTTTCGATCTTCCTCGGCGACATGCTGCAAGACATCGTCGACCAGATCGAAAAGGGAGGAGCCAAGACCAGCCTGCCGAGCGGTGTGCTCAAGGTCGGAGTCACCACCTTGCCGACCCTCCCGCGCGACGCGGGCGACCGCAATCGGACCAGCCCGTTCGCCTTCACCGGCAATAAGTTCGAGTTCCGTGCAGTCGGATCGAGCCAGTCGATCGCCGGCCCGCAGGTCGTACTCAACACGATTGTCGCCGAGAGTTTGGACGAAATCGCTTCCACGCTCGAAGCCGCGGTCAAGTCGGGCAAGGATCTGAATACGGAAATCCAGGCCTTACTCCCCAAGATCATCACGGCCAGCAAGAAGGTGATCTTCAACGGCGACGGCTACTCGGCCGCCTGGCACGAAGAGGCCGAGAAACGAGGGCTACCCAACCGCCGCAACACGGTCGATAGCCTTCCTGACTTCATCTCGCCAAAGTCGATCGCGCTGTTCGGCAAGTATGGCGTCTTCAGCGAGCGTGAAATTCACTCGCGCTACGAAATCCTTCTGGAAAATTACATCAAGACGATCAATATCGAGGCCGGCCTCACAGCCCAGATCGCCTCGAAGCAGATCGTCCCGGCCGCACTTCGGTATCAGTCCGAGGTTGCGGGATCGCTCGCCGCGCTGAAGAGCACGGGTGCGGAGATCCCCGCCGGTCAGAAGGCGCTTCTGACGGAACTCACGAAGACGATCGACGAGATCCAGTCGGCGGTCGTAAAGCTGAACGCCACCGTCGAGCACCACGCCGAAGGAGACTCGCTGGCCCACGCCAAACACTTCCGCGACGATGTCATTCCCGCCATGAATGCCGTCCGCGCAGCCGGTGATAAGCTTGAGAGCCTGGTCGCCGATGATCTCTGGCCGCTGCCAACCTACCAAGAAATGCTCTTCATCAAATAAAAGGGGCACGAAATCGTCCTCGATCGAGGCGAACAATTCCTCGCACCATGCACGGCGGACATCCTTTCGAGGATCGTCCGCCTTTTTTTTTGCGAGATGCTTTTGATGAGTTCAGGAATCTCACTAAATTCGCCGACTCTCACGGATTGCCGTTAAGAGAGATCAGCTCCCAGTCCAGGAGAGGCTGGGCCCTGGATGCGATGACCGCCTCCTAACAGGCTCGTCCGCCTTTGACGTAACGGTCGGCGAGAACTCGTCAGGCAACTCCATCCCTCCAACCCGTGAGATCCCACAAATTTCAAAACTCTTGCCCGATTCCATGCAGCATTCGGATTGGTCTAGAAATTGCGGTTGGTCCCATTCGTCCCACCCAGTTTGCAATCTCGGGACCGAAGATCCGCGTCCTTCGGATCTTTCATAAGGGTATGTGAAATTAGGTTTTAGGTGATTCTGGGCAGTCCTGGCCCTCACCCTCTCCGGGTAAAAACAGGATCTTTGACCTCTCCTAACTGCTTATTATTGTGACAGGAATGCCCATGAATCGAGCAACACCGATTCCGTTTCTTCTTTTAGCGATTTTCGCTGTCGTGGCTCTGCTTCCTTTTGGAGGCTCGCCCATGACCCCCGGCGCGGCAAAGATTGATTCCGGCGACACCGCGTGGATGATGACCGCCTCGGCACTCGTGCTGCTGATGACTCCGGGACTCTCCTTCTTTTACGGCGGCATGGTGAGTTTCAAGAATGTGGTTTCGACGATGCTCCAGAGCGTGATCGCACTTGGTGTGATCAGTTTGGTCTGGGTCGTGGTCGGGTTCAGTCTGGCTTTCGGCAACGACCTGGGGGGGATGCACATTGTCGGTGACCCTCGGACGTTCTGGATGTTCGACGGCGTGGGTTCCGAGACTCATGCTCTCTCACCGACGATCCCGCTGCTGGTGTTCGCCATGTTCCAACTCAAATTCGCGATCATCACCCCGGCGCTCATCACGGGTTCGTTCGCCGAACGAGTCCGCTTCTCATCCTATCTTCTGTTCATGATTCTCTTCAGCCTGATCATTTACTGCCCGCTGGCGCACATGACCTGGCATCCCGAGGGACTTCTCTTCAAGTGGGGGGTGAAGGATTTCGCCGGTGGAACGGTCGTCCATATGTCGGCGGGATGGGCCGCATTAGCGGGCGCCATGATCCTGGGTCGCCGCAAGGCACACGTCGAGAAGGTGGCACACGCGCCGGCCAACATTCCGTTTGTATTGCTGGGCACCGGCATGCTCTGGTTCGGCTGGTTCGGCTTCAATGCCGGTTCGGCCTTGGCCGCGAACGGCGCGGCCGCGACGGCCTTCGCGACGACCAACACCGCTTCGGCGGCCGCGATGCTCGGCTGGATCTTCTTCGACTGGATGAAGGGTGTTAAGCCGTCGGCTCTGGGTGCCTGCATCGGCGCGGTCGTCGGATTAGTTGCCATCACTCCCGCGGCCGGCTTCGTAACGGTGCGTGAGAGCATTCTGATCGGACTCGTCGCTAGCGTCGTCAGCAACGTGGCCGTTCATCTGCGAACCAAGTCGACCCTTGACGACACATTGGACGTCTTTCCCTGCCATGGCCTCGGTGGGATGGTCGGGATGATCTTCACGGGGATCTTCGCGGCCGATGTGGGTCTGAAGACCGGCAAAACCGAAACGTTCCTCTACCACCTGGTCGCGCTTGTGATCGTCTCGGTCTTCGCGTTCGTAGGTTCCTACATCCTTTACAAGGTTACCGACCTGATCATTCCACTCCGAGTCACCGTCGACCAGGAGTTGGAAGGTTTGGACCTCAGTCAGCATGGCGAGACCGCCTTGGGTCTCGAATTGCTCAGCGGTGGTCACGGCAACCATGTTGCCTCGCACTCGTCTCTCGTCAATGTTTGAACGGCCATGAAGCGGCCGTGCGAATTTCGGTCAGGCGCTTGACTTCGCGCCTGACCGGTTAGTCCAACGGAAACGACCCTCACCTTGGTTCCTTCCTTCTTTTGGAGAGAGGGAGGCGGGGCCTGGGTGGGGGTCGATCAATCAAGATGTTTGATTCTTATGAGCGATGTTCGAGAAAGCAACTTCGATGAAATTCTTGCAACTACTCATCCTGTCGCTCGCCAGTCTCTCATCCCTCTTTCTCGCGGCGGCGATCGGTCCCAAGGCCGACACCCTGCTCTTTCAGGCGCTCGAACCGTCTATGGGCCGACGGGCGACTTATCTCGCCGTCACGCTGTTCGACATAGGATTCATCTATTTGACATTGTTTCTCCTTCTTGAAACCAAAAGGTCATTGAAGGAGGTCGCGACGCGCGGCCGACCCGCAGTCGCGTCCGAGGCGGCCTGAACCTCTCCTCGCCAGCGTGACGAACTCGAACATGGGAATGAGTCCCGGCCAGAATCCTTGATTTTCCCATGTGAAGGGTCAACTTGTGCTCAGGCAAGATCAGTCGGGGCTGACTGCCTGCGCGGCAACAATTAACCGCTTTGCCGGTAAAATCAATCGATGGAGTTTGCGCGCGCTCTGGGCTCGTTTACCTCTCGCTCTGAATCTTGTCGCTGTTTGCCGCATTTCGCCGACGATTAGACGTGGTGGGGCCTTTCAGATCAGCCCCTCAGCCAGCCTATTTCCAGCTCGTCGACATCAAATCAATCGGTTCCGTGCAGCTACGGGAAGCACCTCGCCACATCGCCACACTATTGATCATGAACGCTGACTTTCTCGGCACACAATTCAGACTCCCGCTCACGACCAATCACGCTTCCATAACGCATGTGCTTATTTCATAAGGTGTTATGAGTGTCGCCTCCGAATTGTCACATCAACGTCTGTTTTCGGTCTATTTTTTGCTCAATGAGTAATCTCGGGTCAAATTGCGGTAACGCATCGCCCGCTCGATCCGGAAGATCCGTTTTGTTGCCGAGCCCTCCAGGAGTGAGCGGCCCTGGTCAACGCGATTTGGCGTGATCTCCGCTCGTAGTGGGTGGACGACACCACATGGAAGTCGTTCGTGACCACCGATGGCCATTCGATTCCTCGGGGCCATGGATTGTTGACCGACATCGACGAATTTCAGCATCGTTCGATCCCCATCACGTTCGAGTCCTTGGTTTTATTCCCCCATAGGTCTCGATGGCGAACGGGCTCTTTTTGAAAAGCCCGTGTCGTGAACTTTTACCTTCACGCATCAAATTAATCTTTCCCATGGAGTATGTGTTGATGCTCTCCAACCGTCTCAGCTGGTTACGACCGATGAAGGCTTTCTCCATGGCGTTTGTCATGGTTGCGGTTTTCTCGATAGCCCGTGCTCAAGAACCAGCGCCTGCGACGCCGGCACCGGCGACGACGGCACCCGCGGCCCCAACACCGGACCCCACGGCGTCGCCCACGGCCCCCGATTCGACGGGGGCCGCATATACGGGGGCGAGCACCACCGCGGCTCTGACCGGCGAGAAAGATGCGAAGACGGGGAAGGTCAAGGTCACTCTTGAGACGCTGGCGGCCGACGCCAAGGCATCAAAAGTCGGAATCAACTTCATGTGGGCCCTGTTGGCGGGCTTCCTCGTGATGTTCATGCAAGCCGGCTTCGCTCTGGTCGAGGCGGGCTTGACCCGCGCGAAGAACGTTGCCCACACGATGACGATGAATTTCACCGTCTACGGCATCGGGATGATCGGTTTCTGGATCTGTGGATTCGCCTTCATGTTTGGCGGATTCGGAGCCGTGGCGGCCTTCGACGGACCGAACATTCTCGACCAGATGCTCAGCTTCAAGATTGGTGACAAGACGTTCGACGTGCTGGGCTTGAAGGGCTTTTTCTTATCGGGCTCCGTCAATGATGCGTCGCTCCTGGCCCTGTTCCTGTTCCAGATGGTCTTCATGGACACCACGGCCACCATTCCAACAGGGGCCATGGCCGAGCGATGGAAGTTCTCGGCTTACGTCGTGTACGGATTTTTCGTCTCGATGATCATCTACCCCGTCTACGGCTGCTGGGTCTGGGGCGGCGGCTGGCTCGCCGACCTTGGCGTGAACTTCGGGCTCGGCAACGGCCACGTCGATTTCGCCGGATCGAGCGTTGTGCATATGACCGGCGGTGTGTGCGCCCTCGCCGGGGCCTGGATCCTCGGGCCGCGGATCGGAAAGTACAACCGCGACGGGTCGGCCAACACCATGCCGGCCCATAGTATTCCGATGGTGGGGCTGGGGACTCTGATCCTGGGCTTCGGCTGGTTCGGCTTCAATGCGGGTAGCACCCTGGCGGGGACCGATCTGCGGATCGCCTCGGTCGCCGTCTGCACGATGCTGGCCACCGCGGCGGGCATGCTGTCTTCGATGTTGTACATGTGGGCCGTTTACGGCAAGCCCGACCCGGGCATGATCTGCAATGGCTTCCTGGCTGGTGCCGTGGCCATCACCGCTCCTTGCGCGTTCGTCAACCCGATCACCTCGGTGATCATCGGCGGCATTGCCGGCGTCTTGGTGATCTGGAGCGTGGTCTTCGTGGATCGAGTTCTCAAGATTGATGACCCAGTCGGTGCCATCAGCGTCCACGGCGTCTGCGGGGCATTCGGCTGCCTGTGCATCGGGCTCTTTGCTGATGGCAACTATGGCGGCGGCTGGAACGGCGTTGCCGCCGCCCCGATCGGGATCTTCTACGGAGGCGGCCTAGGCCAGCTGACCGCGGAAGCGATCGGCGTCCTGGCGAACATCGCCTGGGTCTTCCCCGTCTCGTTGCTCTTCTTCAAGGTTTGCGACCTCGTCGTGGGCAACCGAGTCTCGGCGAAGGTCGAGATCGAAGGTCTCGACATTCCTGAGATGGGAGTCCACGGTTACGTGAACGACGATACGCACGAGGTCGCCTCGCTCGGCCAGTTGCACATCTCGACCCACGGGGCGGGAATTCCGACCGCGAGCCAGGTATTCAAAGTTTCAAACTAAGTCGTCGAGGACTCTTGAGGCCTGCCATGCCTTTCCGGTGTGGCAGGCCCCCCTCGTCGCCCTCACTCGGTTCTTCCGGTTTTTCGATCGAAGTCCGCAAACTTAGCATTCGGGAATTATGAACGTGCCAACCGAGACGATCGCAAACGCCGCCTTAAGTCCGGTCGCAGTGGTCGTCCCGCATGTCGCGTGGACGCTTCCGTTTATCTCCATCCTGCTGGCCATCGCCGTTCTCCCGCTTTGCTCCGGGGCGAGTCATTGGTGGGAATGCAATCGGAATAAGCTGATCGTCAGCCTGGCGCTCTGCCTGGTCGTACTCGGCCACTATGCGACCCGAGACTTTGGATTCCAAGGACACGCGGCGGGTGGACAGTCGGTCATTGCCGTGTTTGAACAGGCCGTTCTTGAGGACTACGCCCCGTTCCTAATCTTGTTATTTAGTCTCTATGTCATCGCGGGGGGCCTTCAACTGAAGGGAGATCTGCGCGCACACCCCGAAACCAACACCGCGATGCTGGGCCTCGGTGCATTACTTGCCAGCTTGGTCGGGACGACCGGCGCTTCGATGGTCTTAATTCGGCCCTTGCTCCAAACCAACCAGGAGCGAAAGCACGTCCGTCACACCGTGATCTTCTTTATCTTCCTCGTCTCGAATGTGGGAGGTTGCCTACTACCACTCGGAGATCCCCCACTCTTCCTGGGTTACATCAAAGGTGTGCCGTTCCTTTGGACGACGAAACTGATCGTTCCTTGGCTAGTCTGCGTCGTCTCCCTTCTCGTGATTTATTACATCTGGGACCGCCGCGTTTACCGGACTGAATCACTGGCCGATATCGCCCGCGATGAAGCGGAGACCGAGCCTTTCCGCCTCCGAGGCTCGATCAACCTGATCTGGCTGCTCGGAATCGTTCTATCCGTCGCGCTCCTGGCCCCTGGGCACAAGCTACCCGGCACCGAACTCGTCGTGGTCGACTTCGTTCGAGAGGCCGTCATGCTCGGGCTTGTCGGTCTTTCCTTGATGACCACACCTCGCGGTCTGCGTGCCGAGTCCGCGTTTCATTACGGGCCGATCGCCG
>Ga0080006_1182860_pt1 | contig 11779 bp, 12 predicted proteins | sample RS3BMetagenome_FD_69209 | JGI IMG/M metagenome (GOLD analysis project Ga0080006, IMG submission 69209) | Ferric oxide microbial mat and aquatic microbial communities from Rainbow Spring, Yellowstone National Park, USA - RS3B (SPADES... ...
GGGTGCACCGGGGCGCGGTGCCCGGCGCGGTGCCCGCGGCGCCCGGCGGTGGGGGCGCGGGGGGGGACGCCGCTGAGGGAGGAACCCCCTCCCTCAGCGCCGTCCCGCGCCCGGTATCCCCGCAGCCGCCGTCCGTCGCCGCTCGGCGGGTGTCTCGCGTCGCCGACTCCCCAATCCATCGCCAGGTACCGCCGCCGCCATCCCGGGATGCGCGCCAGCGCCTCCCGGCGGTTGGGCTCCCACCAGCCGGAGCCACCGTGACCTTCGCCGCGACCCACAAGCAGCGTGCGGGTGCGCCCGAGCCTTCGCAGCCCCACGAACACCTCGCCCGACTGCGCCCAGGACACCGCTGTCCTGCGATCCCGCGATGTAACTGCTCAGCACCCCGGAGAAGTCGAGGGGCTGCACGCCTGCATCGGCCACCTCGCCCGGCAGCCGTTCGCTGCGCGCCGGAAGCTACCCGGCCGTGCCATCCAGCCCGAGTGCGCCCGCCACGCCCTGCATCGCCGACAGGACGAACTGTACGTGCTCCTCCAGCGGGACGCCGAGATCTCCGGCGCCGGCCTCGATGTCTTCCCGGCTGACGCCCTTGGCGAACTCCTTGCTGCGCCACTTCTTCATCACCGACGCCAGGCTCACGGCGGGCAGCGACCGGCCGGGCATGACCATGGCCGTCGCGCTGATGAGGCCCGTGAGTTCGTCGACGGCGAACAGCGCCTTGTCCATCGCCGTGCGCCGCGGCAGACCGAGGTAGCCGGCGTGCGTGAGGATGGCGTACACGATGTCCTCGGGGTAGCCGTGCCCCCGCAGGATTTCTGCGCCGCGCCGGGGATGGTCGGCGGGGTCGGGCCAGCGTTCGTAGTCGAGGTCGTGCAGGAGCCCGGCCAGCCCCCACGCCTCCACGTCGCCGTCGAAGCGCGGCGCATAGGCCCGCATGGCCGCCTCGACCGCCTGTGCGTGCCGGAGCAGGCCCGGCTTCTGGGTGTATTCGGTCAGTAGCCCCCACGCCGCGTCCCTGGTGGGTAGTGCCATAATCCGCATCCCTCCCGAGGCGGCGGTTCCCGCAGCGCCGCCGCCCGGACCTGCCGCCGGCCGTCGGCATCTTGACCACGTCCACAGGGCACCCGGCCCCGTCCCGCAGAGGGGCTCCGCGCCTCCGCGACCCGCAGCGGGGCTCCGCGCGTCCGCGACCCGCAGCGGGGCTCCGCGTGTCCGTGACCCGCAGAGGGGCTCCGCGCGTCCGCGACCCGCAGCGGGGCTCCGCGTGTCCGTGACCCGCAGCGGGGCTCCGCGCGTCCGCGACCCGCAGCGGGGCTCCGCGTGTCCGTGACCCGCAGCGGGGCTCCGCGCGTCCGTGACCCGCAGCGGGGCTCCGCGCGTCCGCGACCCGCAACGGGGCTCCGCGTGTCCGTGACCCGCAGCGGGGCTCCGCGCGTCCGCGACCCGCTACGGGGCTCCGCGCGTCCGTGACCCGCTGACCGCCGGCGGCCGGCGTCCCGGCCACGCCCACATGGCACCAGACCCCCGTTCCAATGCGCGGCACCGCCGCCGCCGATCAAGCCCGGCTCGTCCCCTGCCGCCCATGCCTGCGGCCCTCGGGCGCGCCCCGCGCGCTACGCCACGGGCGCCTGCGACCCGCCGGACGCCCCCGCCGCCGCCAGCGGTCCCCGCGTCACGCCGAGCACCCCGGCGCCGTGGTCGTACACCATCTTCCCGCCGAGGGAGGCGGTGAGCGTGACGCAGACCACGGCCGCGACCACGAACGCCGTGGAGATCCAGGTCCCCCGGCCGCGTCCGAACAGGTGCCAGCCGCCGCGGTCCGAGAACGACGTGCCCACGCGCAGCAGCCAGGCCGTGCCCTCGGCGAGGCCGGTCAGCACGGCGAAGTGCTGGTGCTGCTCGAGGATCGCCCGGGTCTGCACGCTCCAATGCACCGACTGCTCCGAGATCAGACCGACCGACATCGTCAGCACGGTGAAGAAGCAGGCGAGCGTGAGGCTCCAGAAGCCGGTGCGCTGCAGGAAGCGGTCGCGGTCGGGCAGGAGGCGCCCGAGCACGTCGATCCCGGCGGTGACGTAGAGGAGGACGATCGGAAAGTGTAGGATCATGGGGTGGATCGTGGGAGGGAGCACGCGCGCGAGGAGCGAGACGACGGGAAACACCACGGACAATGTCCGGACCCCCTGTCGCTTGTCCCGGGTCGCGGCGCATTCAACCCGTCCCGCGTGACGGAACGATGACGCCCGGCCCTCTCCCGGCGTCGGCATCCGGTGCCCCCCGCCCACGCCGGTGGCCGCCGGCGCTCCATCGGCGCACCGGTGCCGCGCACGGCCAACGGGGATCGACTTCATCAGTTTTTGACAATTCCGTAATCGGCGTGTCATCGGCTGTGGTTAACCTCTAGTCACATGCGGCGCAGAAGTGGCTGGCGGTAGGCGGAGCCGTACGGGGGTGTCTGGTGGGTATGGTTCGGGGTCTGGGGTGGGCGCTGCGCGTCGCGGCCGTGTTCACCGGTGCGGCTGTGCTGCTGCTGGCGGGGAAGGCGCTGCTGCGCGCCAACGCCCAGGTGCGCCCCATGTGGCAGGGCCCCAACGCCGTCGCGATGGCGCAGACCCAGCTCACCCGCGCGCAGGCCGCCGTCGCGACCGCGCAGCAGGACGTCACGCAGTTGCAGGCACAGACACAGCAATTGGGCACCAGCGCCAACTCGCTGGCGCAGCTCCTGACCCAGGTGGGCGTCCAGAACGGCGGCACCGCGGTGGGCGGCGGAAACGGGGGAGCGGTGCAGTTCGGTCGCGACCGGCGGGACCGGCGCTTCGGGGGTGACGACGGTGGCAACTTTTGAGCAGACGCCGCGCTGGCCCGCTTCAGGCCCACGCGCGGACTACGGCTCCGTGACGGGGCGGAGCGCCCTCGCGTCGGGGCGCTCCGCGGCCGGGGTCACGGCGCGCGCCACGGCGACCGCGGCGCGCCGGCCGCCGTGGTGGGTGCTGCTGGCAGGCTTCGCCGCGCTCCTGGGCGCATCGGGCTGGGTGGCGGCCCAGCCGCTGCCACCATCCAAGCCCACGCCGGCCCTGCAGGCGGTCGAAAACGAACTGCAGCAGCAGAAGCAGAGTCTGGCGAACCTGCAGTCCCAGGCGCAGTCGTGGCAGGCGCAGCGCAGCACCGTGGCGGCGCAGCTGCAGCAGGAAGAGAATACCGTGGCGGCCCTGACCGGCCAGACGGCCCCGGCGACGACCACCGGCGGTGTCACCGGATCGAGTGCGCCCACCCTCCGTTCGCCGCCGATCACCATGACGGGCGGGTCTTAGGCCGGAGCGGGACGGCGCGCGGAGGGAGGGCCTCGCCACGGCGGGCGCGTCGGACGCAGGACTGCGGCGGTTGGCGCCGTTTACGGCCATGACCACCCGCGTGCAGGCCTGGGTCGGCACGGATGCACCCGCCGTGGCCGCCCGCCGCCGGCTGCGCCGCGTCTTCGCCCGGGTCGAGGCCCGGCTGACGCGCTTCCGTGACGCCTCAGAGTTGAACCGCTTCTGCGCCGTCGGCGCCGGCCCCGTCTCCCCGATGCTGTTCCGCGCCCTGACCACCGCGGGCCGCGCCTGGCGCCGGACCGGGGGCCTGTTCGATCCCCGGGTCCGTGCCGCGCTGGAGGCGCTGGGCTACGGGCCGCAACTGCGCTTCGGCGGTCCGCCGCCGGCCCTGGCGCACCAGGGGGCTTGGCGCCGGCGCAACGTCCCCGCCGGTCCGTGGATGGCGGTCGGCGCCGGCGGCTCGGTGCTGGAGGGCTACCGGCGGCGCACCCTGGCGTTGGCCCGGACGTGCGCCCTCGACCTGGGCGGCATCGGCAAGGGGCTGGCGCTGCGCTACGCGGCGCGCGGGCTGCGTGGCCTCTGCGCCGGGCGCGACGGGCGGGGGCGCACGCTCGGCCCGTGCGGACCCGGGGCGCGTCCGCGGCCGGGGTTTCTCGTCGATGCCGGCGGAGATATTTGGGCTGAGGGGCGTGGTCCGGACGGGACCGGCTGGCGGTTGGGCATCCCCGCGCCAGGGGACGCCGGCCGCGCACTGGCGGTGCTGCGGGTCGCGGGCCGGGCGGTGTGCACCTCCAGCCGCGCCCGGCGACAGTGGGCGGTGGGCGGGCGGCCGGCGCACCACCTCATCGATCCCCGCACGGGGCGGCCGGCGGACGATGCGCTACTGTCGGTGACGGTGGTCGGTCGGGATCCGGCGTGGGCCGAGGTGTGGAGCAAGACCCTCTTCGTGGCGGGGGCGGCGGCAGGACCGGCCCTGGCGGAACGGCGCCAACTCGCCGCGGTGTTCTGCGCGCCCGACGGCGGACTGGCCGTGACGGGGGCCTGCCGGCGGTATCTGGAGCCGGGCGGCGCGGAGTAGGGCTGGAAGTCGTCCCCCGCCGCTTCCAGGACTCCCCTCCCTTCACGCCTTCAGCGAGGCGTCCCGTGCCGCGGCGGCTGCGCAGCGCGTATCTCGACGACGGCAAGGGGGTGGCGGGTGTGATGACCTACCTGGCGGCGACGACCGTCAACGGATACTCCCTGCGCATGCTGCCGTGGGACCTGGCGCGGGCGGGCGGCATCACTGCATACCTGCTGGTGGTGGCGGCCGTCACGCTAGGCATTGTCGAGAGCACGCCCCGGCTCGGCCGCGTGCCCTCCGTGCGCCATGTCAGCCACCACTACCACCGTTGGGTGATGCTCTTCGCGCTCTGCTTCGTGGTCGTGCACGTGACCAGCCTGGTCCTCGACCCCTACGCCGGCGTGAGTCTGGCCGCCGTTTTCATTCCCGGGCTCTCCCAGTACCGGCCCGTGCAGGTCTCCCTGGGCACCCTCGCCCTGCTGGCCGGCCTCCTGGCGGGCGTCACCGCCTGGTTCCCGGCCCGCTACCCGAAGATCTGGCTGCCCATCCACCGTTTCGGCGCGGTCATCTTCGCCCTCGTCTGGATCCACGGCGTGACCTCGGGCACGGACACCACGAGGTTGATCGCCTTCTACGCCGTCACCGGCGCCCTGCCGCTGTTGGCCGCCGTCGCTCGGTACATCATCACCCGCCCGCAGCGGCGCCGGCGCCCCCATGCCCCCACGTCGGAGGCCGTCCCCCCGGACGACGCGGATGCCCCGGGCGAGGCGCCGGGGCACCACCCCGCCGCCGAGGCGCTCGCCGCCTCCGGTCGCGCGGACCGCGGCGATGCGGTCGCGAGCCGCGTGCGGTCGTGACGGCGCGTTTCAGTTAGACTGGCGGCGGCGGCCGGACCGGCGGCGGACGCCCGGGCCCGGACGCGCTGGGGGTCCGGCGCGCGGGCGCGACGGACCGCGGGGGGTGGCCGGCGTGCACCTGCTCCTGGTGGAGGATGACGCGGCCCTGGGCCAGGTGGTCGCGCGGGGCCTGGAGGCCAACGGCTATCGCGTGCAGTGGGAGCGCGACGGCGATGCGGCGTACGACCGGGCCTGCGGCGGCGCCTACGACCTGCTGATCCTGGACGTGATGCTGCCCGGCCTCGACGGGCTGGACCTCCTGCGCGAACTGCGCGCCGCCGGCGCGCGGACGCCGACCCTCTTCCTCACCGCGCGCGGCAGCGTCGAGGACCGCGTCAACGGCCTCGACGCCGGGGCCGACGACTACCTGGTCAAACCCTTCGCCTTCGAGGAACTGCTGGCCCGCATCCGCGCCCTGCTGCGCCGGCCGCCCGAGACCTGGCGGCCGGAGGTGCTCACGGTGGGGAACCTCCGCCTGCACCCGGGCGACCACGTGGTCACCGTCGGTGGGCGCGGCGTGGACGTGCCGCCGCGGGAGTTCGACCTCCTCGAATACCTGGTGCGCAACGCGGGCCAGACCCTGACCCGCGATCAGATCCTGGAGCGGATCTGGGGGGCCGTCGCCCCGCCGCGGGCCAACGTGGCCGACGCGACCGCCTCGCGCCTGCGGCGGCGGCTCGCGGCGGCGGGCTGGGACGGCACCATCGCCGCCGTACCCGGCGTGGGGTATCGGATCGCGTCCGCGAGGGGAGGGGGCCGGCCCTGACCGGGAGCGACCTCAGCCCCGCGGCGCACCTGCGCCTGATGCGGCGGATCCGCTGGCACCTCGCCCTCCGGGCCTCCGCCCTGCTGATGGCGGTCCTGGCCGTACTCTCGACGGGGGCCTACCTCGTCGCCCGCGGGGTCCTCTTCGGGCGGCTCCACGAGACCCTGGAGCACGCGGCGCAGACGGGGCAGTTGCGCCGCGCCCCGGAGCGCGAGCCCTTCGTGGTCGTCGGCGGGCCGGGGGCCCCCATCCCCCAGGGGCTGCAGGGGGGCGACACGGACGGTTTCTCGGTGGCGCAGGACGCCCAGTACGGCGCGCTGGCCATCCTGCGCTGGCACACCAGCAGCGGCGGGTGGAGGTTCCTCGCGCTCCCGGCCATCGACGACGTGCAGGCCCTGGGCACGTTCCTGGTCATCCTCGCCGGACTCACGCTGTCCAGCGGCATCGTCGCCCTCCCGGCCGGCTATCTGCTGGCGGGCCGGGCGCTCCGCCCGCTGGACGAGGCGGTGCGCGAGCGGGCCGAATTCGTGGCGCTGGCCTCGCACCGCCTGCGGACCCCCCTGTCGGTGATCCGCACCTCCGCCGAACTGGCGCTGGCCGGGCAGGGGGTCGCCGCAGCGGAGGCGCTGCGGACCATCGTGGACCAGACCGGGCAGATGGAATCGCTGGCGGCCCGCCTGACCGCCCTGGCGCGCGCCGAGGCCCTCCGCGGCGGGCATCGGCCGGCGGCTGACCTCGCCGACGTGGTCCGGGATGTGGTGGAGTCCTTCCGCCCGGCCGCCGGCCAGGCGGGCGTCGAGCTCCACCTGCAGGCGGCGGGAGCCGTCCTGGTCGACGCCCCCGGGGACGCCGCCGACGTGCTGGCCTCGGTTCTGGAGAACGCCATCCGCTTCAGCCCAGGCGGCGCCGCCGTGACGGTGCGCGTGCAGGCGGCCGGACGCTGGGGCGTGGTGGAGGTCGGCGACCAGGGGCCGGGCATCGATCCGGCGGACCTGCCGCGCGTCACTCGGCCCTTCTACCAGGGCCGGCGCGCCCGCGGCGGCTCGGGCCTCGGCCTGGCCGTCGCGCGGGCCATCGTCGACCGGCACGGCGGGCGCCTGGACATCGCCTCCCCGCCGGGGCGGGGCACGGTCGTGCGTATCTCCCTGCCGGCGGCGCGCACCCGGCGGCGCCGCCCCCCTGCCCGGAGATGATGTACCGGCGGCGGCAGGGACAGGCGGCGGTCGGCGCCGAATCCGGACGCCCGCGAAGACGCGGACGCCACCGGATGGAGGCGCGGCCGGCCGCTGGAGCGGCCGGGGCGAAAGGCGGGGGGAAAGCCAGTGGACGTGCGCATCGCCCGAGTGTATGAGGCGCCGGCGGCAGAGGTCGGCGTGCGGGTTCTGATCGACCGGCTCTGGCCCCGCGGCGTGCGGCGGGAGGAATCCTCCTGGGAGCACTGGCTCCCGGAGGTGGCCCCCAGTAGCGACCTGCGGCAGTGGTTCGACCATGACCCGGCCAAGTTCACCCTCTTCCAGAAGCAGTACCTCACCGAACTCGCCGCGCCCAAGGGCCGCGCCGCCGTGCAGCGGCTGGCGCAACTGGCGGGAGACCGGCCGCTGATCCTGCTCACCGCGGCGGCAGACGACGCGTGTAACCACGCCGTGGTGCTGCGGAGCCTGCTGCTGGGTGAGGTTGCTGCGCCGCGCTGAACAGGGAACCCCCACACACCGCGGAAATTCCCCCGGCGATGTCGAATCGGGGCCGTTCCGGCGGATCCGACCTCCGCTCCGCGCGCGTCGTCGCCGCCGGCCTTTTGCTCAGCAAGCCGACGGGATACATCCGCGACGCCCTGCTGGCGGCCCGCTTCGGCACGGGGCGGGCGATGGACGCCTACACGCTCGCCTCCACGGCCGCCATGGCGGCCTTCGACATCGTCGGCACGCCCCTGTCGAAGGTCCTCGTGCCCGTGCTCGTCCGGGCGCGCGAGCGCCGCGGGGCCGCAGGCCTGGCGGCGACCTCGGGCGCGATCCTGTGGATCGCGGGCGCCGCGGCGCTCCTGATCGGCGCGGTTCTGCTGCTCTGCGCCGGACCGTTGGCCGCCGTGCTCACCGGCGGCGGGGCGGCGCAGGCGCCGACGGCGGCGCTGATTCGCTGGCTGTCGCTGCTGCCGCTCGGGCTCACGCTCTCGACGTACGCCTCCGGCTGGCTGCAGGCCGGCCAGCACTTCGCCCTGCCGGCCTTCGTCGGCCTGCCCTTCGACTTCGCCATCATCGGCCTTGTGGTCGTCGGCCGCTCCCACGGGGTGCTGGCCGCCGCCTGGGGGCTGGTCCTGGGCGCCTTCCTCCAGTATGCCCTGCAGTGGCCTGGCCTCCGCCACTTCGGCCACCGGGTGCGCCGGCCCGCCCCGGCCGCGGCCGTAGGAGATCCGGGCCTGCGGGCGACGGCGGTCATGGCGGTGCCGCTCCTGGTCAGCGCCGGTAGCATCCAGGCCATCAACCTTCTGCAGCAGGCGCTCGCGTCCCGCCTGGCCTCCGGCGACGCCGCGGCCCTCCTCTATGCCTACCGGGTGCTCGACGTCCCCTCGGCCCTCTTCATCCTGCCGGTCGTCACGGTGCTGGGACCCCAACTGGCGGCCCGGTTCGCTGCCGACCAGCCGGCCGCGGCCGCCGAAACCCTGGCCGACGCCGGATGGGCGCTCGCGGCCGGTCTGCTGCCCTGTGCCCTGCTGATCGCCCTGCTGGCCGCGCCGCTGGCCGCGGCCCTCTTCGAGCACGGCGCCTTCGGGCGCGCCTCCGTCGCCGCCATGGCGGGCGCCCTGGTGGGCTTCGGCCCGGCGGTGCTGACGGTCGGGATGCAGCAGTTGGTGCGCTCGTCGTTCTACGCCCAGCAGGACGCGCGGACGCCGATGCTGTGGGATCTGGTGGCGTTCGGCGCCACCGCCGCCTTCGACCTGCTCGCCTACCACGCCTGGCACCAGTTCGGCCTGGCCCTCGGCTTCGCGGTCGGCCCCGCGGCCGCGTGGCTCGGTCTGGCCGTGACCTTCCGCCGGCGGCACCGGCGTCCGGTCCGGGGTCGCCGGCACCTTGTGCCGCTCGCGGCGGGGGGAGCGGCGCTGGTCGCCGCGGTGCTGGCGCTGCACGGCCGTGTGCCGGCCTTCCTGGGGCACACCCCCTGGCGCGTGGGGCTGGCGCACATGCTTGTTCCGGGCGCGGTCGGCGCCGCCGCGTACGTCGGCGTCGTCCTGGCCACCGGCGGCGCGGGCATGCTGGGCCGTCTGGTCGGTAGCGTGCGCGCACGGGTGTAGGCGGCGGCGGAGCGGCGGAGGATCTTGAGCCGCCACGTGGTGGCGGCCTGCACCCTGTGCGTTCACCGGTGCGGCATCGCCCACGCCTTTCTGCGCCGCGGAGCCCCGCCGTGGGGGAGGCCGGGACGGCGCGACTGCGAGCCGGCCGGCGGCCCGCGGTGCGATCCCGGGCGGGGCGGCGGAAGCCGGGGGGGGCACACCCCGCCTCTACGGCTCGACCAGGCCCTCGCGGAGGGCGTGCCGCACCAAACCCGCCAGGTCGTGGATGCCGAGTTTGTCCATAATGTGCGCGCGGTGGGTCTCGACCGTCTTCGGGCTCAGGCCGAGCAGCGCGGCCGCCTCCTTGGCGCTGCTCCCCGAGGCCAGGAGGCGCAGTACCTCGCGCTCTCGGGGGCTGAGCGGGCGCGCCCCCGGCGCGAGGATCACGGCCCGTGCGGCCGCCGGGTCCACGAAGGTGCCCCCTGCCGCGACGGCGTCCAGGGCCGCCAGCAGCGTGGCGGCCGGCGTCCACTTCAGCACGTAGCCCGCTGCGCCGGCCTCCAGGGCGGCCCGCACGTACTCGGCGTCGCGGTGGACGCTGAGCATGAGGATGCGCGCCTCGGGCCAGGCGGTGCGCGCCGCCCGCGCGGCGGCGATGCCGCTCTGCCCGGGCAGCCCGACGTCGAAGAGGGCCACGTCCGGGCGCAGGGCCAGCAATTGCGCGACGGCCGCGGGGCCGTCCGCCACCTCACCGACGACGCGGAAACGGCCGGTCTCCTCCAGGAGCGCGCGGAGCCCCTCGCGCACCACCGGGAGGTCCTCGGCCAGAAGCAGCCGGATCACGGTGCATCCCCCCCCGGGGCGGACCGGGGCGCGGGGGCGCCGACCTCTACCGCTGCGGCGCCGTCCGCGCGGTCGGGGGAGGGGACGCCCTCCGCCGCCTCACCGCCCCCGGCGGCGGGATCCGGGCAGGAGAGCGTGACCACCGTACCGCCCCCTGGGGCCGCCTCCCAGCGCAGGGCGCCCCCGATGGCCGCCGCGCGGGCGCGCATGGCGCGCAGGCCGTACCGTGCGGCTTCGCCCGCCGCCCGTGCCTCCGCGTCGCCCGCGCCCCGCTCCGGCGGCGGGGCCACCCGGTCCATCCCGCGCCCGTCGTCCTCCACCTGCAACTCCCACCCGCCTTCGGTGCGGTCCCAGCGCACCCAGACGCTGCGCGCGGCCGCGTGCCGCCGCGCGTTGGTCACTGCCTCCTGCGCGATGCGGAACGCCGCGTGCTGCACGTCCCGGCCGGGCGGGGGACCGGCATGGGCCTCCACGTGTACCACCGGAAGGGCGTCCGTCTCCGGTCCGGCGCCGCCCGCCTCCTCGCCGAGCCAGCGCAGCGCTGCAGCGAAGCCCAGGTCTTCCAGCACCGCCGGGTGCAGGGCCGCCATGCTGCGCCGCAGCCCCTCCAGGACGTCGAGGGCCTCGCGCGCCAATTCCGGGTGATCTTGCAACGACGCCGTCAGGCGCGCCAGACGCTGACAGGGGTCGTCGTGCAGTTCCCGGGCGATACGCCCGCGCTCCTCGTCCTCCGCCCGCATGGCGGCCAAGGCGGCGGCGCGCTTCTGCGCCGTGAGGCGGTCGAGCATCGCGTTCAGGGTGCGCGCCAGCGCGAAGGCCCAGGGATCGCCGTCCTCGTGCGCCCTGGCCCGCTCGTCCCCCTGGCCGACGGCCGTCATGGTCGCCACTACGCGTTCGAGTGGACGCAGCGCCACCCGCAAGAGCACCGCCGTGCAGGCCACCGCCAGGAGGGCGGCCGTCCCGCCGAGGCTGGCCGACAGGACCCCGGGACCGCGCGCGCGGGCGCCCGCCCAGGCCCCGGCCCAGGTCGCGGCAAGGAGGAAGGCCGTGTTGGCGATCTGGATCTTCCAGAACACCGGGAGCTGCCGGCTGAGGCGTCCAAGCCAGGCGAAGCGGGACGGCGCCCCGGAGGCACCCCACGTGTCCGTGCGCACCTGCCCCTCCCACCTCTCCGCCTCCGAGCGTACACCCCGCGGAGGTGCAGGGGATTGGGAATCTTCCGATACCGCCGGTCGGCCCCGACCCCCGCGGGCCCGATCCCCCGACCGGGGGTGACGCGACCGGCCGGCCGATGGCCGGGGTCCCGATCCCCAGATGGCCATCGCCGGCCAGGTGATCACCGCTGCCCTTCGCGCTGAAGACGTTCGCCTTCTTGCTGGAGTCGGCCGCCCCGGCCCTCTACTTCTGCGGTGGGCGCCGTCCACGGGAGCCCCGCGGCGCCTGGTGCTGGTGCCCGCCGCCAGCGGCGCCTTCGGCTCCGGCTACCTCGTCTGGACGGTCGACGCCTTCATGAACGGTAACTGCTCAGCAGCCCCGCCCCGGGGGTGCTGAGCGGTTACTTCTCCGGTCCATCCGCGGCAACCGTCGGCACACACCTGCCCCGGCGCTCCGCCGCCGGCCGGCGTGGGGCGCCGACGG
>Ga0080006_1151571_pt1 | contig 11778 bp, 10 predicted proteins | sample RS3BMetagenome_FD_69209 | JGI IMG/M metagenome (GOLD analysis project Ga0080006, IMG submission 69209) | Ferric oxide microbial mat and aquatic microbial communities from Rainbow Spring, Yellowstone National Park, USA - RS3B (SPADES... ...
CGGGTGGTTTTTGGGGGAACCGTCCCTCCTTCTGGATAACCCGCCCGAAATTTTCACCCCCCGGTCCCCGCAGCAGCGGGGCGGCCACACCCCCGCCGCACCCGTTGCCGCCGTCCACAACGACCTTCAGACCGGCATTGAACTTAAACTGGCTTCTTATAAACTCCTGGTATTCAGGAACTATGGTTCGCGCCGCCAGTTTGCCGCGCGGCGACGGCCGAGGAAAATCGCGACGTTCGATAATTCGGCGCAGCTCCTGAATTTGCTCTCCATAAATGGTCAACCCTCCAAGAACAAGCTTAAAGCCGTTATCCTCCGGCGGATTGTGGCTGCCTGAAATCATCACGCCGCCGTCCAATCCCCACTGCGCGACTGAAAAGTAGAGCAACGGTGTGGGAACGACGCCGAGGTCAATTACGTTGATGCCCGAGTCAAGTAATCCGTCAAGCAGCAGTCCGTGCAATCGCTCGGAGGACAGGCGGCAATCGCGACCCAGGCTTATCTCGCCGCGGCCGGCGCGGCCCATCAGCGCTGCATACGCGCGCCCCAGGTCAGCTACGAACCGATCATCAAAGTCGCGCTCGACAACGCCTCGGATGTCGTACTCGCGAAAAACCTCGGGATTCATGCCAGGGCTCAAAGCCTTGCTCGAGTGGCCCCTCGTAAACCACAATCGAGCTGGACTTATCCTATCGGCCAGCAATTTATTTTGCCACCATGCACACGCGCGTCAGCCGGGCCCCGAAGCTTTCTTGGCGCGGCGAACGCTCCAAGGGCGGCTGACCTAGAGCGCCGCGGCGCGTGGGCAGCTTGGCGGCTTCAAGCGTAAGGCGATGGCCGAGCAGGTAGCAATAGTCAGCGGCGCAGGGCGCGGAATCGGGCGCGCGATAGCGCTCGAGCTGGCGCGCCAGCCAATGATAAAGTTGTGCCTTTGCGCGCGAACACCCGAAGAGCTCCACCAAACGCGCAGCTTAAGCGGTCTCGGACCGGACCGCGCGCTCATCGTAGCGCTCGACCTGGCGCGACCTGAAGGGCCGCGCGAGCTGGTCGAAGCAGCAATGAAACATTTTCAGCGCGTCGATATGCTGGTAAATAATGCCGGCTGGGCACCTAGGCGAAAGGCGTTGGTTGATTTCGGCGACGCGGAAATCGACCGCATGGTGGCGCTTAATCTGCGCGCACCTATAGCGCTGACTAGGCTGGTCGCGCGTGAAATGATCCGGCTTGGACGGCCCGGGGCGATCGTCAACATCGCTTCAAGTGCGGCGCGCACCGCGCCTGCCAAAGAGGCGATTTACGCCGCCACCAAAGCCGGTCTTGTCGCGTTCACTTGGGCATCATTCGCGGAACTTAGATCTTACGGCATCAAGCTTGCCGTCATCCTGCCGGGATTGGTCGACACATCTTTGATTCCTCCAAATCGCGCGCTTGAACGAAGTCGCATGCTCACGCCGCAAAGTGTTGCAGCCGCGGTGAAGTGCGTGTTGGAGGCGTCAGAGGACGCCTGCCCGGTCGAAATCACGCTTGAGCCGCAGTACGACCCGATGCGGGCGGGAGGCTCCCGCTAGGGGACAGCTTGATGACCTCGGTTAGCGCCGGCGAGCACCGACCTAAGACCTTCGTCCCGACGCTAGCCGCCTTGACTGTAGGCGCTGTGCTTGCCAGCGTCTTGATGTCCCCGATAGTGGCCGTCGTGGTGGCCCGTCTAGGTCTTCATTTTCCTTTCTCGCGCATCTTCGATCGGGTCGCGATGGCCGCTGTCACAGGGGCGCTGCTATACCAGCACCGGCGGCTCGCGGTGGGCGTCCGGCTCAGGCGCGGTTTTGCGCAACCGCGGCGAAACTGCGCTAAGTTCGCGCGGGGCTTGGTCGTGGGGACTGTCGGTGTCGCCGTGCTGTGGCTGCTTCAGACGCTGTGCACCCCACCCAACACGTTTGACCTGCGACAAGCGATGTCTGACGCTCCGGCGGCCTTAGCCACGGGTCTTGCCGTGGGCGTCATCGAGGAGGCCTTCTTCCGAGCTTTTCTGCTCGACGGTCTTCAGGAGGAGTTGGGCGCGATGGCGGCGCTGGTCGCAAGCGCCGCCATTTACGCCGTAGCACATCTCGTCAGAACGCGAACGCGCGTCGAGATTCGCCACCTGAACCTGGCTGCTGGCGCGCGCAACCTTGAAAGAGGCTTGCGCGGACTGACAACATTGCGTGCGTTCGCCGGATTCGTCGGCTTGTTTCTGCTGGGTCTGGTGCTCGGCCGCGGCTTTCAGGTAACAGCCACAGTCTATTTTTCTGCCGGCTTTCACGCCGGCGTGGTATTTGCCTGGAAATCAGGACGCCGCGCAGCCGCGGCTGCGCCGCAGGCGGCGCATTGGGTCTGGGGCTACGGATGGCCGCCATTGGTGAGCGGCGCCGCAGCCTGGGTGATGCTGTGCGTGGCGCTGCCGATGGTTGGGCGGCTAAGCGGCGCGCCGCTCAAGCGTCAATCGTCGTAAATTTTCGGCGCGCCTCGGGGCCGCGTGCGATATCGACGGTGCGTCCAAAGAAATTGCTCGGGGTAACGGCGCACCATATCCTCGACGGCTCGGACAAAACGCACCGTATTGGCAAGGATGTCAGCCTGATGGTCCGCAGTGCGCTGCACGGGAATTTCTTCCAGGATCACGATACGATGGTTGCGGGGATTTTCCTCGCGCACGATGAACACCGGCAGCACCGGCGTGCGCGCCATCGACACCAGCCGCGCCAAGCCGCTCGAAGTCGCGGCCAACTCGCCGAAAAACGGCACAAAGATCGCCTCGCTGCGCTTGGCGTTCTGGTCAAACGAAACTCCAACCAGCTTGCCCTCCTTGAGCGCCTTGAGCACAGCGCGCGCGGCCGAATGCTTGCGAAACAGCCCTACCCCAAGCCGCCGGCGTACGAACGTGGTAAGAGCGTCGCCGGCATGGAAACGCTGCGTGTGATGAACCAGGCTTATCTGGTAACCGTGCATCGCATGCGCAGCAGGCAAAAGCTCGAAGTTGCCGAAGTGCGCGGACAAAATAATCAGGCCGCGCCCGGGGTAACGCGCCTTAATCTCTTCCCAGTATTCGAAGCGCTCGTAGCGCACGCGTCGCAAAAGACGCCTGTAGAAGAAACCGCCAAGCCGAATATATTCGGCCACGCCGCGCCCGAGATTTATGTATGAAGCCCGCAAAATGCGCCGCCGTTCTTGCTCTGAGCGGTCTGGAAAGGCGATCGCGAGGTTGGTCAGGCCGACTCTCACATGACGCCGGTCGATCCAGTACGCGATCCTTCCGCCTAATTCTCCGAGGTGCCAGAGCACGAAATCAGGCAAGAGGCTTATCAGATGCAGCGCTCCCACCATGCCGTAGAACAAAAGGCGCTCCCAGAGCTTAAGCTTCAGCTCTGCCGCAGGTGAGAGTTCTTGCGAAACCGTCCCCGCGCCGTCTTCGCGCTTGGGCGCCACGCGCAGCGAGGATGCCAGAGCAGGCCCGTCGCCGGCAACTTGGGCAGCCGACTCTTTCGAACTAGCGGCACTCATCGTACCCAGGATTCCTTCCACACCCATCTCCTCCCCACACGCGCTGGTCCTAGCATCCCTGAGCTCGGCATCCCAGCGCCCTCAGCGGCGCACCCGACACCGCGCATCACTTGTCTGTGCTCGCACGACAATCGCGGCACAGCCCGTACAACTCGACCTTGTGGCGTGTCAAGATAGCGCCAAGCTCTTGAGCGATCGCCTGTTGAAGCCGCTCGATTTGCGGATTTTCGAACTCGATTATTTCTCCACAGCGCTCACAGATGAAATGGTCATGATGCCGCTCGCCAAGCACTTCGTAACGGGCCTGACCTTCGTCGAAGTGGCGTTCCGAGACCAGTTCGCATTCTTTGAGCAGCTTAAGTGTGCGATAGATAGTCGCGTAGCCAACGTGCGGGTTGGCCTGCTTGACCTCGCCGTAGAGCTCCTCCGCGCTTATATGCCGGCCCATGCGATAGAAAGCCTGCGCGATCTCGTCGCGTTGCGCAGTAGACTTAAGCCCTTTCTCCTTGAGTCGGGCATGAAAGGTCTCGATCCACTCTTCGGCAGTGGGTCGACCCGATGAGGCTTGCGCGGGCTGCTCGAAAACAACGGTTTCTCGCCGACGATTCATCCCTTGACCGAACGCCTTCAACCCTGACCCAATCCGAGTAGACGCTTGGCCCGCGCCGAGAGCTCAAGCTGCCCAACCGGACGTTCGCGCAAGGCCTCTGCGAGAGCCTCTAACTGCTCGAGCGGGCTCTGCTCGCGGTCTAGAATCACGTAGTTCTTGTCTCTCAGACGGCAGGCGCCGCTGCGCGCTCGATAACCGATCTCGCGCAGCAGCCGCTCGCGCCGAACGGTGAGGCCCAGACGCTCGGCGACTTCCATCAACTCCTCTAACACCTGCATCGAGGAATTCATCTTTGAAGTTGATGCGGATGTCGCCACCTGAAGACCTTTCGCTCTATTTATTTATCGCGGCTATCCGACCAAGCCCACCGCACAACGCCGCAAGAAACGTTCCAAGTCGGTTTGCAAGTTGAGCAGCCCAATCGCGACGTCGCGCGCAAGCTGTTACGAGCTTGGTCACCCGAAGCCGAGCTTGCCAAGCGCCCGCGGACTAACTCCTTCGAGGATAGCGCAGCAACCGGCAAACTTAAACCTTAATACCCACCGACACGGGCGCTGCGCGCTTAAATGAGCGCTACCTCGCTAGCGCCACACGGCTCGCAAGCCTTTGATCTTTGCGGCCGCGTTTTCGCTTCGACTCGCAGCTTGTCCTGAACCAGGCTCGGTCGTCAACGTTTCGCCGAGGATCACGCTTAAAAGTGCTTGCTTTCGGCTCGCCCGGGCCGACCCCCGGGCGTAAGACGCCTGTGGCTTTGGGCCGGCCTCGGGCAGCCTTTTCATGGACCACGGGCCAAATAGATAAAGGCGCAGCGAACTCAGGGCACCTCCCTAGAAATCGCTTTATTGAGGCTTTTAGCCTAATTAACCAAGCATGACAAACCCAAAAAGCCGGCCGCATCAACTGAGTGCGCTTGGCGGGCCGACATGATAAATTTTGTCAGCAGGCACGGCATTTGCGCGACGGACCGATTCGTGTGTTGAAGACCGAGCCCCTCGAACGCGGTGGTGTCGACGGCAAGCCACCAATGGTGATTGTGGCTCTCGACCTCGGAAGCCGACGCATCGGAGTGGCAGCCACCGACGCCCTCGGTCTTGCCGTACACCCGGTTGCGGTAGTCTTGCGGCGTTCGCCGGCAGAGGACATCGCCGCGCTTGGCGAGCTAATCGTTGAGCGTCGCGCGAAGCTTGTGGTCGCAGGCCTGCCGCTTAATCTGAACGGCAGCGAAGGTCGGGCAGCGCGCGCTGCTCGCCGGTTCGCCGCGCGTTTGTCAGCGGCGCTTGACTTGCCGGTTAAGATGCACGACGAACGCCTTACCACGTTTGAAGCCAAAGAGCGACTTAAAGATACGCCAGGCGGCCCTGCGCGTCGACGCTCCAAGGTCGATTGCATGGCTGCAGCGATCATTCTAGAGAGCTGGCTCGCATCTTGCGCGCAGGGTTAATCTGCGGCGAATTTGAGGAACGCCGGGCAAGCTGGCATAAGGCATGCGGCACCTCCTGTTACGCACGCTGATAGCGTTAAGCGTTGGCGCTGGTGCGCTTTGCGTCGTCCTAATCTGGACGCTTTGGTTTAACGCGGGGCCACGCTTCACACAGCCGCGCATCGTTGTAATCAGGCCTGGCGAGTCCTTCAAATCGATCGCGCTTAAACTCAGGCAGGCGAAGATCGTTCGTAGCGCGTGGCTGACCATAATATACGGACATTTCAGCGGGGTCGATCGCGAGCTTAGACCAGGCGAGTACGCCTTTGCCGGCGGCGAACGTATCGACCAGGTGCTGGCACATCTGGCAAAGGGCGAAGCGCTGGTGGTGGCGGTCACCGTTCCAGAAGGCTTTACCACGCGGCAAATCGGCGAACGGCTCGAACGCAGCGGGCTGGTCTGCGCCAACGATTTCGTGCGCGCGGCCGCGCACGGCGCTGTGGTTAATCTGCTGCAGCTTGGACCGACCGGCGCCGAAGGCTACCTTTTCCCGGCGACTTACCGCTTTTCGCCCGGCGCCAGTGCCGACCAGATAGTGGCTGCGATGCTGGAACGCTTTTACGACATCTTGACGCTCGACGTGGAGGAGCGAGAATTTTCCCTCGGCATCACCACCCATCAGATGCTGACGCTGGCTTCGATAGTCGAAAAGGAAGCTCGAATACCCGCCGAACGTCCGCTAATCGCCGCGGTGTTCTATAATCGGCTGCGCCTGGGGATGCCGCTGCAGTCGGACCCCACCGCAGAGTACAGCCCGGACGGAGTATCGCGATCGGCCTATCAAGCGGTTCACACCCCTTCGCCCTTTAACACGTACGATTTTGTGGGCCTGCCGCCAGGACCTATAGCAAGCCCTGGATTGGCAGCGATTAACGCAACACTATATCCTGCGCATACTGATTATCTTTACTTTGTGGCGCGCAATGACGGCACGCATATTTTTTCTCGCTCCCTCCCCGAGCACCAGCGCGCCGTTGCCGCCCTACGCAAAGCGACGCGAACTCAAAGTGGCAAAAAGCGCCCGCGGTCTCCCGAGCCCCAAACAGCGGCGCAAGCTCGGTAGCGGCGACAATATGATGAGCAATGCCGAACCCAATTGAGGTCATCAATCTGGCGCGCCAACGCGCCGGTAAAGTTGCCGCGCTCAACGTGACGGTGCTTGGCAGCCCGGTTTGTCTTCTAACGGCCTTCGTTGCTCTGGAACTGGGGCAGCGCAGCGGACAGGTGTGGCGACGTATGGGCATAGCATTGAGCTCGACCGCCGCCTCCCGCATCCGAATCAGCCTTCTAGCGCTGGCCGGTGCTGGCCTGATGGTAACCGCCTGGAGCTCGTGGCGCGCCTATCGCCAAGCTAGGGATCTTAAGCGCCTGGCGGCACGACTTGACGGTGAAATCAACGCCCATCAGGAAATTCTGACTTTTGGCGAGGTAATCGCGGGCGGCACTGAAGCTGCGAGCACACGCAGTCCACTGTTTCCGGTCCTGTGGCAGCGGGTAAGCGAATATCTGTCTTCTTTCGATCCGGCGGCTTGCTTTCGAATAAACATGCCGCGTCTGCTCGCGCGCAGCGCGCTGCTCACGGTGACTTGGCTGGTGCTGCTCTTCGGCTCGCTAATTTTGTTCTCGTCCTCGCAGCGGCCGCCATACTATAACGAGGCGCGTCGGCTCGCCGAACTGGCGAATGAAATCGACAAAACCACTTCCAGCGCGCAAACCCAGGCGCTCGCCCGCCGCTTGCGAGCGGGCGCGCGAGCGCTGCTCAACCCTAATACAAGCGACAAAGAAAAGCTCATTCAGCTAACCGCGCTCAGGCGTGAATTGGAGCAGGCTGAGCCGGGCGGCACGCATGCGGAAAAGCCCCAGGCTAAAGCCGCCGCGCGCGCTGGCGGCGCAAGCGCAGGACAAGGCTCGGCTAACCAGCGCGGCACGGGCGCCGGCAAACAAAACCAGGGCCAAGGCGAGGGCGGGAAAGGCGGCGAAGGACGCGGCCTGGGCAAGCAGCGAAGCGCCGGCGCAGCGACAGAGGAGCAAGGTTTGCTCGAACAGGCACGAAACGAGCTTTCCAAGGTTGAAAAGCAACTGGAAACCGGGACCGCGCGCCAACCTAAGTCAGCGACCAAAATCGGCGATAATAATCCCCAGGGTCAACAGCGGCAAACAAGCGGCGGGCAAGCAAACGTCAATCCCCTGCGCCCGGGAAATCAACCAGTGCCGGCACCTGAGAATAAAGAAGGGACCGGTTCCCGCCGCCAGCAGACGGCCCGCGGCGAGGCGACGCCAAAGGCCGGCGCCGGAACGAAAAATCCGGGCGCCGGCCACGGCGACACGCGCCTTGGGGAGACCCCGGCCTCGCGCGCTTACGCCCGCTTTTACAAGCCTGGCGAGCATGGACCTGCGCTCGGGATCAAAGATGCGCGCTATGTGACGGTGAGCATCCCGCCAGCAGCAGAGCCAGCAGCGGGCGGCAAAATCATCGCCGGCGGCGCACCGTCAAAAGCGGCCACACCGTACGCCAATCTGCCTTTGCCGACAGGAGCCGTCCCGGCGAACCCGCAAGAGCAGCAATTGGTTCCCCCGCGCTATCGTGATTTGCTGCGTTAGCGCTATGAACCCTTAGAGGAGTTACAGGAGCATCAGCATGGGAGTCGCTCCACGGATGACGCCGGCTGAGCGCGCGGCGGAGTTTAGAGAGGTTTTCAAACGCGCGCAAGCCGAGGTCGGCAAGGTTATAGTCGGCAATCAGGCCACGATTCGCCGGGTGCTAAGCGCGCTGTTTTGCGGCGGCCACGTTCTCATCGAAGGCGTGCCCGGTCTGGGCAAGACGCTGATGGTCAAAACGGTCAGCGACGCGCTCGGGCTAAGCTTCAAGCGCATCCAGTTCACCCCCGATCTCATGCCTTCCGATATCGTCGGCACCCAGGTGTTGGTCGAGGAAGACGGACGGCGAGAGTTTCAGTTCAAGCCCGGACCGATCTTTGCCCATATCGTGCTGGGCGACGAAATCAATCGCGCCACGCCAAAGACCCAATCGGCGGTGCTCGAGGCGATGGAGGAGCGGCAGGTAACGGTCTTTGGCAACACCTATCTCCTTAAGCCGCCTTTTTTCGTGTTGGCCACGCAGAACCCAATCGAGCTAGAGGGTACGTATCCACTGCCCGAGGCGCAGATGGACCGCTTCATCTTCAAGGTGGTGATCGCACCGCCGAAGCCGGAGGAGTTGCGCGAAATTTTGAGCCGGACCACGGGTGTTGCGCTTTCCCAGGTCAAAGCGATCTTCGACCCGCCGCACGCGCCGGCGCAAGTGGAGCGGCTTAAATCCTTGGTGCGCGAAGTAATGATTGCCGAACCGTTGGAGCGTTATGTAATCGCAATCGTTACCTCGTGCACCCCGGGCAGCGCCGCCGCGATACCAGAGGCGACTCAATATCTGCGCTTTGGTCCCAGCCCGCGCGGGGCCCAGGCGCTGATCCTAGGTGCCAAGGTTAACGCGCTCCTCGACGGACGGGTCACAGTGAGCTACGAAGACGTTGAGGACGTGATCGTTCCCGCCCTGCGCCATCGCTTGCTGCTCAATTTTCAGGCCGAGGCTGAGGGCGTCAGCGCGGAGACGATTCTCGACCAGATCGTCAAGCGGCTGCGCCGCCCTCGCCTTTAGCGATGTTTGAACTGATTCCTGAGCTAACGCCAAAGCTTATCGCGCGGCTGGACCATCTGCGAATGCGCACCAAGCGCGAGTTCGCCGGCATGGGGCGCGGATCTCATCTGTCGCCGCGACGCGGCTCGTCGCTTGAGTTTAGTGATTTCCGCCCCTATGCGCTCGGCGACGATTTTCGCCATATCGATTGGGGGCTTTACGCACGAACCGACAAGTTTTACATCAAGCTGTTCAAGGAAGAAGAAGATTTGCTCACTTATATCTTCCTCGACGACAGCGCCTCGATGGCCTATCCCGCCGCCGACAACAAATTCCGTGCCGCGGTCGCAATCGCGTTGGCGTTGGCTTACGTGGCGCTATCGGAAGGAGATCGGGTGATGCTGCGGATGTTGAGCGGGCGGCCGCTGCCCACCGGCGCTGCGTTCGTGCAGGGGCGCAACAGAATTGCCGAGCTGGCGCGCGTCGTAGTGCAGTTCAAGCCGGCGGGGGCGCTTGATTTGGCGGCGGCTTTGGCGCGCGAACTGATTTCCATCAAGCGCGCCGGCAAGGTCTTCGTGATTTCCGACTTCCTCATGCTGTTCAACTCAATTAGGCGCGGGCTTGGGCTGTTCGCGGCGGCCAACATGGACGTGAGCGCAATTCAAGTTCTGGGCGCTGGCGAGCTTAACGGCCAAGGTGTCAACGGCTCGGCTGAACTTGTCGATGCTGAAACCGGCGAACGGCTGCGCCTGGCGGTGAGCGAAAAAGAGCGCGCACGATACCGCGAGACGCTTTTGCGGCTGGCGCGGGAGATTCGCGCCGTCTGCCTCAAGCAGGGCATGCGTTACGCGCTTTACAACACCGGGCAGTCATTCGAGGAATTTTTTCTCAAAGCTGCAACTCAGCTTGACCTGGTAAGCTAGAGCTTTGCATTCTCAGCCAGAGCGTCGCGCCATCCAACCCGTCCGACACCTGCCAGTGTTGCGCCGAGCGACGACAACTATGCACCGAGGATTGACCGGCATCAGCAAGCGCCGAGAGTGCCCAGTGATGCGCCGCCACGGCTTAAATCGGCCCGGCTCGGGTCTAAGCGTGACCGCCGGCTAGCCGTTCACAATGGGACTGCTTTACCCCTACGGGTTATTGCTGGGCGCGCTGATTCCCCTACTGGCGCTCGCCTACCTCGTGCGCGAACGACCTAATCGTGTCGTAGTCTCAAGTCTGCTCGCCTTTCGGGCTCTGGGCGCCGGCCAAGGCCGCAGGAAGTGGGGGCGCCCGCGGTTGGACTGGATGTTCTTTGCCGAATTGATCATTCTCCTTGCGGCGGCGCTTGCGGCTGCCGAGCCCTATTTGGCGCGCAAGAGAAAGCCCATCGCCGTAATTCTGGACAATTCCGCTGTGATGCAGACCAAGATGCCGTCGGGGCAGTCGAGGTTCGAAGCGGCGCGTGCCCGCCTGTTCGGGTTTTTAAGCGGCAGCGAGGATGAAATCACGGTCTACCTGACCACCCCTACCCCTCATCGCTTGGGCCCTCCATTGGTCGGTGAGAGTCAGGCGCGGGCAGCGCTCGGCGCTCTTCGCCCGCTCGACGCCGCAGAGGACCTGCACGCGGTTAGCGAACTGATCACGCGGCTTGGCGCCAGCGCCAGGTATGCGCAAATCGTCGTCGCCAGCAGCCACCCGCTCAGGTCGCTGGCAGCGGGCCCGGTCGTGGGGCTTACGATCGGCGACTCGGTTGCAAATTTCGCCCTGGGTTCGTTCATCGTGGAACGCGGAACACTCGGCAGCCAGAGCGTCAAGGCGCGGGCGACAGTGGCAAACTTTAGCGCCCAGGCGGCAGCGCTACGCCTAACCCTGAGCGACGCGGTGAAACCGCTCGCCGTGAGAACGCTTGACCTTGCGCCCGGTGCAATCGGCGCGGTCGATTTCACGGACCTTCCACCAGCCCCTTTTTTCCGCCTGCAGCTTGAACCGAGCGACGCTTTCGCACTCGATAACATCGCGTACGCCGTAGCCAGCGCCAGCAGGGAAATGAGAATTTTGTTCGTGTCACCCACGGCGTCGGACGCCGCTGGGCTCGACGCGCTCCCCGGGGTGCGCGTGCGGATCGAGGCCCCCGAAAACTACACCCCCCGCGATTCGTTCTCCGCCGACGTGGCGATCTTCGAGTACACGGCGCCCAAAGAACTGCCGGGCGCGAACAGCTTGCTAGTGCTGCCGCCTGGCTCAACTGCGCCGTTCGATTTTCTGACCGAGCCCGCCGCGGACGTCCGGTTTATGAGCTGGCGGCGGCCCAACCCACTTACCGACGGCGTCAATTTTCGCTTGTTCGAGCTGCCCCGCGCCGAGTTCTTCGGACCACATCCATGGATGGACACGGTCGCCGACGGTGAGGGCGGGGGTCTCATCCTGACCGGGGAGCGTGACGGCCGGCGCTACGTGGCATTAGGCTTCGTGCCATTTCCTTACCTGGGGAAGAACAATTTGCCGATGTCGGTGTTCACCCTGAACGTCTTG
>Ga0080006_1164506_pt1 | contig 11778 bp, 13 predicted proteins | sample RS3BMetagenome_FD_69209 | JGI IMG/M metagenome (GOLD analysis project Ga0080006, IMG submission 69209) | Ferric oxide microbial mat and aquatic microbial communities from Rainbow Spring, Yellowstone National Park, USA - RS3B (SPADES... ...
CTCCCGCAGTACCGATGACCTGAAGCCGCTGGCGTAAGTTGAGAGTTCATGAACCAAGTCTACAAAAAATTAGAGCATGTGTCCAGCACTATTTTAGAGGTACTTGTGGGTAATGCTAAGGTCTCTCCACATGGAGTGTAACGAGAAAAGCGTGTGCCAAGCGGTCAATTTGCGATCACATTTTCACGACGTCTACTGTAGACTGCGTGTGCCAATGTGTGAATGTCTGCGCCCTCTCCGCATGTGCCGTACCCGCGAACAGCATCAAGGTCACGAGCACCCCGATGATGAGCAGCAACGACGCCCTTGTCACCCATACATGTTTCATGAAACCCCTCTCCCTCGTTTGATCTCGTACACAGAGCGTACCAAAAAGAACGAGGTCAAAACAGTTCTATCACGGCGTCGTATACGGAGCCACCCAGGTGGTTCTCCGAGTGGCTCCTGTCAGCACTTAGGGGTCGCGACAAATCAACTTGTTCGCGGGGTATTCGGCGCGATGAAGTAGTTCCACTCCCCATGAAAGTCACAGGGCCACCCGTTGAACGGGTGGCCCTGTGACTCAACAAGCACATACTATAACGGCGTTTGTTTCAGTGCCTGCTGGTATACATATACGGCCAAGTTACCAAGGTGTTTCATTGGGATACGTCAAACCATTCCAGCAGATCATCGTCCTTTACACACACTGAACTCACTGGTTATCATCCGTACGTGTCGTCCGCTGTTTCAGGAGAGGGATTCCTCGGGATCCCGAGTTCTCTTGCGTACATCCATCCCTTACATTGGATGGCGCCAAGTCTGCGGATGACCCTCCTGCACAGAATCAAGCTCGGCTGACCGTGCGTTTATCACGACCTGTTCTGGGCTCTTGCAACCCGGAATGACACTCGTCACGGCAGGATGGTTCAGACACCATGCCAGTGCCCATTCTGCCATGCTGGCGCCTTGCGGCACCTCGTGTTGTTGGATGTCCGCGACCTGTTGCAAGCGCAGTTCCGTCCGCTCCTTGTTGTGTCTCGAACGGACGTCATTGTCAGGGAAAATCGCTCCCGGTTTGTATTTTCCACTCAGATAGCCACTGGCAAGCGGCACGCGCGCCAGCACACCCAGATCCTGGCGTTCGCACGAAGGAAATACACGACGCTCCGGTGTCTGATCGAGCCGATTGTACACAACTTGGATTGCTTTTGCGTTGATTTTGGCGGCGGAATCAGTTTGATGCAGATTGTCGTTACTGCCGATAGAAATTCCGAGATTCCTGACTTTCCCTGCCTGAACCTGTTTATCCAATGTCGTCCATAACTCATCGTTATCGAACACTTCGTCCGGGCCAGAGTGAAATTGGTACAGGTCCACATAGTCGGTCTGCAGGGCCTGCAGGGAGGCTTCCAGTTGCTTCACAACCTCATTTGCTGACCAATAATTGACTGAACTCTCCGGATCTTGATGATGATGACCGAATTTCGTCGCGATAATCCAGTCTGCTCTGTTCTTTTTTCTACCAATGTACCCCCCGATCAAGCTCTCCGAGAGATGATGACCATAGCACTCTGCAGTGTCCAGTAAATTGATGCCGACGTCCAAGGCTGTATCGAGGATCGCGTCCACTTCATCCTGGGTAAAGTCTTTCCCCCACGCCCCGCCAAACTGCCAGGTTCCCACGCCGATCACGGACACCTTCAGTTCCGTTTTTCCAAGTCTGCGATATTTCATAAAATCACGGCCCCCTACCTCGTTGCTTTGTGATAGGATCAGTGTAGATTACTTACTTGCCCAGATCAAGAAGTTACTTGCAGTCAACTTAGTTAAGTGAACGTAACCAACTGTGGGAATAGAGGCTCTGCGCTGCGCGACTCACACCCGCGTCAATTCCTGTCATCACTTGGCGGCTCATCTGTTTCATCTGAAGCAGCGTAGTTTTCTTTCCTGTTGTGTCGGCCGCTGCGATTCTGTATCATACCACCAGCAGGTAAACGGGGAGTGTGCCGCCATGCTAATCGGGAACCACAAGCGGTACGTTTTTTACGCCGCTACCATGTTCTATTGGTTCTGCCTCTATACATACGTTCCCATTTTGACTCCTTACGTGGAGAATCTCGGCGGCTCTCTCTTCTTTGCTGGCTTGGTGGTGGGCAGCTACGGTTTTGCACAACTCCTGGTGCGCATTCCCATCGGCATCTGGTCAGATCGTCTGGGAAACCGCAAGGCATTCATCCTGGGCGGCATCGCCTGCGCAACGATCAGCAGCCTTGGATTGGCCTTCACGCACAGTTTAGCGCTCACACTGTTATGGCGATCCCTGGCGGGTGTTGCGGCGGGCAGTTGGGTCGCATTCACTGTGCTGTTCGCGAGCTACTTCCCACCCCAGGAAGCACCGAAGGCAATGGGTGTCATCAGTTTCTACACGAGCTTGGCGCAAATGGCGGCTGCGCTATTGGGCGGGCTCATCGCCCAATCATTAGGCTGGCATGCCCCGTTTTATTTGGGTGCTGCAGGCGGATTATTCGGTCTGCTGTGCGCTGCCTGGCTCGTCGAACCGAGCATGCCGCGCGGCGAGACAGCCACAATTTTAGACCTTGCCAAAATGGGCGGCGACTGGCGACTGCTCTCCGTGTCGCTGTTGGCCGTGCTCGCGCAGGCCGTGACATTTACCACGATGTTTGGCTTTACGCCCCTGTATGCGGCAGATATCGGCGCTTCCAAGGCACAACTGGGACTTCTCATGTTGGTGTCCACGCTGCCAAACGCGATCGCAGGGTATATCAGCGGCGCCGTCATCGCGAAACGCATCGGTCCTCGCTTCACCGCGTCCATCGGTTTCATCATTGGCGCGGCCGCAACGGCTGCCATCCCCTTGACGCAAACCGTGGGTCTGTTATTTGTCACCCAGGCGGTCAACGGATTTGGCCAAGGTCTGTCCATGCCCATCCTGATGGGGTTGGCGATCGCAGGTGTCCCCGCGAAACGCAGAGCCACGGCCATGGGCTTCTTTCAGGCGATCTACTCGCGCTGGGGATGTTTGGCGGCCCTGTATTTGTCGGATGGGCCAGTGCCACGCTTGGACTAAGCGTGGGGTTTTGGATCATTTCAGCCGTCAGTTTGGCGGCCGCCCTGCTGGCTGTGTTGTGGATTCAAGGCAAGAAACCCCTAGCCACCACGTCGGAACAATTCAAGACGCGTGTTCCATGACTTACTTCACGCACATCCTCGTGCAAAACATCATCCCGCTTTGCCTGATGATCGCAGCCGGTATAACACTGCAGCGTATCTTTCATCTCGAAGTAAAGACGATGACGAAGCTGCTTTTCTACCTGTTCTCACCGGCGCTTGTCTTCACGGAACTCGATCAGACAACGATTACAGGCGCTGTTCTGGAGCGGGTTCTGCTGTTCTACGCGGTGTTTTTTGGAAGTCTTATGCTGGTGACGGAAGTGGTCGTTCGATTGCGTCGGTATCGCGGCGGCATGAGGAGCGCCATGCGCAACAGCGCTCTGTTTTATAACAGTGCGAACTACGGCATTCCGCTGAATCATCTCGTGTTCCACGCCAACCCGTTCGCCCTTTCCATTCAGGTGGTCGTCATGCTGATTCAAAATGTATTGCCTAACACGTACGGTGTCTATAGCGTCAACGCGCATAAATTGAAGTGGCGCGACATCCTCCGTACGATCCTGCGCCTACCCTCTATCTACGCCATACCCCTCGCGATCCTCCTGCGCGTCCTGCGCATCACCGTACCTGAGCCCATCATGATCCCGCTGCACGACCTCGTGGACGGATTTATCGCTTTTGCGCTGATCACGCTCGGTATGCAGTTGGGCGCCATGCGCTGGTCGTTCCGGTTGACCGATGTCCTGCTTTCAAACACCTTGCGCCTTTTGGTCAGCCCTGCTCTCGCGTTTCTTGTGGTTCGAATCTTCGGAATCAGTGGCCTCGCTGGGCAGGCGCTCATCCTCTCGGCCGCCGTGCCGACGTCGCTCAACAGCATGCTGCTGGCGGTGGAATTTGACAATGAGCCGGATCTCGCCTCACAAGTCGTGTTTTCCTCCACCCTGTTCAGCATCTTCACCGTTACCGGTGTCATTGCCCTCTTGCCGTATCTGAAATGACCCTGGCAAGAGTCTGTCCAGTCGTGTCTTTACTCAGGGTCGTACTCGGCAAAACTACCGGACAAACCCCCAGAAATTGTCCTGCAAAAGCGCCCGCGCATCGCGCTCGATCTCTCCCTCTGAGACCCGCCACCCCGTGGCGACCACTTGGGAATACTGTTCGCACAAAACATTCGCCATCACGACGCGTGCATGCTTCCATTTATACGCCAACTGTTCCAACACACGTGCATCCGAATGTTGCGGGATAAACCCAGTGCCCAGCAATTCGCAGCGCATTCGCATCGTCTCCGCCACCAACGTCGGCGTACTCATGAACCACCAACAGCCAAAAACCATGACATTGCGGAACTTGCGTGCCAATACAGCCAATTCGTGCTGATTTTCGCGTGCCAACGACGTCGCAAAAAAAACGGTTCTGGGTATTGTGTACACATAACCGCGCCACCGCTTGCAAATCGGCGACTCCTCCCATGTCACCCGCCAACCTGAGTTGCAAATTGACCTGTCGTCTAAACCCTTGACCGTTTCATGATTTTCGTGCAACTTCCCCACGAAGAGCGGCGCGAAAGCGGGGGTTTTTCAGTACATCATGGCGCCACTCGGAGAACCACACGCTTCGCTCTTGGTCGTCAAATGGATCATTGGTCATGACCACCTCCTGCACACCCGCTGTGGTAAATATGAGTTCAATGGCATCATTGGGCGACAAACTGCCATACCAATTGCGGTAAGAGTCTAAATCGCGGTTACTCAAGTCTAGCCCCAGTTCGTGTAGCGTAGTCAGAACTCCGCGGCACGCCTCACTATATGGCGAATTTTCTAAGAACAGTGCCTCCCAGATACGATCCGCCTTCGCCGTTTTCGAGAGTTGCCAAAACTGTTCGTACGATACTGTAGAGTGTCGCATTGTTTCAGCAATCAAATAGTGATACGTCAAGAGATCATCGATACCCCACAACATCATGTCGCCGAACTCCGGCGGACACAAGTGGGTGTGCATATCGGTGATCGGTGTCACGCTGACAATATCTCGTACCCATCGTGCAAGATCGTTATGACTCACCATCGTCGATGTCATATGTCATCCTCCTACCAGTCTCCCAGCACCATGTCCGAGTCGTCAAAAGGGAAGGTGATCGCCTCACCGATACCCTCCACATCAGGATGAGCGTCTACTTCCGAGTGCAGTGATTCCGAGACGAAGATTTCACCTAAGTGAAGCGTGTCGCGAATCCAAACCATTCGACAGGTCGAATAGTCAAGAATATTACAAGTTTTCACCGCGGCTTGGATGGCGAGTCGATCCGTTTCCAAAACAGTCGGCATCTTGGTCGGGGCGCACACAGTAGACGTCAGGCCGTTGGCGTAGGTGGCAGGCCAATCGGTCTTGTCGACCAACTTTCTCGTGGTGAAATCCGCGGTACCCACTCCGTTGGCATTACCATGCGATTCTGCCGTCAGATCCAGAACCACCATCTTGGTCACGTCCGGGCCTCCATGCGCGTAAGGCGTTGGATAGCGTCCAGTAATGTTAGGATCCATACCGTCGCCGCTGATGTTTTTCCCAATGCGGTCGATGACCAGAACATCGATCGGACTAAAGAGGATCTGGGGCAGGCGAGATTTGGCTTCCACTAACAATTCTCGCTCCCTCAGTTCCATCGTATCGGGAGTAAGAATTTCTATTTGACAAATCTGATCGTAGGCGTTCTCCACGATCGCGACACCAAATGCGATCGGGAGTTTATTCAGAATCATGGTTGCCATAGCAGGAATATGGTTTGCCATGTATCGAAATCCCAGTTGGTGGCAGGCTTCGGCACCCTTTTGCTTCCCGAGTCCAATGGCCAGCATCTTGAGAATTCCGCTTTCTACTGGTCCACGAAAGGCGGTGTGCGGCTTGATGCGGTTGATCACCACGATGGCATCGGACTGGGTGAGTGCTGTTTTGTCCACGTACACTGGTAATCCATTGTCCAGAGACCCAATGGCGACGACCTCCATAGAGGAGCGGATGGGTACCCCCATGGACGCCTCATCCATACCCAAGTGCGACAGGACCTGGGTCTGCCCCTCAGCCGTTGCCCCTCCATGACTTCCCATGCACGGCACCAGAAACGGATGAGCGCCGCAGGCCTTGATCTCATCTACGACAGTTCGGGTAACCTCTGCAATGCGTGAAATGCCACGGCTACCAACGCAGACCGCGACACGTTGACCCGGTTGAATCCGTGTGGAACCCACGGTGCGACACTGATTGCCAAGGACAGCGAGGGGATCTGCCAAGTGGGATGCATCGAATCGCTGCCTCACCTTCATCATGCGGGGAAGGGGGATGCCGTTGAGTAGGGTCTGTAACATGTCGCTCATATCGTCATCGCCCCAAATCCCCCATCGACGCGGATCATGGCTCCTGTGACGAAGCTCGATGCCCGCTCGGAAGCGAGCCACACGGCGACTCCCTGGAGTTCCGTCGGGTCGCCAAACCGCGCCAAGGGAGTGTGGTTGAGGATCGCTGCCGTTCGCTCCTTCGATAAAATGGATCTATTTTGAACAGCAGGAAAGAAGCCGGGAACGATAGCATTGACGCGGATACGGTAGGGAGCGAATTCACGGGATAGAAACTGAGTCACATTTTCCAGCGCGGCCTTTGATGCCGAGTAGGTAAAGACCTTCGATAGTGGAACTTCCGCTGAGACGGAAGACATATTCACGATGCTACCTCCTTGCCCGTGTTCCATCATGTGCTTGCCAAATACTTGACAGGCCAAGACGACACTTTTTACATTCGCATCTAAGATCGCATCCCACTCTCCCATCGTGAGATCGAAGAAGGGCGTCGTGCTGTTAACTCCCGCACTGTTAAATAGAATGTCTACTCGCCCTGCCCAGGTGATGACTTCTGTGAGGACGCGACACAGGTCTGACTCTGAGGTTGCGTCTGCGACAAATGGAGCCGCTATGGCACCCTCCTCGCACATTCTGGCGCAGGCTTCTTCTAGACGCTGTTTATTTCGTCCGACAAGCCCCACACGTGCCCCGTACGCACCGAGAGCCACCGCCATGGCGCCGCCCAGAACACTACTTCCACCAATTACGACCGCTGTTTTTTCCTTCAGATTGAATAGATCCACTCGAATTGCCTCCCTTAACTCCAGGTATCTCCCAACACATCTAGTAAATTCTTGAGGGCCTGCCCCGCTTTACGAAAGAGGTCAGAACCGCTGAATCCTGAATACACCGTATCGGCAAAGAGATGGGGTTCAAGCAACAGGAAACAGGAGTACCCAGTGACTCGTAGAGATTTCAACAAGGGGAGTATCTCCCCATCACCTTGATCGGCGAGCACCACACTGCCGTCGGAAAATCGCGCGTCCTTGATATGAACATACTCGATGATCGGCTGTAGTGGACCATATGCCTCGGTAACCGGCGCCACGCCACACTGCACAAAATTCACGGAATCGAAGGCAGCGCCACGAAGATGGAACGATTCACAACTATTGAATATATCTACGCATCGCGTGTGACGATTCAGTCTCCTATTTTACCTACTTTACGTGACCACCTTACATGTTGTCGTAAACCAACGATCCACCATTATACACTTGCAGAATTTGTGTCCTTTCCTCATCCCTGGTAAAGACTACAATGTCGGCAGGAGCGCCAATGGAAAACCCTGCTGCACTGGGGAATCCCATGTATTCGCAAGGTCGAATTGACGCCATGTTCCATGCTTCCCCAAAAGTGCACAGTTGACGGAGAACCAGATGATCAATGCCCCGAGTCACCGATTGAACTGAACCTGCTAGTAACTCCGGGTATTCAGTAAGCTGTAGTTTCCCTTCACGCGTTAATGTAACATCACCACCAATGTGGGTTTTGTATGTTCCAGGTTTCATTCCCGATAGAAACACCGCATCGCTTATCAACACCGTGTGTTTTTGTTTTACTTTCAAAATTACTTTGATCACTGAATCGGGTAAGTGAAACCCGTCTGCGATGATGGAAGCCCATAGATTATCATTGGCCAGTTGATCCCATATGTAATTAGGATGCCGTGGAACGACAGGATGGGCACCGTTGCCTAAGTGAGTTGACAAACTAGCTCCAGACTCCACAGCACTTGATATCTGTTCTGACGTAGCCGCCGTATGGCCAATGGATACCTTCACTCCACTATTGACACAATTTCGGATGAATCTCGGTGCCCCCTCCCACTCAGGAGACAATGTAATCATTTTAATCAGATAATCAGATGACTTTTGCCATTTAAGGAACAATTCCCAGTCAGGAGCTTTTACAAATCGTCTTTCGTGAGCCCCTCGCGGGCCGTCGATTGGAGAAATAAAGGGCCCTTCCAAGTGAATTCCCCGAATTGTATTCCGAATCACAGGTGATTGCCGAACAACTCGTGCTATTGTAACCACCGCTTGTTCCACAGCCACATCACTAGTGGTAATAATGGTTGGCAAATATGCGGTAACACCCTGTGTCCAAAGCGCTCTGGTTGCATGGCAAACTACTTCCGGAGTGAGGAACTGCGCATTAAAATCCCAGCCGCCGTAACCATTCACCTGTAGATCCACAAGACCAGGCCCAATCCAGACGGGATTACTCAGCGATTTTGCTGGTTGAATGTCAACGAGCCGTCCGTCTCTAATTCGAATAGACGTGGGAACTCCCGTATAATAGTGGCGTCCTTGCACGACAAATTCATGATTCACAGTCATCGGCGATTTCCCAATATGAATCAAGATCTACAAACAGAGTGCAATCTGGGTGGAACCTCAAAATCGAGGCAGGACACTCCGGGGAGACTGGGCCATGCAACGTTCGTCGCACCGCAGTTCGCTTGTTCGATCCCGACACCATGCAAAAAAGGTGATGTCCTGAGATCAATGTCGGAATCGTGAGTGTAACTGCCGTTTTCGGAACGGATTCAAGGCTAGGAAAGCAACCATCATGTACTTGTTGGATACGACAATCATATTCGAGGTTAACCAATTTGATCATTTGTGGATCGTTGAAGTCAGCCACACTGGGATCGTTAAAAGCGATGTGGCCATTCTCGCCGATGCCTAAACAAACAATGTCAATTGGTGCTTGAAGAATTCGTTCACTGTAGCTTATACACCCCTCATCAACACCATGAATTGTGTCTATGAAATGTGTTTCTCCTGGTTCCACGCGAAGAAACAGACGGGATTTCAAGAACGTTCCAAATGATCGAGGATCATCAGGATGCAGACCTACATACTCGTCCATATGGAACACTACTACACGATCCCAATCTATCCCCTTTAGCGCCCCCAATTCTTCTAAAAACTCATTTTGAGAGGGGGCCGCCGCGAAGACCATACGAATTCGATCTTTCTCACGTAAAATTTCCCTCATTTTATTGGCCACTTTCGCGGCTGCCACATGGCCCAGTGCACCTCTGTCACGGAAAATAAGCACATTCAGATTGTCGATGTTCAGCGACTTGATTGGTTCGCACATAGTTTCCACCTCGATATAGAACCGTTTTTAATTATTTTAACTTTAGGGAACCTGTGAAAAATTCGGTCAGGAGTCAAGCACTCCCGCTGGTTCATGCCGTTGCGCAGTTCAGCGTGCACACCGACCGGGATAACGGGTTCCGCATAGCGGCCATCCTTGATCTGATTATCGATGGTCATCAGTGCGTGCTTCACGTCGTCTTTGATCGGTGAATGATCATTGAGTCCATTGCTCTTCTTCACGGGCGATGGATTCACATGGACGACTGCGATGCACCGTTGGCGCAGGTACTGGGCCACCTTACCATCCAGCAATGCCCCGTCGGGTCCTTCCCAATCAGCACCTAGTCTTTGGCGTGGACATGATTCAACCGATTGCTAACTGCATCCATTTCCGCCAAACCTATTTTCGTTGCTGGGTTAACGGGACAACCACGTCTCGCGATTACATTTCGACTTGAGTAAGCCGACCCTCTTTTAGCTTGATCCCGGTTGTGATTGACGGAGAAAGCCGATCGGCGCTTGCACGATCCAGCAGGACCGTAACATTGGCGTGTAGCCGCAACAGACTGGCGGGGATGTGGGTTGTGATTGGATCTTCAATCGCCCGTGCTACGATATCCGCCTTTTTCTCCCCAAAAGCCATGAGCACGATCCGCGCGGCCCGAAAGATGTCAGTGACGCCTACGGTAATGGCGCGGCTGGGATAGTCGTCCAACATCGGAAATGCGCGTGCATTGGCCGTCACCGTATCCCGATGCAGCCGGATGACATGCGTTCTTGCCAGGAGCGCGCACCCTGGTTCATTAAACCCGATATGCCCGTTGCCACCAATGCCGAGAATCTGCAGATCTGGCGTGTGCGCATCGATCACACGGTCATAGCGCGCGCATTCCGCCGCTTCATCGATCGCCAGCCCATTGGGCACATGGGCATTTTCCGGCAGGATATTGACTCGCGAGAACAATCGATGCTGCATGAAATAGCGATAGCTCCGTGGGTCATCCGCGCCGATGCCGACAAGTTCGTCCAGATTGACCGTCGTGACGCGAGAGAAATCCAGACCATCATGGCAACTCTGGACAAGCGCGCTATAGAAGGGTATGGATGTGGCTCCCGTCGCAAGGCCGAGCACAGGCTTCTCTCTTTCCATAATCGTGCGTTTCGCCATCAACGCAGCATACAGCCCAGCTTCATACTGTGAATCAAATACGTGAATCTTCATGATAAGCCTCCGTTTCACACTCTCGCTTCTGCTTGAACATCATGCTGTCTTCGGTCACAGCAACAGGGCTAGAGTCGGCTGATATCCATTCCCGCATGTTCGCGTTCTGTTCAACTCGTTCGCGACGGAGCGGGGTGCTTAGTTATAGGAAGATCGGCGTGTCGTACATGACATACGTAATCGCTTGGTCCAGAATGACCCGTTCACCCGCCTTGCATTTAGAAACATGGCCTCATCCACCCTGTAGGGTTGAAACTTCGTGATCTCGTTATGCTGCGAGTCTACTGCCCGTTGCGCGATCACGTCTTCTCTGTGTAGGAACGCAGCGAATACAAGTACAATGGCGAAAATGAATGTCTAACAGGAATGCTTAGGTTGGTGCGTCGGCCTCCATCCAGCTTCTTTTACTAGTTGACAGCAGCGCTTGTACTTGTGCCCGCTGCCGCAGGGACAAAGATCGTTTCTGCCCACTTCCCGCACCCGGCTGCTTTGTTCCTCGAAAAGACGCTTGCGCAGCCGCAGCGCCAACCGCTGCATGCGCTCTTCCGCATACGAGTAGAAGCGTTTATACGCCTCACAAAAATAATCCAGCGCCACTTCTCCGCCCTCGCCGTATACGCGGTTGCGCGGACAGCCCCCGTGACAGACGCTCTTCCACTGGCACGACTGACACGCCTCAGGGAGCGTCGGCTTCAGAGTCGCAAAACGACGCATCGCAGGACTCGCGAGCAGCTCTGCGATGGACTGTTCCCCCACATTTCCCAGTCGCCAATCCGCATCCATAAAAAAATCACACGGATAGGCGTCACCGTTTTGCTCCAGGACCAGCGTTTGCCCACAGGTCTTCGACAGCACGCAAAATCCCGGATCGCGGTTCATGTACAGAGACAGGACACTGTCAAACATGCGGATTGAGAAACGCGGGTACTCCTCGTCG
>Ga0080006_1155248_pt1 | contig 11774 bp, 10 predicted proteins | sample RS3BMetagenome_FD_69209 | JGI IMG/M metagenome (GOLD analysis project Ga0080006, IMG submission 69209) | Ferric oxide microbial mat and aquatic microbial communities from Rainbow Spring, Yellowstone National Park, USA - RS3B (SPADES... ...
ACTGAGGAACTTGGAGAAGGCGAAGGGCTACCCGCGCGCCGTGTTCGTGACCGACTCGAACGAGCACAGGGAGAAGCTCAGGGCGATCATGAGGGAGGCCGGCATAGAGTACCCGGTCGAGGTCGTGGGCATCGGGATGGTCGAGCAGACCCCCGCCGAGGAGGACCTGGACTCGTTCCTGGTCACGCTCATACTCAACGGGTGGCCGGGGGAGGAAAAGGCCGCGGAGCTCGCGGGGGCGGACGTGGAGGACGTGAGGGAGCACCTGGAGGGCCTGATAGAGGCCGGGGTGATAAGGCGCCGCGAGGATGGGGCGCTGGAGGCCGTGGTGGAGCCCACTAACGGCAACGGGAAGACCAAGCCCGACGGGAACGGCGGCCCCCCGAAGCCGCCTGTCCCCGAACCGCCGCGTGGCCAGTAGGTCGCGGGCCGCATCACAAATTTGTGGAGCGGATCCTCTGAGGCGGGCAGCCCCGGCTCCGCTCTTTCCCGAGGACTGAAAGATACTGTGTTGCGCAATTTAGCTGATTTAACGTCTAATAATCGCCAGTTGGATCGAAGAACGAGCATTTGCAATGAGCTATCCGTGAATAGCCGTGCAATACAGCAGAGAAATCGCGAAGCTTATATGCTACCTTTCGTAAATTATATGCATGAGGAAGAAGTTCCTCGTTGTTACTCCATTCATAATATTCTTTCTTCTTTTAGGTAATTCGTTCCTTTATCATTTCAATCCCACAATTTTCACAGCCGCGCAAGGCACGCAAAGCCCAACTGTATCAAATGCTGTCGTAGGTACAACAACCAAGGCGCAAACGAACCAACTCTACACTCAGATGATTCAAAACCTGTTTAATGGTCAGCAGTACTTCAGTGTGCCGCATGTGTACCAAGGCGACTGCAGCAGTGCACCAACAAACCAATGGCTAGTGTACTACAGACCAAACAACGCAAGCCAATACTGGAGCCCTGTATCAACTATTGAAAACCAGGCGGATATCATTGCAACCACTCAGGATAGTGATCAGAACGATTCAGGTGGATATGTAAAATACACTCTGGATCTTTTAAATAATTCTCTCATAAATGGAAATTTTGTGATTACAGCTGGTGGTATAGGGCCATCGGAAATAGCATATGATCCCTCTAATGGGTATCTTTATGTTATCGATTCTGGTTCAAACAGTGTTTCGGTGATAAATGGTGCAAATAATAGCGTTATTGCAAATATTAATGTTGGATTAGCGCCATCGGCAATAGTGTACGATCCCTCTAACGGATATATCTATGTTGCCAATTGGTATTCAGGTACCGTCTCGGTGATAAACGGGACAACAAATATTGCAAATATTACTGTTGGATCACTTCCATATGGAATAGCATATGATCCCTCTAACGGATATATCTATGTTACCAATGAAGGTTCAGATACCGTCTCAGTGATAAACGGGACAACAAATATTGCAAATATTAATGTTGGATTAGCGCCAACGGCAATAGTGTACGATCCCTCTAACGGATATATCTATGTTGCCAATTTTGATTCAGGCGCCGTTTCAGTGATAAATGGCGCAAATAATAGTGTTATTGCAACTATTCCTGTTGGATTAGGGCCAGGGGTAATAGCATGTGATCCCTCTAACGGATATATCTATGTTACTATTAATGGTTTAGACATTTGGTATTCTACATTAGGTGCTGTTTCAGTGATAAATGGTGCAAATAATAGCGTTATTGCATATATTGCTGTTGGACAAGTAGTAACGCCATCGGCAATAGTGTATGATCCCTCTAACGGGTATATTTATGTTGCCAATTCTGGTTATGTTGCCAATTCTGGTTCAGGTACTGTTTTAGTGATAAACGGGGCAAATAATAGCGTTATTGCAAATATTAATGTTGGATTACAGCCATATGGAATAGCATATGATCCCTCTAACGGATATATCTATGTTACCAATGAAGGTTCAGATACCGTCTCAGTGATAAACGGGACAACAAATATTGCAAATATTAATGTTGGATTAGCGCCATATGGAATAGCATATGATCCCTCTAACGGATATATCTATGTTACCAATGCGGATTCGGGTACTATTAGTATTATCTCTACATCCACTCAGGTCACTAAAATATACACGATTATATTCACAGAATCAGGTCTCCCAACAGGGACACAATGGTCAGTGACACTAAATGGAACAACTAAGTCTTCAACAACGATAATTTTCACCATGCCTAATGGTGAATACAATTACTCTGTGGCTTCGCCGATACTCGTTAATGGTGTTGAGTACGCAGCCACGGTACCACTTGGTTCCGTGATTGTTAACAATACTAATGTAACCGTTGTTGTTCATTACGCACCCCTCATTACGACTGAGAAACTCGAGGTTTATTCCGAATTCGTAAAGTACTTCTACTCAGGATTTAACTTACCTAACAAATTCTTCGTGACTGCTCCAAGCATAAACGACAGCCAACCGTCAAGCGTCACTGGGTACATCACGGGGGCTAACATCACGTTAAGCTTCACCTACAACTCATCAAGTGGGTATTGGGTGAGTAATGATATGAATATGGGTGAGTTAAAACCCGGTAATTACGAGTTAACGGCCTATGCAGCATATGGTAATAACTGCGTTGTGGAAGGCGCATATAACGTAACGGTACTGGGACCACCACGCATAGTATTAACAATACTAACCTACACACCCGTCCCCAATCAGGCGTTCAAATTGAAACTGAGCAATTTAGGTAATTCCAGTATACCATTGGATATCGGGTATGAGTGGAGCCTTAAAAAGAATATTACCGGTTTATTCAATAATAAATATGAAATAGAGGCGAAGGTGAACTTTGGATATACGCTTGAGCAGGACGTTCCAGCTCATTACCTCTCCGGCAACTATAGTACATTTCTTGAGTTCCCCATATCCGTAACATTGAATTCAAATGGTGCTGTAAACATTGGTGGTAGTATAAGTAGAAATTCAGTACTTTCATTTGGCCCTGTAAGTGCGGCATTCAAGGTGGGTGGTAGTGCCCAGGGAAACCTCGCGATAAATAATTACCAAGAAGTTGTGCTTCAGAGTGTAGATGTCTCAGCATTTTTATCGGCCTACGGCACTTACAATGTTCCAACATTGTTGGGTGTTTCTATAGATGGCGTAGATATAGGCTTTGTTGTGTCAATATCGCTTGGTGCGAGCGCCCAGGTAAATACCGTACTCGTCCCAGTTAATAACTCAAGTGGCGCAATGCCGCTCGCCTTTAATGATGTAACTGGCAACGTGTTCGTACCCTTTGCTATCGAGGGTGCAGTAGGTGCTTCCGCCTATGGAGTTGGAGCTGCTGGTGGCCTCCAGGGCGTAGCCGGCGTGGGCTTCCTGCTGCAACCAGGTGGTTCATCACTTTTAGAAAGCCCTGGCGGTGCCATGGTTGGTGATGTTAATACCTTCGTATTCGTTAACTCAGTAATACTAAATTACCAAGGTAGCCTGACTATTCTTGGCCCCGGCGTTATCTATGAGTGGGGTTCCGTGTCTCAGAGTAATACTACATTGCTTGAGGGTGAGTTGAATCAGGCTGCCCATCAGTTCCAGTGGCAAGTAAATGGTCCCGATTGGGTTAACGGTTCAGTGTTCGGCATTATAGCTAACAATACCCGCTTTGGCTACGGATACTCAACAACCTGCTACGACGGCTTGGTCTACGTTTACTACACGAAGTTGACTCCGAGTGGCGTGGCCGTTATTAGGGGTTTAGCCTTCAATGGGACTACGGCAATGAGAGCGCCACTGCCGGCCTTCAACGACTTGGGCGAAGCCAGCCCGTTGCTGGTTAAGCTAAACAACGGCTCGTTGATGTCGATTTGGGCCGGCGTGCCGATGGGCCACTATGGCCTCGATAACTTAACAATACTCCTGCAGGGCTCGGTGCTGCGCAATGGTGCCTGGGGTGGCCCCAGTAATTTAACGACGAGCGGTGATGCGACGAGTTATGTGAGCGACGGTGAGTACATATACCTGGTCCATGAGCCTGAGCTATCACTTACGTACAACAACACGGTACTCGAGGAGTTGACGCCAAGCGGTGGAGTCGTGAAGGCTTTAAACATCCCGGGCATCATCGGCATTACTGGTGCCCGGAGTGGCCTAGTCGTCGCCCAATTCGTAAACGGCACCTACGCCTTGGTAAACATGAACACTGGTGGGGTTGAGCCAATCAATGCGACTATTGCCGGCTTCAGCGGTGGCCTACTCTACTACTTCTACAATGGAACGCTAACGGTGATTAACGGCACTCAGAGGTCGGCTTTGAACCTGCCGATTTATGCATACGCATTCCCAGTGGTATGGAGCCATGGGTTGGTTATAGTGGCCTGGAGGCCGGGGCTGCTGAGCGCGTTTAAGTGGAACGGCACAGCACCACAGCCAATTGGGAATTACACCACCGCATTCACAATAATCCCCAAGGCAGTGGTCACGAACAACACACTGTACCTAGCATGGTTTGGACTGGAGAACGCTACGAACGGCTATGGCTCAATATACATAGCAATACTACCATTAACAAGTCCAACAAACCAATCCACTCAGATCACTAAAACATACACGATTACATTCACAGAAACGGGTCTCCCAATGGGGGCACTGTGGTCTGTAACATTCAACGGCGTAACTAAGTCGTCTACGACCAACAGCATAACGTTCACAGGTGTGCCTGCAGGTAACTATACATGGAATGCGAGTTCAATTATAGCCGTGGGAAACGGCACTAGATATGTGGATCAGACTTCCTCGGGGACTCTCAGCGTGCCAACCAGGTCATCGGTCAGTCTTTATTACGTTAAGCAGTACAGCGTAACCGTTCAGCCTACTGCTGGAGGTAGCACGAGCCCATCCGGCACCTTCTGGTACAACGCAGGCTCAACTGTCAACATAACTGCTATCCCTGCTTCAGGTTACAAATTTGCAGGGTGGGAAACCAACTCCAGCATAATGTTCACAAATTCGTCATCTGCTACTACAAACGTAATAGTCAATTCAGCTGGAATAATAGTAGCATCGTTTAAAGCTGTTCCTTCATCAACTCAACCTTCATATACAATGGAAATAGAATACGCTGTAGCTGCAGTGGTCGTTGTGATCGTAATACTGATTGCCGTTCTATTATTAATGAGAAGGAGAGGTAGATAATTTATTTTTGAATTTTTGTGTTTTGAAATAGCTTATATTAGATAGGTTTTAAAAACTCAAAAATTAAATGATACTCCCGCAGGTATAGTTTCTGCATTTGCTGTCGGGTAAGGCGTAGTGCCAGGTGTGTTCTACGGTGCTGTGTTGCACGATACGAGCTCGTCATCCACCATTTCGACCAATGCGCGCTTACGCCGGGCCCGCGTTACCCGGGCCATGCCCGGCGATGGGGACCGGCGCGAATACAACGAGGTGCCCATAGGGGACCGGACGTCGACCCCTCGGTGCTGGAGGACTGGGGGAGGGAGCTGAGGAGGGCCAACAGGGGCAAGGTCGGGGAGCCGTACTCCCACCACTGCCCGAAGTCCTTCATAGGGCTCCTCGCGTTCTTCTACTCAGGCTCCTCTTCCACTCCACATGCCCTGGAGGTGGACCGAGGAGTTCGTGCGCTTCCTCCCGGGTTCGCGGTGGAGGATGGGCTGCGGGCTCCGGACTACTCCGCGATGAAGGGGAGGATGAACGGGCTCAGGGTGGACCTCGGCGGTTCGCTAAGTCTAAGGGGCCGGTCAGCATAGCCGTCGACGCATCCGGAATTGAATCGAGATCCACAACGGAGGGGACTGGATCCGGAGGGTCTGGAAGGTGAGGAAGTGGTACCTGAAGATGGAATACAGTTCACTGTGGACATGCACCGGTTGCCCTCCTGCGGCCGGCGGTCATCACCCCGGAGTGCGCGGGCCGCGGCGGATCGCCCGGGGCGGGCGCACAGTCCCGGCTCCGCTTTTTCCCGGGGACTGAAATAAAAAAGGGAGATCGCGCGGAAGGGTGTGCTCAGCTACCGTACTCGCTGGCAGTGACAGAGGTTGTGATGACTTGGGTCTGGCCGTTGGCGTAGGTGACCGTCAGCTGCAACTCGTAGCTCTGGCCGGCTGTGAGGCTAGCCGGGGCGATGATGGTCTGTCCGGTTCCAATGTTCACCGTGCCGCTGGCGGACTGGCCGGGGGCTATCGGCGTCGTGATCAGCTGCACCGGCTGCGGGCCACTGGACGTCGCCGGGGTCTGGCCGTTGAAGTTGGTCACGTTCACCGACTCGATAGTCACGGTCCCGCCGTTAGATATCGTGACGGTGAGCGTTCCCGCGCCGGTCCCGCCCGGCACCACCAGAGCTGCGGACTGGACGTTCGCGACCTGCGAGGCGGCGCCGGAGTGCATCATGCCCGTCGCATATGTATACAGAAACGCACCAGCCACCACTGTTATCACAATTAGAATTATCGTTGCAATGATCGGCGATATTGCCTTCCTGCGCGTGGAGTTGGCATTACGGTGCACCAGGGGTGCGCCGAGGGCTATGGACTTCATCACCCCCTCATACGCGGGGGGTATTTAAGGCACCGGCGGACCTCACGGCACGGCCTCGACGTTCGCGCTGAGGACCCGGGTCGAGTTGTCCGCGAAGCACACAGTCAGCGTCACCCGGTACTGCTCGCCGGGGGACACGGACGCCAGCGCCGGGAGCTCCCCCGGCGTGAGCGCGGCCGATGCGGAGCCGCCCGGCCCGATCGGCCCGAGCGCGCGGGCGCTGCCGCTCCAGTTGCCGAGGCCCGTGACGTTCACACAGTCGATGGGCACGGGGCCGGTGTTCGCCACGGCCACCGTCAGCACGGCGGGCCCGCCTGGCGGCGCGCTCAGCTGCACTCCCTGCAGCTGTGCGCCGGGCGCGGAGCCCACGGAGCCCATGTAGCCCAACGTAAATTTATAGACCGCGATGCCCAAGAGGAGCGTGATCGCGATTATCACGATCTCCCAGATCAGCCCGGAGTGGCCGCCCCCACCGCGGCGCTTGCGCATCTCGTAGTCCACGGAGGGGAGCTCCACCGCCGCTCACCCCCTGCGCGGGCCGGCCGCCTCCGCGAGGGTAGCGCCGGCCGCGGCGGCCCTCGGCCTCACGGTCACGCGCATCGTGCGCACGGCCTCGTCCCCGACCCTCACGACCAGCTCGTGCTCACCAATGGGCCAGTCGCCCGGGCTGAACACCAGCCTGTAGCGCGGTGCGTTCGGCCCGACGGTCGCGGCGGCCGCCTCCTGGCCGTCCACGAGCAGGTGGACCTTCACGGATTCCTCGCCCCGGACCTCGCCCTCTATGACCAGTGGCACGGTCGAGTCGGCGTAGAGGTCCGTCGGCGGCTCCGGCTCGGCCCGCGCGGGCGCGGCCCCAGGCGCGGTGGGGGGCGGCTGAACCGGGCGCGGGCCCCTGTGGGTCAGCGCGTACCACAGGATCAGCTCCATCGGGACCGAGCGGACCGGGAGGCTGGCGTACGTGATCCCGAGCAGGACGAGGAACATGAACGCGGCGAACTGCGCCAGCATCCCGGCGCCGCCCAGCGCGGCCGCCAGCCCCGCGCCCACCGCGGCCGAAAGGGCGAATATGGCCATCTGGCGCGGGCTCGCGCTGAACCCGAAGATGGGGACGGATCTGTCCTCCCACCGCGAACGTCTGGGCCACCAGGCCATTCCGGCTATCCGTGCGGCGACGCCTTAAAAGGCGCGGTGGCGGGCCACCTCCCGGCACCCGGGGGCCACTTCTGCCCCAGAAGTTACACACGGCCGCGCGCGGCCGCCCGGCGCGCGTAATATCAGTGTAAGTATGCGCGCCTCACATGGCTAGGTCCGCGGTTCACGGCCGCGTGTGTCGGCTAGGCTTAAAGGGGAGCCGGAGTTCCGTAAATATGTGGAGCAGAGCTCACGTTAGATTAGCCCAGCGCGGCCAGCGCAATCCACTAGGTGCCGGTTGCACTTAAATACCCCTCAATGAATCCACAATCCGATGACCGCGTCGACCCAGCTCCAGGAGCGGGGACCGGCCCCCGCGGCCGGCGACGCGGAAGTGGAACCGGGACCGATCAAGACCTACACCCTCAAGCACGACAGGGGCGACGAGGTACTGCCGCTGCTCATCGCGTACAGGAGAGTGCTCGACTCGATGCTGGACGATATATGGAAGACAGTGACCTGGAGGGAGGTCAAAATTCCGGGGAAGAAGCAGTTCAGGCTCTTCCCCCGGTACAGGAAGGACAAGAAATTCAAGAAGTCGCTGCGGGATAAGTACCTGGAGGGCTGGACGTTCGCTGCGCACTGGGTCGACTCGGCGCTGGCGACGGCGTTCTCCATAATGGAGAGCTGGAGGAAGAACTACAACAGGGGCGACAGGAAGGGAAAGCGCCCGGTGGCCAGGCGCCTCTTCGCGAGGGCCCCGCAGGACGTGTGCAGTCTTGAAGGGGATAAGCTCAGGGTCACGCTCGCGCCCGGGAGGTATGTATGGTTCGACCTGTCGAGGCGCTACTTCCTCCTGCCGGGGGAGGTGTCCTCGCGCGGGATCGGCCAGCCTGTGATCACGCCGGACAGGATCCACATACCGGTACACACTCCGTCCGCGCGCGACGGAGCGATCAGACCCCTCGCCCGGGCAATGGCCTGGGACTCGAACCTGCTGTCCCTCGACGGCTACTCCCCGGAGACCGGGTGGGTGAGGATAGATACAAGGGCTCTGGCCACAGTCCACATATCCTCGTTCGAGAAGCGGAGGTCGGTCCAGAGGAAGCTGAAGGGGTCAAAGAGGGGCAAGCGCGTGCGCGCGAAGTACTCGAGGAGGGAGAGGAACAGGGCCGGGAAGCACGGGGTCGAGATAGCCAGGGTCATCGAATCGCTCGCGGATGTGAACGGCTTCGAGGAGCTGAACCCCCGGAGGATGCTCAGGAAGAGCAGGGTGTGGAACAGGAGGATAGCGAGGGCGGACTGGAGGTCCATAGCCAGGAGGGTTGAGGGCGCGGTGGAGGTGCCGCCGCAGCACACCTCGGACACGTGCTCCAGATGCGGGTGGGAAGATAAAGACCTGAGGGGGAGCGCGGTCTTCAGATGTGAGAGCTGCGGCCTCACGATGGACAGGCAGCTGAACGCGGCCATCAACCTCTACCTGAGGATGGAGAGGGTTCCCCAACAGCGCGAGTGGTGGGACGCTAACGTCCTGCCATCGCTGGTGGGTGGGTACCTCCTGACGGGGGCGGAGCGGAGGGGACCCGATGAACTCGTGAGGGGCCTATATGATGCCGTGAAGCCCCAACTCCTCTATGCGTACGACAGGTATGCGGATGCGTACCTACCCGTGGAACGGGTACCTGTCGCACATATAGAGGGGTGAAACCCAAAGACCGGCGGGGGCGGATCCAGGGCCGCGCCCGCGCGCGCCGTACCTGTCGCACATATAGAGGGGTGAAACCCCCCTTTTATAGGGTACGCCACATGACCGAACGAAATGTCGTCCCTTTCGGCCGGGTACAGCCGGCACGGGCATATGAGCAGGAGGAAGGCCATATCGGAAATGCTGGGCGTGATCATACTTCTGTCGTTGACAATAGTGGCTGGGGTGTTGGTTTATCAAATTTTTACAGGGAAGTCCAACGTCGCCTCCAGCGCGACCGCGCTGTCGATACAGAGCGCCACAATCTCGGGCGAGAACAGCGTAATGACAATCACGGTGCAGAACACGGGCACGAGCACGATACAATCTATCAACGTTCAGGTCTACCAGAGCGGCTCCACCGTTTCGGTACAAGGTTCCTTCTCACCGAGCACGATAACACCGGGCCAGACCGCCTCGGGCACGTTCACGGGTTCGTTCACGCCCGGCACGCAGTACACAGTGGTGGTCACGGCCACGTCCTCGACCGGCTCAACTACCACGGCGACCGCCGTGGTCACCGCCTCCTGATAGGGTGAATTAGTTATTTTTTACCAGAACTGTGTTAGCATGGATTATCACCGCGCCGCCAGCATCGAGTCGACCGAGCCCTCGTCCAGCCTCCTGGCGCCGTACCTCGCCATCTCCCGGGGCCACGCGAGGCCCGGGTCGTCGAACGTGCCCCTCCAGATCCAGACCGGCCGCCCCAGCCGCAGCGCCGCCCACCCGGTGAACACGGACCCGCCGGCCGGGCCCGCCTCAACTATCACCACGGCGTCCGCCACGAGCGCGATCACCCGGTCGCGCGCCAGGAAGTCCGGCGGCCCGGTGGTGTGGCCCGGCGGGAACTGGCTGACCGCCAAGTGCTCCCGCGCGATCCGCAGCTGGAGCTCCCTGTTCTCCGGCGGGTAGAACAGATCCAGCGAGGTCCCCAGGACGGCGATAGTCCTCCCGCCGCGCCCGATGGCGGTCGTGTGCGCCACGGTGTCTATGCCGCGCGCGAGGCCGCTCACCACCGCCGCGCCCTGCTCCGCGAGCCTCCCGGCGATCAGCCGGGCCGCATTCTGCCCGGCGGGCGAGGGCTGCCGGGTGCCGATCACAGCCACGCGCGGCCCCCCGAGCGGGAGCTCCAGCGCGCCCTCGACGTACAGTTCGCGGGGCGCGTACCCGCGCTCGGCACCGCTCAGCTCGCGCCCGAGCAGTTGCTCGGGGGCCACCGCCCTCGTCTCCCTCGCCCCCTTCCTAGCGCGGCGCGCAGGGCGCGGGCAGCTTGATCTCGGGGTACTTGGCCGCGAGGCCCCTCAGGATCTCAAGCGACCGGCGCGCGTCCTCCTCGGTGGCCCGGGGCCTCCTCTCCAGGAGGATCTCCAGCCCCTCCTCCGCGGTGAACTCGGGGAAGCGCTCGTTGTAGGCGCAGATCTCCACGAGCGTCGCGGCGACCTCCAATATCCACGGATCCATCCCCAGGACCTCACCGGCGTACGCCGCCGCGCGGGCCGTCACCTCGACGCGGGCCGGCCGCGCCTTCGCGTAGTACGCGTCCGCGAGGCCTGTACTGTAGGGTCCCCTGATGTACATGTCGTACTCGAAGGGTAGGAGCGGTGCGAGGTCCGGGTGGAGCCTCAACATGTAGACCTCCTTCTGGATCTTCAGGCGATCCTCGAACGTCTCCGTGTGCACCTCGTGCTCTAAGGCGGCGTAGATGCCGCGCAGCACGGCGGCCCTCTCCCTGATGGCGTCATTCGGCTCCGAGCCCGTGAGCTCCCGGGTCGCCATGTCGACATCACCATCATCAACAATGATCGTGGCATAAAAAGCATTACTCTGACCCGAGTGTGTTGGTCGGATAAGGCCAAATGGGCGGGCCATCCCTCCGGCCCCCATGTACATAGGCATATCCTTCCACTTCGACCCGATAGGGGAGCTGGAGTGGATGATCCGCGCCCTCGGTATATTCAAGTAATAAAATAAAATACCTATCGAGGAGAAGGCGCACGCGCTCCACCTCCACATGGCCGGCCTATCATCCTGGGGGATAGCCGACGCGATTGAGGATCGCTGCGGGAGGAAGCCGTCCCACGCCTCGGTGCTGGACTGGGCCCGCGCGTTCGGTTCGGTCGGGTGGACCATACCGCCGAGGGAGAGGAGGCCGATCGCGGTGGACGAGACCGCGGGGAAGGTGAACGGCCGGGAGGTCTACGTGTGTGCCGCGATGGACGTGGATACCGGGGAGCTCCTGGCCATCAAGGCGTCATGCCGGGTGGTCCAGTGGTCCAGGAGCTCCATGGACGCGCTCCTCTTCTGAGGGCGCTCGGGGCCTGCAAGAACAAACCGGT
>Ga0080006_1141106_pt1 | contig 11771 bp, 17 predicted proteins | sample RS3BMetagenome_FD_69209 | JGI IMG/M metagenome (GOLD analysis project Ga0080006, IMG submission 69209) | Ferric oxide microbial mat and aquatic microbial communities from Rainbow Spring, Yellowstone National Park, USA - RS3B (SPADES... ...
CAAAAAGGTCATAGTCCTTTACCATTTCAGACACCCCCTACCCTTATCTGGTAATTGCTATAAACATCAAAGCCACCGAGGTTTGTAGTTACATTGCCTATGCTAACCTTCTTTGCAGGGACACTGCCCGACATAATTGCGTTCTGGACATTTGGCGGTATTGGGTCAACAATCATCCTGTTTATGAAGAACTGTAGCCTTGGGTTAATAGGCACAGTTACAGGGTTCATTAAAGTCAAGCCAATCGTAAGCGGTCTCATTGCAAAGAATTCACTCTCAGGCGCAGGCTCATCAAATGTGCTGGTAAATCCATCAACTGCAAACAGGTCGAGGAATGATTGCGAAGGTGCAATGCTGTTTGATATTGCAGTTGCAGATGATGTATTAATCCTCATGCCTACTTTCAGGTAGCTGGGTGCAATTCCCATGAACACCTGCCATATCTCATTATTATCTTCAATCTTGAACATATCCGTTACGTTCTGTATTTTTGCGAGAGGCAACTTGTTTATTTCAACATAGTAGTTCTGGTAACCAGTCGGCACTGCTGTAGAGCCATAAGGCACCATTGGGCCTGTGTTATTCGTTGTTTCTGTGGCAAAGTTGTAAGTGAGCATCAATTCCTGCTTTCTCACAACCTTGAAACCGTAATATACATCTTTGCTTGGGGAAACAACAAAGTAATGTCCTTCCCTAAGTATTAAATCCCTTATTTTTGAAGTATCCATATTTATTCACTCCCACTATCTTGTTTTTGTGTGTGGGCTAAAAACCTTAAAAAAATAAAAAGGTTTAATAGCCCCACTCATTCACGAGCAAGTTGCCAGCGCCGATTGTCACGGCTGCTGTTGGGGCTGTTAGAGCACCTGTTGCGGCACTCTGTTGGTAGAGCTGGAAGTTTATTGTATTGCCTGAAACCCCTGTCACTACTGCAACATACCCTGCTGTCTGCAATACTGCACTCTTAACAAGTCTGAGCGAGGAACTGAACGTTCCAGCACCAGACGCACTTGTGGTAATCGATGAAGTATTCGTCTCTGTTTTATGCATATAGAAGTTCTGCATTTCTGATCACCTCACTGTTTACTCAAGCACGTAGTAGTCCTTTGTCACGAACTGAACACCGAGAAGTGCAGGTATTGAGGATCCAGATGTTGCATAGTTCAAGTCAAATGATAGGTTTGTTGCATTCTTTTGTGCAAGCACATCCTGTTCAAGCAGTCCAACTGTTATTGAAGTTGGGTAATAAGCCTGGTACAGCTCTTTTACACCATATTTCTCTGTTGCAGTATAGAACTGATACTCTACAACCTTTGCAGAGGGGTCAAAATCCGCAATTCCGAATATATACATTGTCACATAGTCATGCAGGTTAAGTACTGCTGTTGATGAGGAATAGCCGAGGTTGATGATAAATACGCCAGTGTTCCATCCAGCGGTCACGGAGCTCTTTATCCAGTTCTCTACTGCTGACCCACCTGGTGCATATAATGTTACTGGTCTTATTTGCTGTGCAAAGAAGCCTGTGCCAAATTCCTTCTGGAACGCCTGCTTTGAATAGAGCAGTGCTACTGCAGAGCCAATGAGCTTGCTGTCAAACTCTTCGCCGAAGTCCCTGTATGGCATGAATACAGAGAAGTTCTTCTTCCAAAAGTTCAAAAATGCAAACATCTCCTGTCCTGTCACTGTTGCGTCCTTGATTGCAGGCACTGATGGTACAATGGTGCTCATGTACTGGTCAATGCTTGAGCCACTGGCAGCCTGTACCCAGCTGTCCAGCATCCCCAGGTCTATATTCATATTCGCCTTTTTTGCCGACCACGCACTTCTTATCAAACTATCAAGTATGGGCATTTTTCCCACCTCAATTGGTATTATCCATAAGGTTTATATATCCTTATCTATTTAATACAATTGATATAATATGACAAATGAAGAAAATGAATTTGAAAGAAGGTTGAAAAAGATGGTGGACGTAGCAAAAGTAAGGAAAAACTATTCACTGCAAATATTCTGCAAATACGATACATACATAAAATTTACAGAGGTGTATCTGAAGGCAAAGAGGATAAAAAAATTCAAGACAAGGGAAGACTTCCTCCTTGCCATGCTAACCGCTTATGAAAATATGCTTGTCGCTGAAAATTTCAAGGTGAGATAATGAAGCTCGGAACGGCGCTGACAGTACACGGGAATATATTAGGGGCAATTGCAGGAGCAGGATTTATTGAGGCAATAAGAGGGAATGTATTGATAGGGTCTGTATTGCTTTTAACAAGCGGAGTTTATGGAAACCTATTAGCAAGGTATATTTCCAAAAAAATAAAAGAAGAATATTTAGAGCCGATTTCAAAGATTTTTATGCTTAAATGAACGCACTTTTCTTCTGGATTTCAGGATCAAGACGGCTCGCAATTTATTAATGGAACCCATTTTTGGTTTAACTCGCAATTTTCTTTTGGTATCAATAAGGTGTAGGCTCGCATTGAATTTCAATTCTCTATACGATATTTCAGATTGTCTTTGGTCTGGCTTTTCTTTAGTTCCATTGTTTGGACTTGGATCACTATGCGGTCAAATGCCTCAATTCTCAATTTCTGTATTCCATAGAAAGATACTACCAGCGGCTTAAGGATACTCCTCTTTTCCTCAAGTTTTTGGATGTCTTCGTCAGTATATATCCTGAACATTGGGACTTCAAAGCCGTCATCGACAATCGGTGGGTCAAGGGTATGTCCAAGTTTTTCAACAACGTATGGTCTTGGAACGTCAAGACCGAGCTGGTGCCTCCAGACTGACCAAAGGTTTGCGAGGAAGATTTTTTCGACCTTTCTCATTGCCATATAGTTTGCGTGCAACTTTTTCATTCCCTCACGCTTTAGGTATTGTTCCTTGAATTCGTCATATAGGATGCGGTAGTTTCCATCTGTCTTAATGAATGCCTGTGCCACTTTCCACATTGCCACTTTTAGTTTCTTGTTGTAAAGCACGACATATCCAGCTTTCCTTTTCATCGGCTCTTTGACGTATTCAGACTTTACAATCTTTGCACCGCATACCTCGAATTTCCCTGTTTTTTCGTTAGCCATTTTTACTGGGCAAGTAACCCTCTGGCTTGATGTAATGGATTTATGCCCCCTCTCACACACGTTTACATAATGTTCAGCACTTAGACCGACATATGCCCATAGTTTTGATGGGTTTTTGAATTTGCTTACATCTATCAGTGCTATAAGGTTCGCTGCTAATATGGGCCCAATTCCTTTGATGTGTCTCAAGTATTCTTTGTAAATTATCTCCTTTTTTATCAGTTCGGTTATTTGCCTTTTTAAATTCTCTTCGGTTTGCACAAGGTCGTTGTAGTGCTTCAGTAGTGGTTGCAGTATTGGTGGTGCTGTCTCTGGGTGTTCTATCATTTCCTTAGTCATCGTTGCATATTTCTTCGGCACTTTCTTTTCTTCTTTTGTCTCTTCAACAACATCAGTATCCTCTTCCATATCACTCACCTCTACCTTGAACAATACTCCAACATTTAGCTCCATAACCTCTTCTAATGCTTTCAGGGTTTTTCAGAGGCTTCCCACACCTCTTGCATCTTCCATATCCATAGCCACCATTCCAAGCCTTATCTGCATTCCTCTCGCCGTATTCTAATGCATCTTTAAACGTCTCAAATTCTGCAATTATCTCATCCCAGCCATCTTCCGTTATTGTATTGTCGCTGTTCATTTTATAGAAATGGTGCCTGAAGACTTCGTATTTTCCTGTCTTTAGATTTTTCCTGATGCTTTCACGGTATCTGGCTACTGGGCTTTCATGCTCATGTCCGTTGTAGTTGTATAGGTCGTATTCTAGAAGGCTGTAGTCGGGGTTTCTTGGGTCAGGTTTTAAGAACCTTTCTTCGTGTTCCTTATACCACCATTCATCATACTTCCTCATATTGCTTACCTCCAAAAGTAAAATAGAATAGAACTATTTAAACTTTTTGTTTAAAATACCATCTTCAAAAATTGAACAATAATCTCATAATCTTTAGGATAAAGCCTCTTGATTAGTTCTGTTATCTCTGTTTCAGTCTTCCCCTCCCTTACCCATCCTGCATACATCTGCTTTATGTTTTCAATGACCTCTTCCCTCGTAGAATTGAATGCCTGTGAAGATGCAAGTGCAAAGAGGTCTCTTGCTTCCCTTTGCCTTGGCGTTGGGTCTTTTGCAGTATAGGGGACTCTCCTGAAATATACTGTGCCGTATTTATTCCTGCACACCTGCACTTCGATCTCTTGCCCATTCTCATCTTTTATTTTAATTTTCATAGCAACCTTCCGTGCTTTTCTAATCTTTCTTCTTCAACAGTATTGACTGCATATACCCAATAGAGTGTTGCTACCTTTCCTTGTTTCGGTCTTGTTATCCTCCCCAATCTTTGAATAATATACCTCGGCGTTTCCCTTGAAGTGCTTAACCATATTGCCTTGTCAATGTCAGGGAGGTTTATCCCCTCTTCTAAAGCAAACACCGATAGCAACACCCTTATCTTGCCTTTTTTAAAGTCATCAAAATATTTGAACTTATCCTCATTTTTTGTTTTTGCAGTGATGAGTGCATTTGTTATACCCTTACCGCTCAGTAAAGCAGAAAGCCTCTCTGCAGGGGCTATGCTTTCAAGGAAAATTAAAAACTGTGAATCAGGCTCAGATTTGACTATTTCAACCGCTTTTGCCAATTTCCCCTCTGCATTAGATAATACCCTTCTCCTCTCCTGCAACGCCTTTAATGCCCCCCTTGCCAGACTGCTGTATGGGTTTTGTGCGTCTCCTGCTACTTTGCTCCACCTGTCAGGAGGCCCAATTGACCTCAATGCCTTTGTGATTGTTACCGTAGCATCTTCATATTCTTCCCTTTCCTCTGGCGTCAGATAAACAGGGACTTTAATAATATTCACAGGCACTTCAAATTCTGTGCCTTTGAAATGAACAGGGTATTTTTCAACTTCTGTGGGCAAAAACCTCTCCTGCTCCTTGAACCCTTTTTCCGTCTCTTTTTTTGTGGTTGCACTCAGACCAATTATATATTCTGCAGTATCATATATTTCATAGAGTATCCTTATGGTTATATCACCATATAAATGATGTACCTCATCGAATATTACTACCCTATACATCCTCAAAGTAGGCAAGTATTTTTCCATCCTCGCTGTCTGGTATGTTATTACTGAGATCTCGCCAAACATCTTTTCTTCCCCATAAATTGCCGTTGCCTTTATGCTGTATTTTTTGAACTCATCAATCCATTGGTGCAATAAGATAGTTGTTGGTACAATTACGATTGCAGGTGTGCCAAATTCCTTTATTGCTGCTATGCCTATAACCGTTTTCCCCATCCCCGTTGGCAATTGTATTGAAAGTTTTTTATATTTTCTTATTGCCTCAATTGCCTCCTGCTGATATTCATATAGTTTTGGCACCCCCTCAATTTTTTCTACATTCTCAAAAAATTTTTGCTTCTGTATAGGCGTGAGCTTCTTCGCCATTTCACCCATCAAATTCATTTGTGAAGGTGAAATATATGTCAGCGGTGCAGTTTCCTTCTTTTTTTCACCCCCTTCTGTGCGGAATATAAACTGCCTCTTGCCAGTTATTGTTTGTTGCATCTCTAAACCTACTGCATATTGCTCAATCGTTACCCATTTTACATTCTCTAACCTGTTCCCAGAATAAAATTCCCTGAGCAAATATGCCTTAAAATCGCCTTTTGTTATTACCTTATCATCTATTTTTATAAAATTTGAATGTATTGAATTCACAATATTATTTATTATGCCCTCTAAAACACTCTTCTGCTCTGCTGTAAGTTCCTTTCCAATCCTTATGCTCTCGTCCTGCAGATTGGCCCATTCCTTTTCATACATATTACACACCTATTAGCTTATCCAGATTGTCTATTACCCATTGCCTCACGTTGGTTATGCTCGATATCTCATCTTCGCTGATGCCAAATGTCCATGATAGTGCATTGCTTATTTCCCTTGCAGTCTCTTCGTCCCCGCTCTCCTTCGCCCTGTTATATTGGTCTATGAGATTGCTTATACGCCTCGTTATCTCATCGATCCTTGGTTCAAGTTCTTTCAATTTCTCGCTTTTTGCAAGTTCTTTTTCTTCCATTTCCTTTGTTGGAACTTCAGGTGGTACATTTCTCATAAGAATTTTCAGTGCTTCATCAAGTGCCTCACCAAAACCCTTCCCCCCTCTGTTTGCAGCATCCTGTGCCGCTTTAAAATCGGTCTCATCAAGCAATCCAGATAAATCATTCATTTCCTTTGCCTTTGTTGGATACATCTCTTTTACCTTATCCAAAAACTTTTGGAAAGAATTTAGTAATACAGCGTTTGGATTTGTTTTAATAAACCTGTTGTAGAGTATCCTTGTCTCTTCTGATATTGTAGGCCCCCTTCTTGCTCCCCCTGTCTTTTTAATCTCTGGGGGCGGTGTGGGTGGTGCAGGCTGTGGCACAGGTCTTTGCTCTAATTTTGATAGCCTCTCTTTTATCTGATCAATATCTCCTCTCATTGTTGCAATCGTCTCTGCTATCTCTTTTATCGCATTTTTGATTTCGGATACCTCTGATGAAACCTGTATTTGCCTTTCCCTCTCTACCGTAAGTGCAGGTCTTACAGGTGCAACTGCAACAGTACCTCTCGGCAATCCCCAAAACCTCACGAACCTGTCTGGGAGCAATTCACTCAGATATTGATACAGCGATTTACCCTGTAAATCTGCATTTATCTGATAATCCTTTAAAGCCCTGTAAAGCGTTTCTGCCCAATTTGTGATTCTATCATCGCCAGAAAACGCATAGGATTTGTAATATACCCCTAATTTCGTTACATCGCTTGCCTTCATCTTTTCTTGGTTTAAAACGTATGCCTTCTTTTTAAATTCATTCTCAATCTCTTTTTCCTGCTCTGGTGTTAATTGATATTTTTGAGAGGAAAAAATTCTCTCAAATTCGTGATATTCATAAGGAGTAAAAATATTTTGAACCTTCCTAAGTAAATCCTGATATATGTTCATAATTTAATAAAAAAATGAAAAATATTTAAGATTTTTGGATAAAATGGATTACTTAGAATTTTTGTTCTCTTCTTTCCATCTGTTATACATTTCGATAATGATGCTTTCGGGTATTAAGGCTCTGATTGCGTTCCTCATTGCTTTTGAACAGGCTTTGACAAGTGCGAACTCGTCTGGGGCTTGTGTCCCATCCTTCCTTGTAATATATTTAGGTTGTTTTGAAATACCTACCATGGATAGCCCTGTTCCATGATCAACAGCCCTTGCTGTTGCAATAATGTATTGGTCTGTTTCCTTTATGTCCTTCTCAATGTCTATGGGAAGAACCTCAATCCCTCCCAATCCGTGCTGTGCATTTTGCATGGACATAAACCTTGCCACAGCCTTTATGCCCGCCCATGAAATTCCTGTGACCTCACGCCCTGCAATTGAAAAATTATAGAAATATTCAGTTATCACTTTCCCTTGCAATTCTTCAACTATCTGCTGTTCGTCTAATTTCTCAAAAATAGAAAATTCATCGACCTTTTCTGGTGGTGCAATCTCTTGATTTACTTTGTTTTGCCATTTCTCTATTGACATCTGCGGTTTTTCATACTGCTTCATCACTTCGGATATTTTGTTTATGTATTCTGTTAGCATGTTTTCGTAATTCATTTTTAGTTCTGAAATCTGCTGCCCCAATTGAACATCCTGCGTTGCTTCAAAAATTTCTTGTTTTGCATCAATGTTTTTCTTCAAATCTTTGAGTTTCCTTGCCATTTTCACAATTTCCATCTCTGCTGGTTCAAGTATTTTCTGAAGGTCAGTATCTTTGGTATAAATTGCGTTTTTCACTTGCCCATCGATGATTACTGAAGGGTTGTTGTAATCGTCTTCATAAAAAAATAAATTTTTAAGAAAAACCTTCTTTCTCTCTTCTGCCATCTTTTATCACCCCCTAATTATGGCCCATCCCTAAAATGCCCCTTATCTCTTCACACCAATAAGGTAGCATATCCTCGATCCAATCCCATTCAATTTGTAGTATGTCATCGTCATTGTCCTGAATTAATTCATCGAATAGGTATGTGAAAATCTCAAGTTTTTCCTGCTTTGATAGTCCCTCGATGTATTGGATTATTTCTACCACCTCATCTTCAGGCATTTTTATCACCTCATGGAATAGTAATACATTGCTTATATATAAATGTTTTGCCTAAAATACCATAATTGATTTAAAGGGTTTTAGATCATTTGTATTTTTCAAGATATCCAATTTTGTATTTGACAAAAAATTAGACTGTCCATTTTTATCAATGATGACCATGATGCTCGATAAAAAGTTGAACGTAGACTGTCCATTTTTTTCCTAAAAAACCTACCCCATGGGGTAGCCTATATTGAGTGTCCAATTTTTAAAAAAATGGACAAATTGGACACTTTTTTGGACACTTTTTTGGACACATTTTTTGACAATAAAAATCCCAATATATATTGAAAAATCCTTTATTTTAGATAATCTACTTTAAAATTGGACATTTTGGACACTTTTTGGACAAATTGGACAAATTGGACACTTTTTTGGACACATTTTTTGACAATAAAAAAGTTTATATAATAGTATTCTTTATGAATAACTATGGCATTAACCCCTGAACAAATAAAAATAATTGAAGATATGTATAAAAAAGGAGAGAACATCACAAAAATAGCGAGAGCAATTAAATCTTCGAGACAAACTGTATATAACTATCTCCAGGAACGTTATCCTGAACAATTCAAAGAAGTAGAAAAACAGATACAGCAACCACAAGCACAGGCCCAAGCACAACCACAACAACCAGCACAGCCTCAAATACAATTAACAACAGCGAAAATGCCTGACACACCAACAGTGACATTCATAGAGGAGCAGGAGAGTGAGAAATTAGCAAGGATCATGGCAAAACTAAATTTACCGCAAGCACAGGCACTATCAGAAGACGAAGTCAAATTTTTAGTTAAAGTTATAGAACAGCACTACTCTAAACTTGACAAGGTATTGCAAGAGGAGGTTAAGCAGGGAGCAGAGGCAGAATCAAGAAAGGTTTTCCTTGCAAGGCTAAATAACATTATAGAGGATGCACTTACTTTAGGCTTAGAGATGCATTACATTGCAAAACAATATAAAGAGTTTTGCGAAAGAAGAGGCATATCTTTTGTTGATGCTGTAAAGATTGCGATGGAACTCTATGCAAAAGAAGATACGTCAAGCGAAACTATTATGAAGATTTTAGGTTATATTGCCCAAATGAACAAAGAGAAACAAGCAGAACAGCAATCATCACAAGCCTCTTTTATGAATGCTATATTACTCGCAAATTTGATAAAAAATATGTATGGGAGGTAAAAAAATGGCAGATGAAAAGAAACAGGACAAAATAGAAAGAGAGGACATTCTAAAGGCATTGGTAGAGACCTTAATGAAGGGTGGATCCAGCCAGCAGCCTGGGATAGATATGAATGCATTGATGACAATTATGACAACGCTTATGAGAGGCGGGGAAGGAGGCGAAAAGGGTGTGGAAAGGGGAAGTATGGATGTACTTATCCCACTGTTATTGATGCAACAGACACAGCAGAAATCTGGCACACTCGATAATTTGATGCAGATGTTCATGATCTCAAAACTCATCGACCAAATGACACAGAAAGAAGAAGACGACTTAACAAAAGCTTTCAAGTTCAAGATGATGATGCAGATGATGGAGGGGGGCAAAAAAGAGAATGCCTTAGATGACTACATTAAGTTAATGGAAGTTGTAAATCCAAGCAGGGCAAGTGAAATTGAAAAACTCAAAGAGGAACTCTTAAAAATGAACGAAGCAAATCAGAAGAGCATAGAAGAGATAAAAAAGACAAATGAAGAGATGAAAAAAACAAGTGAAACAAACTTATCGCAGTTGAGGAATGAAATATTAACCCTGTACAAAGACTTAAGCACACCACAGCACTCAAATTCATTCGCAGAGGAAATGCAGAAGCAACTTGAATTTCAGAGGCAGGTAAGGGAATACGCAGAGGCAATGGGCTGGATCAAGGAAATGAAGTTGCCAGCAAATAAAGAAGAATGGGGGCCTGATGACTACCTTACTGTAATAAATAAAATCGCTGAAACTGCAACAAATGTTGTAGGTGCAATGACTGGAATGCGTGCAACTGGAAAGAAGGAAAAAGCCCCAGCAGTTCAAAAGATACCAGAAGTGCCACAGCAAGTTCAGGAGCAACCTGCACCACAGTCACAGCCTCAACCACAACCACAGCCTGCACCAGCATCTAAAGAGGAAAAGAAACTTGACCCTGAAGTAGAGGAATACATAAAGAATATGCAAGTCACGGATAGCGGCTTCATCGACCAGTATGGAAATTCTTATGTTGTTCAGGAAGGAAAGCCAGACTACAATGCATTCAAACAGTGGGCTTATGAAAACCCTGACCAGATAAAAGAACTTATGGAAAGGAGCAAGCAGGAATATGAGAAATCTTTGGCAGAACGGCAACAGGCAACACAAGAACAGCCAGAAGAGAAGCCTCAAGAACAGGCAGAAGGGCAAACACAGGAACAGGGTGAAGAAAAGAAAGAAGAGTGAGGTGGTTGGATGGTCTCGAAGAAGGAAGTAATTAACTTTGTAGATGCATTGCGTATTGCGACGGAGCCGTCTGATGAAAACCTTGAAATCCTTCTTTCTTATTTTTTTGTCTGGTTTAAGCCTATGTGGCTTAAGAAAGCAATAAAAGAATGGATTGACCCGATCACTATTTTTGAACAGTATACGCAGGGCAGGTATAAGAAAATAACAAAGGGCATTCTGACATTATGGTGGGATGGTTACCTCAACGACTTCCTTTCATCAGCGCCAAAGTTATACAACTACCTTTCCAGAGACCCTGAAATTAAGAAGATTTTGGACACAGAAGAGGGCAGGAAGTATCTGAATTACATCACAGAAAGGATTTATGACTGGGCTTATAAAATAGTGTCAGAAGATTAAAATATTTCCTTTTTAATGATGGATTATGGTCAGCCTGAGAAAATTAAGAGGTCTGTTAACTGAGGAAGACAAGCAAAAATTCCTTGAAAATCTATTGAATGAGCATAAAAAATCAAAAGAGCAGAGGCTTATGGAGGAGATATTCAAGGACATTGTTATAGAGTGCCCTTATTGCCATGAAGAGCATCTATTTGGGCCTGTTGATGAAGAAAATTCTTTCAGGAGGGAATTGGTCTTCAAATTAAAAAATAAGACGATAGTGAAGGATATGCGCATAGACCAATGCCCAAAGACGAAGAGGTATATATTCACTTATGCAGACATAGTTGTTGAGGGGGACATTTTAACAGGAGAACATTATAGATACGACATTCACACAATAACTGATGAACAGATAAGGCAGGCTCTTGATTACAAGGCAGTGAAATTGGACGATACACTGAAAAAGCTTCTAGGCATCAAGGAGAGGGCTTTTCCTTTTTCTTCCCTTTTCGAGAAGAAATAGGCTCCTCAATGAACATTTTCCCCTCAAGCCTTTTTTTAATCTCTTGCAGGTTGTAAAGAGCTTCTCTGTATGTAGAATACTGCGATGCGTATTCTTTCCACGCTTTGTATAGGTATTCTGGGACGAATATGTGGATTTCTTTCATCATATTTATCAGTTATTATATGGAATTAATATTTAAAA
>Ga0080006_1134446_pt1 | contig 11769 bp, 11 predicted proteins | sample RS3BMetagenome_FD_69209 | JGI IMG/M metagenome (GOLD analysis project Ga0080006, IMG submission 69209) | Ferric oxide microbial mat and aquatic microbial communities from Rainbow Spring, Yellowstone National Park, USA - RS3B (SPADES... ...
ATAACATATTCAATGCGCTTTAGGCCGTCTTTGCCGCTTTTTGTTCCCTTACCATACATATAATCGGGATCGTTGTATACTCCCTCAGCCCCTCGAACTACAAGCTCCATCATCGCTTGTTGAACAATCTGCAATTCTTTGCCCCGCAGAACGTTGCGAATTACCAAGAAACCATTGTCGAGAAAAAACTGTGCCTGCTCTTCCGTTATACAGTCTTGAATTTGTGCGTCAATCGTCGGTATTCCCATTGAAAACTCAGCTCCTCTATGTAGGAAATTGTCCCAGCTCAGCCGCTATGTTTTCATTCATTCTGCCATCGATCTGAATCTATTAGCAGTATACATTATCTACAGCTCTCACGGTTCAATTTTGCCAATAATACGATCACTGCGAAGAGCGAGTGAACTTCCAGGGGCGATGCGAACCAACATAAGCCCCTTTGTCTTGATCTTTGATTGAAGTCGGTGCGATGGAGGCGGTCGTCCCGGTTTTTTTCATGGGCCATTGACGAAGAGCCGACAACCCTGCTGGCGGATGGTAGAAAATGCGTTATGATGAGAGGGGACTAATGTTGGATTGCCCACATTTCACCGGACGGAGCCATTTATTTTTCCTGAAAGCAACGGATTCAGTATTCTGACATAAAGCCAATAAATGGAGTAAGAGAGGGGCCGGGTAATGACGCACGTGAGGGTTTTTCAGGACAAGGTGCGGCACATCATTTCTGCAGAAAACAGTTTGGAACAGGTTGTGACAGAATTCGATTTTGTTGAAGGTCCTATCTGGTTGGCCAGCGAAGGCTGTTTGTTATTCAGCGATATCCCTGCCAATGTCATTTATCAATGGGATATGCATCACGGCACTCGTCCCTATCGACGGCCTAGCGGCAACTCCAACGGCCTCGCGGTTGACACTTTACGTCGGCTGATTGCCTGCGAACATGGAAATCGCCGCGTCACGAGGGCTAATTTGCACAGTGAAGTGGTGGAGTCGATCGCCACCCATTATCAAGGAAAGCGGCTCAACAGCCCCAACGATGTCGTTGTCAAATCCGACGGGGCGATTTATTTTACCGATCCACCGTATGGCCTGGCGAGTTTGGATGAACAGGAATTGGACTTTCAAGGCGTCTATCGATTGGATCCGAACAGTGGGCAATTGACGTTGCTTGTCGATGACTTTGATCGACCGAACGGGCTCGCCTTTTCCCCCGATGAGCGAATTCTTTACATCAACGATTCCAACCGTCAGCACGTGCGCGCGTTCGATGTACAAGCGGACGGAACGCTCGACAATGGACGCCTATTCACCGTGCTCGATCCCGAAGTAGGTCCTGGGGTTCCAGATGGGCTTAAAGTCGACACGGAAGGTACTATGTATGTAACAGGGCCTGGCGGTGTGTGGATTGTCTCCGCCACCGGAGAACAACTCGGGATCATCCTTGTTCCCGAAGTGGCAGCCAACTTGGCATTCGGCGACGAAGACGGTCGGACACTTTACATCGCCGCGTCCACGTCAATTTATCGCATTCGCTTGACGTGCCCGGAATCGCACCCGGTGCGCCGCGAACGTAATCGCCTCTTCAATTCGGCGTTAAAGGAACAGCCAGCCCGCTCTACTTTAGGCTTTCGCCGATGAAGGTGAATCCCCTTGAAAACAAACGAGGCTCTCTTTTATCCGAGAGCCTCGCAATCGCGCGGGCACCTTTCGTTTCGCCGCGTCTATGGTCGCACAGAGGTTCCGTCGGGCGTCCGGGCCAGTGTCCATTCCGGCAATCGATCAGAACACGGATATTGGGCCGCCTTCTCTTCGTCAATGTCGATGCCGAGACCCGGTCGATCATTCAAGTATGCGTAGCCGTTTCGGACTTCTGGGCATCCCGGAAACACCGCGCGAATTTTATCGGTCACTGTGCTCCATTCTTGCACGCCAAAATTGGGAGAGCTGAGATCCAGATGAATATTCGCCGCATGTCCGACTGGCGACACATCGCCTGGTCCGTGCCACGCGGTGCGCACACCGAATGCCTCACACAGCGACGTCAGTTTTTTCGCGGGTGTTATACCGCCGATTTGGCTAACATGTACGCGAATGAAATCAATGAGCCGATTCGCGATGAGCGGTGTCCACTCCAACGGGTTATTGAACAACTCCCCCATGGCGATCGGTGTTGCGCTTTGCTGCCGAATCATTTTAAACCATTCGATCTGTTCCGGCGCAAGCGGATCTTCCAAAAAGAACAAGCGATAAGGCTCGACTTGCTTCGCCAATCGCACGGCCTCGATCGGCGACAGCCGTTCGTGCACATCGTGGAGCAATTCGACATCGAAGCCAACCTTGCCTCGGACGTAATCCAAAAAGCGGGGCACACTTCGCGCGTACGCGTCTGGGTCAAAGTAGGCGCCGGGCAATGCTCCTTCTGGCTTGGCGAGACCGGTTTGTCGACCGCCGTAGCCTCCCATCTGACACCGAATATAATGGTATCCTTGCTCCATAAAGGCGCGAACGTTGTCTGTCAACTCCGCTTCATCCCGACCGTCGGCGTGACGATAAACCGCCGCCGCCTCGCGGCACTTGCCCCCGAGCATTTGATAGATGGGCATACCGGCCAATTTCCCCTTGATATCCCACAATGCCATATCCACGCCGGATAGCGCATTGTTTAGAACCGGTCCATTGCGCCAATAAGAACTGACCATCGCCGATTGCCAAATGTCCTCAATCCGGTGCGCATCCTTGCCGATGAGGAACGGTTTCAAATAATCGTCAATCGCAGTCCGAACGGCTGTATGGCGTTGCGTAAACGTCGCGCATCCCAGTCCATACAGTCCCGGTTCCGATGTCTCCACTTTCACGACGACGAGATTAATTCCCTCCGGCGCCGTTAAAATCGTTTTTACATTTCGAATTGTTACTTCAGCCACTTGTTCCAACTCCTCTTTGCTCCATTTATTTCATGCAACGCGAAAGCTCGCGGTGCATCTCACTGTTTTGTCTTGACAGTACCCCAGCCATAGCCTGCCTCTGGACTTACATCCTCCGGCATTCCGGGTAAAATGAGGCCGCCATCGATTCGAAAAGTCGCCCCTGTAATGTAACCGGCGTCTTCTGATACCAGCCAGGCCACAGCTTTTCCAATGTCAGTCGGAGCTCCCATCCGTCCAAGTGGAATTTTGTTGCCGAGAGCCGCGTAAAACGCATCGTTTCCTTCCCGTACGCGAATGGCGCCTGGAGCGATCGCGTTGACCCGGATATGGTGTGAGGCAAGTTCCAATGCGATCGATTGCGTAGCCCGCATCAAAGCCGCCTTGAGTCCCCCGTAAACCGCATCGCGCGGATACGCTCTTTCGCCTCTTGTCGACGCAATGTTGATGATGTTGCCCGTGATCCCTTGTTCAATCATGTGCTTGCCAACTGCTTGCATTGTCAACAGTGGCGCGCGAAAGTTCAAGTTGATCAGCGTGTTCATCTTGGCGATATCCATGGAAACGATTTCCCCGAGAATCGTAACACCCGCATTGTTGACAAGAACATCGAGCTTCCCCAACGCCTCGATCGCGCTTTGCACCAACGTCGGCGCCATATCCATCTCTTCGAGATTCCCTTCAAAGACAACGCATTCCCTGCCGTAGTCTTTGCCGATCAAGCGAACGACTTCATCTGCCTGCTCTTTGTCGCCGTGATGACCAATCGCCACATCGTAACCTTTGGCCGCCAGAGCCAAGGCAATTCCTTTTCCGATTCCCCGACTACCACCGGTGATTAAAGCACATTTTCCATTCCTGGTATGTGTCACACATTCACACCCACCCTTCGAGTTACACCCCTATAATTCACCGCAGACTGTACAAATCCCTCTCGTCTTGCGCGAGCCTACATCCATTTGCTGACGGCGTCGGATCTGCTTGTTTGGTCCATTGGATCGCAGCTCCCAGCGTGGTAGAATATCTTGTTCGGATGATCGGATAGCTCCGCGTCCGCTAACGATGATCGCAAAATAAACGCAATAATTACAAGAGAGAGGCTGATGGGATGTCCACGTCGATGTTCGCGCTGTTTCGAAATCGTTTCATACGGGCCATTCTAATGTCCGGATTTTTTTTGCAGGTTGGTATTTGGGTTCGCAATTTCTCCGTTTTACTGTTTGTAGTCGATAAGACGCATGCCGACGCGTTTGCCGTGTCGATGATTTCCGTCGCAGAGTTTCTACCTATTTTCCTTTTCTCTTTTATCGGAGGCACCTTCGCGGACCGCTGGCGACCGAAGCGCACGATGGTTTGGTGCGATCTGCTCAGCGCCGTATCCATCGTAGCGGTGCTTCTGGCGCTGACTTTCAGCACATGGCGCGTCGTCTTTTTTGCTACGCTCGCCTCGTCGATCCTTTCGCAATTCTCGCAGCCTTCGGGCATGAAGCTATTCAAATTACACGTACCCGAGGAACTCATGCAGGAGGCAATGTCGCTATACCAGACGCTCTTCGCTCTCTTTATGATCTTGGGACCCGCGCTCGGTACGTTTGTTTACCAACATTACGGCATCAAGGTCGCGATCGGGGTGATGGGCGCGGCGTTTCTGCTCTCAGCTGGAACTCTGACGTTTCTGCCACCGGATCGCTTGGAAAGTATGACGCGAACCCCCACGACGCTCCGGGAGGAAATGGTACAAGGCGTGCGCTACGTACTTTCCAGTAAGGCGCTAACGACACTTGGCGCGTGCTTCGCCATTGCTGGGTTGGCGCTCGGACTCATCCAACCGCTCGGCATCTTTATCGTGACGGAACGACTCGGTCTGGCGAAGGAAAACCTCCAATGGTTTATGATGGCTAACGGCATCGCCATGATCGTCGGAGGAGGGCTGACCCTGACAATTGCCAAAAAAATTGCGCCCCCGAAGTTGTTCGTCCTCGGCATGATAACCAACGCCGTCTGTCTGGTAGTTATCGGCTGGTCAACGCAACTGTGGCTGTCGCTCGCGGCGCAATTTGTAAACGGTCTCGTACTTCCCGGTATCCAGATCAGTATCAACACGATGATTTTGCGAAACTCTGAACAATCCTATGTCGGTCGCGTCAACGGCATTCTCAATCCACTGTTCATTGGCTCGATGGTAGTGACGATGAGTATAGCGGGCTGGTTGAAACAATCGTTATCGCTCGTCACCATCTACGAATTCTCAGCTGTCCTCTTTTTTACGGGTGTATTCGTCATGTTGCCAATGTTTCGTCTGCCCATGATGGAGCGTCAGCAAGAGGCATCATAGTCCATCACGGCTTCAATGACGGGGAAACTTCCTGATTTCCCCATCTGGCTGCCGTTCATCACCCTTCCAGCGCGTTTACATCTGTCTGAAAGACGCTTGATGCCCGCGTGATGACGAGAAACCCAATGACCGCAATCAAACTCACGACTGCGCAAATAGCGAACGTCCATTGTATGCCGAATGTCGTCGCGCAAGCTCCTCCAACAAGGCCGCCAAAGACTTTGCTGATGCCAGACATGACAATGGAGTTCATCATCTGCCCACTAGCCTTTAACTCTTTCACGACGTGCTTATTCACATACTCAGCCATACATAAATAGAAAACAATGTACGTGCCTCCGTGCAACGCCCACAAAAAGAGAATGCTCACCGAATTCAACGACGTGGCATATAAAAGCCACCTCACCGCGTGAATGATGCCGGATATCAACAACAATTGTGTAATTCCAAACCTTTTGTAAACCTTCTCAAAAAATATCATAAACGGAAATTGGCTGAATGAGCCAATCATGATGCCGAGTCCGATCAAATTGGTGCTGATTCCAACCTGCTTACTGTAAATGGCGTTAAACGCGAAAAAGAAACCGAGTGTCGATTCAATGACGAACGCATACGCGTAAATGTAAACCAGTTTTCGGTTTTTGAAAATTTCAATCAACCGGACCCGATTTCTACCTCTCTGATGCCCCTCAACGCGCGGGACGGACATAGAAAAAGCGAATGACAGCAGCATTAACACGAAAAAGATGACGAAAATTCGATTAATATGATTGGCAAAAATCCATCCGGCCACCGCTGACATCAACGCGTAACCCAAAGAACCAATCGTTCTGACGCGTGAAAAACTGAAACTGCCCGCAGCAGCAAGTTCCAGTGTCATAGCATCACTTAGCGGATTGATCGCGCACTGGAAAAAGTAGAAAACAGCCGTGGATAGGACGAGCATCCACAATACCGTGCCCGACAATGGCACGAGCCACACAGTCACTGTCGCCAACAGCAGGCAGATCAGCAACACGGTGTTTTTATATTTGGAGCGATCACTGACAATTCCCCAGTAAGGTTGACCAACAAGTGAGATGACGGCACTAACCGTTGTCAGGATGCCGATCGACCAGTTGCTCAAGTGAATCCCGGCATAATACAAACCAATATAAGAAAACAGCGACCCGTTGCTCATATAGATGAGCGAATAGTAAATTGAAACGGGCATTAGACTTGATTTCTGATTCATTTGCACATTCATCTCCGCCATTCGCCTTCATTCGGAGTAACCGGAAGTATGACACCTATGATGGCTCCAACGTTCTCCTCGCTTGTTATGACGATTTCGCCATGGTGGGCTTGCGCGATGCGATAACTGACTGTTCCAAGCCCCGTTCCCTTGTTTTTAGTCGTATAAAAAGGTTGCATTCTCCGATTCCACCGTGGTATTTACTACATTCATATTTCTTCTACGCATGACATGAATCCTCCTTATTGGCTAAACAGGACGACTCGTCGGCCATTTCCACCCGACGTTAGGAGGAATGCGAAGCATTCGCGTCGAATCGTAGAGCAGGCGTAGCAAGCGCTACTTTGCAGGAATACGGGAGGTTTGAGAAATGGCTCTCATCCATTGCGACTTTTTTTCCGAGGCGCTTGGCATTTCTACATCGATGTATGTGATTTTGCCACAAAAGAGCTACAAGCAAAACAAGTCGCATCAACCGTCGCAATCAACAGCCTTCGACGACAAATATCCGACGCTTTATTTACTTCACGGTCAATCGGACGACCATACCATCTGGTTAAGGCGAACGTCCATTGAGCGCTACGTCGCGAATTTGAATCTAGCCGTAGTCATGCCCGCCGTTAACCGAAGTTTCTATACAGATATGGCTCAAGGAGCCGCATATTGGACATTTGTTAACGAGGAACTGCCCGAGATTGTACAATCGCTCTTCCCATTGTCGGCACAGCGGGAAGATACCTTTGTCGCTGGGCTTTCCATGGGGGGATATGGCGCTTTTAAGATGGCGCTTCGCTCACCGGAGCGATTCGCAGCGGGAGCTAGTCTTTCCGGAGCGCCCGACATCGTGCGCATCGCAATGAATGGCAGTTCAGAGCACCGCGCGATATTCGGTGAACCGGAGAGCGTCAAAGGTAGCGACAACGATTTATTCCACCTTGCAGAGCGCGTCGCCGCCTCCAACGGGCCAAAGCCTTTACTCTATCAATGTTGCGGTACGGAAGACTTTCTTTATGAAGATAACCGGCGCTTTCTGGAACATTGCCAAAAGCTCCCGTTGGATTTGACGTACGAGGAAGAACCCGGCACGCACGAATGGGGTTACTGGGATCGAAAAATACAACGCGTACTCGAATGGTTACCTATACGCGGCAAAAATGATGCAATAATATAAGATCTGCTCTAGACAACAATTGTGACGATGGGAAGGGACGGCCCCATTGCCCAGATTGTTTCGCTGTATAGTAAACGAAACCGAGTGGAACGGTAAGACGTTCCAAAGCATCCCTTTATCGCAACACTTGCGATAAAGGGATGCAAAGCGTCTGAAGTTTAGAATCCGTTGGTGGGGGAAAAAGTTCCCGGCTAACAGTATGGAGTAAGAAAAGGAGTTAGGTCGCCGATGTTGGAAGGTCGGATACCTGTCAAGGTTGATGTAATTGAAAATTACACTGATCGCTCCCGTTTTTCTTGGTAGCGTAGGTAAATCCAAATTGTCGCCGCTAACCAGAATCCACTCGCAAAATACCCCCCAAACACATCGCTTGGATAATGCACACCGAGATAAATGCGACTCGTTCCAATCAACAATATCATGATCATGCTAATCAAAATGAGAATAATTCGACCTATTTGAGTGGGAATATGCCGCCACAACAAAAAGGCAAGCACACCGTATAAAGCGAATGCCTCCATGGAATGACCACTTGGAAAACTAAATCCAGTTGCCTCAGTGAGTCGATGAGTTGTAGGACGAGCGCGGTGAAACAAATATTTTAATGCCTCATTTAAAATCGCCGTTCCTAAGATTACCGACAAGAAAAGAATCAGCTCAACTCGATGATGCAGCACTTTATATAATACAATCAATATCAGAATTGACAGAAGAATGACTACAGGTGTGGACCCAATCGTAGTAAATAATTTCATGATGCTCGTCAGCCAAGGTGTCTCAAAACCTTGCACAAACAAAATGATCGCATCGTCGAACCTTTGAATATCGTGTTCACCAACGAAAATTGCCATGATTCCGAATCCAATTATCGAGATTAAACTCAATAAGAACGTTCGGATAAGCTGACGTTTTAAATTCATCTTGACGATTACCCCGCGTTTTTATTATTAACTAAAGGCTACGGTCGTTCAATATTGTAGATCGAGATCAACGCGATTGAGCGTCGGTTCCTTCCCTTGCACATACTCTCGCAAATTGGGCAGAAAAATGTCCATGACGCGATCGTTGTACTGCTCCGTTGAACCTGATGAATGCGGCGCGATAATCACGTTATCCATTTCCCATAACGGATGGTCTCTCGGCAATGGCTCTTCTTCAAACACATCCAGCCCAGCGCCAGCAATTCGCTTTGTGCGTAAAGCGTCGATGAGTGCTATGGTATCCGTCGTCTGACCCCGACCGATGTTGATGTAGTAAGCCGTCGGCTTCATCGTCTCGAATTCACTCTTCCCGATCAGGTGGAAAGTGGCTTCGGTGCCCGGCAGCGTATTGACCACATAATCGCTTTCTGAGAGTAATTCGTGAAGGCCGCACATTCGATCCACATAATCCGCACGAATACCCGATCGAGTGAACCCGAGCACGCGCATTCTGAAGGCTTTGGCGATTCGCGCCGTCTCCTTGCCGATGGCTCCTACACCCATGAGTCCAATTGTTTTTTCGTGCATTTCCAAGCCGATGTACGAATGGTGCCACTTCTTTTCGAGTTGATTCCGGACATACACATCTAGCTTCCGCGTGAACGCCAGCATTATCCCGATAATCGTTTCCGAAATTGGATAGGAGTGCACGCCACTCGAATTCGTCAGCATGACACCGCCTCGTTTGAATGCGTCGAAGGGAAAACGATCCACTCCCGCACCCCACGTGTGAACCCAGCGCAATGCTGATTCGCCGGTCAAACATTGTTGCGCCGCTTGGTTGTTCCAGCCAACCACTATTTCAGCGTCTTTCAGATGCGGCAACCAGTCGGAACTTTCCTTGCTGTGAATCACTTCCCAGCCCGGCGCCGCTTCAATGGCGGCATTCAGATGTTGGTCAGCCAATTGCATGAGAAATACCATTTTTCGCGTCACTCTATTTCCTCCCTTTTGTAACCCTCTGCGCGCGAAGAACGTTATTACAATATTGGGTCACGGACATTATCACTCCGCTGCGGGCAATCGACTCGTATTGACCACTGGAAACAGACACACACATTCACCGCCAAGTTCAACTCAGGTTGTAGAACATTTCGCTCGACAACGCCGTGTTGGTTGATCCCCATCTGACAGTATGAGACATGGTGAGCAGTCTCGCCCACCACGATTAGCGACGGCTCCCGCATGTCAGGTGTCCGCCTCCGTTATTCGGTCTTTTCTCGCATCTCCTGCTGCTGTCGCTTCATCTTTTCCAGCAGCTCTTGCTTCTTGTTCTGCGCGTTGTGCAATTCAGTTGACGCGTGATTCGACGATTGCTTATTTTGATAGGCACCCTGTTTCGATTTTCCCAACTGGTTAGCTGGGCGCTTACGATTTTCTGCGCGTGGCAATAGGAAAACCTCCTTCTACATAACAATCTTACGATCATTCTTGTTCTTCGATCATCATCCAGCTCTCTGCCAGTAACTCGCCTGATCGACACTCTCATTGTACCAAATCCTGCTGGGTTTTCCTGCTTCGTTCGAAGTGTTTTTAAATTTCCTTCGTTCGCACATGTTGACCTACTTATTTTTTGCATCGCTTTTTAGAAATTGTAGACCTTGGCCGGAAACGGCGATCGATTCATCTGTCTCAGCGGAATCGCTCGTATACCGCGTTTTTTCGTAAGCATTGGTCAACAACCGCACTCCTTCCATCAACGAATTGGACGCCACCCCAGAATGTTCTGACTCAAGCCGGAACAAATACTCCCTTGGTGTCTCTTCTTTGTGAATGGGAAAACCGCGTCGCTCCATCATCCGTAACATCGCCTGGTAATTTTTGCGCACCGTGGATGTCGTTTGACGGAAAGAAAGTGAAAATCGAGGTAGGCGCTTGCCGACCCATTCTTTCTCAAACTGTTCGGAATGCACGATAGCATGTTCTGACGTTCCCTCGCCGCGCTGAGGAAGTGATGTGCCGCCTTGTATGTAAGGCAAAAACCGCTTACCGAGCAAGGCTGCCGCGTAAGCGCAGGAGAGAATTATGACGATGTAGATAACGTTGACCCAACCGGGGGTCGAGTGATAACGAGAGGCGTAACGCATGCCGATACCCAGCAACCCCAGAAGACCGGCGCCCATTTGCCCTAATACAACGCCAATACCGATAATACTGTAATATACGATCAACGGAGATAAAAAGATGATTCCAACAATGCCAATCGTAAGAAGCATACTCAAACGAAACCATATCGGATCGAATCGTAGCCCATGTCGAAGAGCCATGGAGTATCGGTAAACCACGATCAACGAGATAAGACGTGTCGCAACATAGACAATCGCGGAAAGAGCCAACGCAAATTTCGGTAAATAGCGCGGTGAGGACAAAACCGAATTAAATTCGGCATAGTAGATGAACAAAGGGATGCACAATGTTTCCACCCGAAACAGGAAACGCAAGTGCCTGCTGGGATTTTCGGCATGCCCTAGTGTCACAAGGCGGCTCGTATACAGCAGCCCAATCAGCGGCAACAAAACGGCAAACAAAGAGAATTCCCACACAAGCAGTGTTGCTGAAAAGAGGATACCTATGATCAATCCGGCGCGTGCCCATTCCACCTTTGAAGTGATCGTATTTACGTTAAGAATACTTGAAGCGCCCAACACCAGTAAAGTAGCGATTACCATCCAGCAAACCATCATACTGGAATGATTCGGCGCTATCCATGCTAGCACAACAACCCAACAGGCAAACGTAGTCCACTCGGTAACGGCGATGAACACGCGAAAGGATTGGTTTTGCACAACATCACTCCTCACTTCACAGACGCATCTGCTAATCTGCCAAAGCTTCCGCGTAGACTGAAACGTCTTGAAAATGCGGAACAAGTCCCGGTTCGCGGTACAGCAAATACGCGCTCACATTCCGATGCGTCCGACAAAGTTGATTGAATGCGTTCACAGCGTCTGCATCGATATAGCTCGTAACGACAACGATCACATCGTCGTTGGCGGCACCGTACGCAACAAATCCCCCAAAGAAGCAAAGGGGATAGGATCAATGGCCCCCAAACGAATCCGAATTCGATCGAGTTGCCAGCTTCCGGAAGCTGGTGGTTCAAAGGGACTTCGGAAAACACTGTC
>Ga0080006_1176592_pt1 | contig 11766 bp, 10 predicted proteins | sample RS3BMetagenome_FD_69209 | JGI IMG/M metagenome (GOLD analysis project Ga0080006, IMG submission 69209) | Ferric oxide microbial mat and aquatic microbial communities from Rainbow Spring, Yellowstone National Park, USA - RS3B (SPADES... ...
CCCCGGCGATCGTCCCCCCGCCGCCGTTGGCCACCCACATGGTGCCGCCGCTGTCGAAGGCGACGTCGAAGGCGCCGACCAGGCTGGTGGCCAGGCCGGACCCGTTCGAGGTCAGGGTGACCTTGGGCGTCGGGCTGCCGGTGGCGAAGGGGCCGGTGAACTCGACCACGCTCCCGTTGCCGCCGGTCGACCCCGCCGAGTTGGCCACCCAGAGGTTGCCGGAGCTGTCGAAGGTCACGTGGGTCGGGCTGTCGAGGCTGCCGGAGCTCGCCGACAGCAGGACCGCCGGGGCCGGGCTGCCGGAGGCGGCGAGCTGGGACGCCGTGAGCTCGGCCACCTGGTTGGTGGTGTTGTAGGCGACCCAGAGGTTGCCGGAGCTGTCGAATGTCGGGCCGTTCGGGCCAGTGCCGCTCCCGGTGCCGATCGTCACGCTCGCCGACGTGGTGCCCGAGGCGGCCAGCTGGCTGGCGGTGAACTCGACCACCGAGTTGGACCCGTAGTTGGCGACCCACAGGTTGCCTGAGCCGTCGAAGGCCAGGCCGTAGGGCTTGTCGAGGTTGGTGTTCCCGACGTTCGGTGAGATCGTCACCGCCGGCGTCGGGCTGCCCGAGGCGGCGAGCTGGCTGGCGGTGAACTCGACCACCGAGCCGTGGTCGCCGCTGTAGTTGCCCCCACCGTTGGCCACCCAGAGGTTGCCGGACTTGTCGAAGGCGAGGCCGTCGGGGACGTCGATGCTGTAACTGCTGGTGCTCGTGAGGGTGATTGCCGGGGTCGGCGTGCCGCTCTGGGCGAGCTGGCTCTTCGTGTACTCGACGACGCTGTTGATGTTGCCCACCCAGAGGTTGCCCGAGGAGTCGAAGGTGAACGACTCGGACTCGAAGGGCGACGTCGGGGCCCCGCCGACGGCGTAGGTGGGCGCAGTGTTGCCGGTGGCCGACGTCGGGTAGCCGGTGGCCGTGCCGTAGAGGCCGCCCTGGTTGGTGGCGAAGACGGTGCCCGGGCCGGGGCCGGCGAGGCTCGGCCGGACGTCGGGCCGGGTGCCGGCCCCGGCCGAGAGCACGCCGTGGTCGACCGGTCCGGTGGCCGCCCCGGCGGTCCCGGCGGCGGCCACCGCGGCGCCGAGGGTGCCGAGCGCCGCCGCGAGCACCAGGACCACCCGGCCGCCGATCGCCGTTCTCGTCCGGCGGCTCCAGCCTCCCGGGCGCTCCGGTCCGCCGTTGGCGGTGTGGGCGAGACGTAGCGAGCGGAACGGGTTGCTCACGATTCGACCCCCTGTGGGCGACGGGACTGGCTGCCGTCGACCCTAGAGAGCGGGCCGGCGCGATGCAATGCATCACGCCGGTTTCTTGCAGACATCCGCCTCAACCCCCGTGGCGCCGCGCACGGTGTCAAGCTGCGATGGTGGACCTCGCCCAGGAGCTGGCCGTCCGTACGGCGCTGTTCGGCCACCTCGATGCCCGGCGGGCGTGGTCGGCCGACGGTCTGCTCACCTGGCAGGAGACGGCGGCCTTCGATTTCGGCGGTGAGACCTACGCGATGCGCCAGACGCGCGGCAGGGGGATCCACAAGCCGAGGCAGCTGGCGGCGGCGCTGTCGATCACCACCGCCTTCACCCCTTACGGGGCGGACCCGCCCTACGCCGACTCGATCGGCGAGGACGGGTACCCGCGGTACAAGTACGAGGGGACCGACCCGCGGTTGCCGGCGAACCGGGCATTGCGCGCCGCAGGGGACCATGCGCTGCCGCTGGCCTACTTCGTCGGCGTCCGTCCGGCCGTCTACGACGCGGTCTACCCGGTGTACGTCGTCGGCGAGGACCCTGCTGCCCACGAGTTCACCCTCGGCTTCTCACGAGGTGACGTGGGGCTCGACACGACGGCGCTCAGCGCGCCCGAGAGGGTGTACGCGGCGCGGCTCACGAAACAGCGTCTGCACCAGCCGGTCTTCCGCCAGCGGGTCCTCCACGCCTACCGCTCCCGCTGCACGGTCTGCCGCCTCCGCCACGCCGATCTGCTCGATGCCGCCCACATCATCGGCGACGCCGAGGAGGGGGGCGACCCGGTGCTGCCGAACGGCCTGGCGATGTGCAAGATCCACCACGCAGCGTTCGATTCGAACATCCTCGGGATCACGCCTGAGATGGTGGTGGAGATCAGCCAGTCGCTGCTCGACGAGATCGACGGCCCGATGCTCCGCCACGGTCTGCAGGAGATGCACGGGGTCGGCCTCGAGCTCCCGCGGCGTCGGCCCGATCACCCCGACCGGGAACGGCTCGCACGGCGCTACGAGACCTTCCGGCTCGCCTCGTGAACGGCGCCACCGTGGCCCACCCGACCATCCCGCCGTCGTTCCGCCGCGCCGGGCGTCACGACGTGGGCGAGCTGCACGCCCTGGTCGAGTCGGCCTACCGTGGCGAGGCGAGCCGTCGAGGGTGGACGACCGAGGCCGACCTGCTCGACGGCCAGCGGACCGACGTCGGACAGCTCCTCGAGGCGGTCGACGTCGACGGCAGCGTCGTGCTCGTCGCCGAGGCGGACGGCGAGCTGGTCGGGTGCTGCCAGCTTGTGCGCGCCAGCGGCACGGCGGAGCTCGGGCTGCTCGCCGTCCGCCCCGGTCTGCAGGGGGGCGGGATCGGGCGGGCGCTGGTGGCGGCCGCCGAGGCCCTGGTAAGGGAGGAATGGTCGGCGGCGGTGATGTCGATGAAGGTGATCGCCCAGCGCCGGGACATCCTCGCCTGGTACCGGCGGCTCGGCTACCTGCCGACCGGTGCCACCGCCCCGTTCCCCTACGGCGACGAGCGCTTCGGCGTCCCGCGCCGGGCCGACCTGGGTTTCGTGGTGCTCGAGAAGCCGCTGTGACCGGCAACAATGGCGGCATGCGGGTGGGGAACATGTACGGCCCGGACGCCACCTTCGTCGGTGTCCCGGCGGCCGAGCTCGACGAGCCGTCCAGCTGGGCCGGGGCGGCAGCGGTGGTCATCGGGGCGCCGTTCGACGGTGGGACGTCGCACCGGCCGGGCTGCCGGTTCGGCCCGCAGGCGATCCGCCTGACCGACTACCTCCCCCACGACGGCAGCCGGCCGCACCTGGCGCTCGACGTCGACCCGCTCCTCGAGCTCGGGGTGGTCGACGTCGGCGACGTCGAGATGCTCTCGGGGGAGACCGAGGAGGCCCTCGGTCGGCTCGAGGCGGCGGTCGAGCGCCTCGCCGCCGGCGGCGCCGTGCCGGTCGTCCTCGGAGGCGACCACACGATCGCCCTTCCCGACGCCACCGGGGTGGCCCGCCACGTCGGCTGGGGGCGGGTGTCGGTGATCCACTTCGACGCCCACGCCGACACCGGCGACACCCAGTTCGGGTCGCTCTACGGGCACGGGACGCCGATGCGGCGGCTCATCGAGTCCGGAGCGGTCCGTGGCGACCGGTTCCTCCAGATCGGCCTGCGCGGCTACTGGCCGGAGCCCGAGACCCTCGCCTGGATGGCCGAGCAGCGGATGCGGAGCTTCGAGATGTCCGAGGTCGTGGCGCGCGGCCTCGACGAGTGCCTGACGGAGGCCTTCGCCATCGCCACCGACGACTGCGAGGCCGTCTTCTTGTCGGTCGACGTCGACGTGGTCGACCCCGGGCTGGCGCCGGGCACCGGAACGCCGGAGCCGGGCGGGCTGAGCTCGCGCCAGCTCCTCGACGCCGTCCGGAGGATCACGATGGAGCTCCCGGTGGCCGGGATGGACGTGGTCGAGGTGTCGCCGCCCTACGACCACGCCGAGGTCACCGCCTACCTCGGCAACCGGGTGGTCCTCGAGGCGCTGTCGGGGATGGCGTGGCGGCGACGCCGGGAGGCCGGCGAGTCGGTCCGGGGTCCCGCCGAACCGCTGCTCGAGGGGAGGCGTCCGCCGGGGACGACCACGTAGCGAGGAACGGCTACGCCGTCGTCGCCAGGATCTCGGCGACCATCTCGAGGGTGGTGTGGGGGTGCAGGAAGCACAGCCGTCCCACGGTCTCGCCCTCCCACAGCGACGGGGTGACGAAGCCGATCTGGTCGGCGAGGAGCCTGGCCGACCAGCGCTGGTAGTCCTCCCATCCCCAGCCGAGCCGCCGGAAGAGCACGACCGACAGCTCCGGCTGGCGGAGCAGCTCGAGCTGGGGGGCGGCACGGACGAGCTCGGCGCTCCGCCGCGCCGTCTCGAGGACGGTCTCGACCGAGTGCCGGTAGGCGGCCGTCCCGTTGACCGCCAACGAGAACCACAGCGGCAGGCCCCGCGCCCGCCGGGTCAGCTGGAAGGCGTAGTCGCTCGGGTTCCACGGCGGGTCGTCCTCGTCGTGGAGCACCGCCAGGTAGCCGGCGCTCTGGGTGTGCACCCGCCGAGCGAGCTCCGGGCGCCGGTAGAGGAGGGCGGCGCAGTCGAAGGGGGCGAAGAGCCACTTATGGGGGTCGACGATCATCGAGTCGGCCAGCTCGATCCCGTCGAAGCGCCAGCGGGCCGACGGGGCGAAGAGGGCGGCGCCGCCGTAGGCGGCGTCGACGTGGAACCACAGCGCCCGCTCGGCGGCCAGCCGGCCGATGCCGGCGAGGTCGTCGACGATCCCGGCGTTGGTCGTCCCGCCGGTGGCCACCACACCGACCACCTCGTCGGCGGCTCCGTCGGCGGCCAGCGCCGCCCGGACGGCGTCACCGATCAGCCGGTGGTCGTCGGTCGGCACGAGCAGCGGCTCGACGCCGATCACCCGCAGGGCGTTGCCGACCGAGGAGTGCGCCTCCTCGCTGATGGCGATCCGCGGATGGTCCGGTGCCCTCCCCCGTCGCTCGGCCGCCGTGTCGCGGGCGACGACGAGCGCCGAGAGGTTGCCGATCGAGCCTCCGGAGACGAAGCAGCCACCGGCCCCCGGCGGCAGCCCGGCCAGGTCGGCGAGCACCCGTAACGCCTGGTTCTCGGCGGCCACCGCCCCGGCTGCCTCGAGCCAGGAGGTGCCCTGCAGCGACGAGCACGAGACGACCATGTCGAAGAGCAGCGATGCCTTCGTCGGGGCGGCCGGGATGAACGACAAGAAGCGCGGGCTGTCGCAGGAGATCACCGCCGGCGCCAGGTGCTCTGCGAACACCCCGAGCACCGTCTCGGCGTTCGAGCCGCCCTCGGTGATCAGCCCGTCGATCGCCGAGGCGACGAGCTCCCGGCCGCCCCCGAAGTCGAGCGGGACCGGATCGAGCGACAGGCGCTCGCGGCAGTAGTCGAAGATCAGGTCGGCGACCTTCTCGTCGTAGGTGAACATCGGGTCGGGCATTGGTCGTCCTCCTCGGGGGCCAAGGTTCGCGCTTCTCCGGACCTCCGGGCGCCCCGCCGCCTCGGGGTGGGCCCGGGCGACGGCCGGTACCCTTGGGAGATGACCGGCCAGGACCGCCGATGCGCTTCGTGATCGTCGGCGGCGGCCCGGCCGGCGTCGAGGCCGCCACCCACGCCGCACGGGTCGGCGTCGAGGTGACGCTGGTCGAGCGGGACGTGATCGGCGGCGCCGCCAACCTGTGGGACTGCATCCCGTCGAAGGCGATGATCGCCACCGGCGGGGCGATGTCCTACCTGGCACGGGCGGGGGGGATGGGACTGGGCGGTGTGAGCGGCCAGGTGGTGCTCGAGCGCCTCCGCGAACGGATCACCGAGATCGAACGGCGGCTCGAGGAGTCGACCACCGACATCCTGGCCAGCCAGCAGGTGACGCTGGTCAAGGGGACGGCTCACCTCGACGGGCCGCACCGCGTGGTCGCCCGCACCGACGACGGCGAGCGCGTCTTTCAGGCCGACGCCATCCTGCTCGCAACCGGGAGCCGGCCGAGGCTCCCGGTCTGGGCGAGCTGCGACGGCGACCGGGTGCTCAGCACCCGGGACGCCTACCCTCCGAAGGAGCTGCCGTCGCGGCTGGTAGTCATCGGGTCGGGGGTCACCGGGGTCGAGTTCGTCCACATGTTCTCCTCCCTCGGCTCGGAGGTCACCCTGATCGTCAGCCGCCAGCAGGTGCTCTGGCGCAAGGACCCGGAGGTGGCGGCCGTCCTCGAGGAGGGGTTCCTCGACCGCGGGGTGCGCCTGTTGAAGGGCGCCCGCGCCCTCGGCATCGACCGCGACGGCGACGGGGTGGTCGTCCGGTGCGACGACGGCCGGTCGGCCGACGGTTCCCACGCCCTGCTGGCCATCGGCTCGCTGCCGAACTCCGAGGGGCTCGGGCTCGAGCAGGCGGGGGTGCTGGTGGACGACGCCGGCTACGTGCCGGTGAACCACCACTGCCAGACCAACGTCGCGCACATCTACGCCGCCGGCGATCTCTCGGGCAAGCTGCCGCTCTCGTCGGTCGCCATCATGCAGGGCCGCAAGATCGCCGAGCACGTCGTCGTCGGCCACTCGGTCGCCCACCGGCACCTCAATTACGACAAGGCGGCCTCGGCGATCTTCACCGAGCCGGAGATCGCCGACGTCGGCTTGGCCGAGGCCGACGCCTTCGCCGAGGGGCGCAAGATCCGTGTCACCAAGGTCCCGTTCGCCGCCAGCGCCAAGGCCCTGATCAACAACGACCCCCGCGGATTCGTCAAGATCGTCTCCGACCCGGCCACCGGGGTGGTGCTCGGCGGGTCGATCGTGGGCCAGAACGCCGCCGAGCTGATCTCGGTCCTGGCGGTGGCGGTCACCGCCGGCCTCCGGGTCGCCGACATCGTCGAGAGCATGCTCGTGCACCCGGCGCTGGCCGAGGCGCTGGCGGAGGCGGCCGAATGACGACCGCACCCACGGCCGGACCGGTGACGGCGGTGCTCGAGCTCACCGACGGGCGCCGGCTCGCCCTGCTGGCCGAGGGCCCCGAGGGGGGCGTCCCGCTCCTCTTCTTCCACGGGACGCCCTTCGCCGCCGTCCCCCACCCGCGGCTGGCCGACGCGGCGGCCGAGCGCGGCCTGCGGACGGTGAGCTGGTCGCGGCCGGGCTACGCCGGCTCGACGAGAAGGCCGGGCAGGACGGTCGGCCAGGTGGCCGAGGACGCGTCGGAGGTGCTGTCCCGGATCGGCGCCGAACGCTTCGTGGCGCTCGGCTGGTCCGGGGGTGGTCCCCACGCACTGGCCTGCGCCACCCTGCTGGCCGACCGCTGCGCCGGGGCGGCCACGCTCGGCGGGGTCGCCCCCTACGGCGTCGACGGCCTCGACTGGACGGCCGGCATGGGCCCGGAGAACGTCGACGAGTTCGCCGCCGCCGCTGCCGGAGAGGAGGCGCTGCGCACCTTCCTCGAGCAGGCGGCGACCGAGCTGGCGTCGGTCACCGGAGCCGAGGTGGCCGCCTCCCTCGGCGGCCTCGTCTCTCCGGTCGACGTGGCGGCGCTCGACGAGCCGCTGGCCGACTACCTGGCCGCCGGCATGCGGGCGGCGCTCGGCGGCGGGGTCGACGGCTGGGTCGACGACGACCTGGCGTTCGTCGCCGACTGGGGCTTCGAACCTGGTTCGCCCCGGTGCCCGGTCACCGTGTGGCAGGGCGGCCAGGACCTGATGGTGCCGCTGTCGCACGGGGCGTGGTTGGCGTCGCACCTTCCTGCCGTCGAGGGCGAGCTCCTGGCCGACGAGGGCCACCTCTCGCTGTTCACCGGGCACCTCGGCTCGGTGCTCGACCGGCTGGCGGCGGCGGCGGGCCGCCCGTGACCACCGCCGCCCTCCGCTGGGTTTCGTCACGGGAGAGCCGCGGCGTCAGCGAGCGCCAGTTCGAGATCGACGGCGCCCGAGGTCCGGTGCCGGGGCTGGTCTGGACGCCGGCCGGCGCCGCCGGAGGCCGGCCGCTCGTGCTGATCGGCCACGGGGCGTCGGGGAGCAAGCGGGAGGGCCACGTGGTGGCGCTCGCTCGCCGGCTCGTCCGCCACCACGGCTTCGCCGCCGCCGCCATCGACGGGCCGGTCCACGGCGACCGCCGCCAGGACGGCGGCTCGGTGGCCGGCCTGGCGTTCCTCGAGTTCTCCCAGCGTTGGGCCGGGGACCCGGAGATGACCGACGACATGGTGACCGACTGGCGGCGCACGATCGACCGGCTGGCGGCGCTCGACGACATCGGGGCGGGCCCGGTGGGGTTCTGGGGCCTGTCGATGGGCACCATCCTCGGCCTCCCGCTGGTGGCGGCCGACGACCGGATCGTGGTGGCGGTGCTCGGCCTCATGGGTGTGACCGGTCCGACCAGCGCACGGGTGGCCGCCGACGCCGCCGACGTCGCCTGCCCGGTGCTGTTCGTCGTCCAGTGGGACGACGAGCTGTTCGAGCGCTCGGCGGCCTTCGCCCTCTTCGACCGCCTCGGGACGCCCGACAAGCGGCTCCATGCCAACCCGGGTCCGCACTCGGCGGTTCCCCCCGACGAGCTCGACGCCACCGAGGCCTTCCTCGCCGACCGGCTCGCTCCCGACGCGGCGCCGCCCGTTTAGCGTTCGGGGCGGCGCTGCCGGAAGGCCTGCTCGGCCAAGGAGGCGATCTCGCCGACCGGGCGACCGGTGGCCGCCGCCACCCTGGCGACGTCGTCGAACTCGGGCTTGACCCGCCGGCCGCTCACCTTCACGGCGACCGGCTCGCCGAGCACCTCGACCACCGTCAACTGCCGTGCCGCCGGCCACCGGGTGGCGCCGGCCTCCCGGACCCCCAACGTCCCGGTGGCGTCCCGGAGGACCTGGCGCAGCCGCCCGGTGCGAGCAGGGTCGGCGAGGACGTGGACGACGTGACCGGGGCGCCCCTTCTTCATCACGACCGGGGTCACCCAGGCGTCGTGGGCCCCGGCCTCGAGGAGCGCCGAGACGGCGAAGGCCAGCTGCTCGCCGGTGGCGTCGTCGACGTTGACCTCGAGCACCGTCACCGGCTGGCCGCCGTCGGCCCCTCCCGCCGCGGTCTGCGGCGCACCCAGCACGACCTGGGTGCAGTTCGGCAGCTCCTCGAGCTCCCGGCTCCCGGCGCCGAAGCCGGTGGCGGTGACCGTCATCGGCGGCATCGGCCCGAACGTGGTTGCGAGGGCGGCCATCAGCGCGGCGCCGGTCGGGGTCGTGAGCTCGAGGGCGGTGGGCCGGCCGTAGGTGGGGACACCGGTGAGCAGCCGGACGACGGCTGGGGCCGGGTTCGGAAGGACCCCGTGGGCGGCTCGCACCATCCCGGTGCCGACGGCCACCGCCGAGGCGAACACCCGCTCGACCCCGAGCACCTCCAGGGCCGCCGCGGTGCCGACGACGTCGACCACGGCGTCGTGCCCGCCGACCTCGTGGAAGTGCACCGCAGCCGGGTCGCAGCCGTGCAGCCTGCCTTCGACCTCGGCCAGCAATCGAAAGACGGCCCTCGCCCGCGACACCGCCCGAGGCGGCAGGGAGGCCTCGACGAGCATCCGGTCGATGGCCGCCCACGTCCGATCGCCGGCGCCGTCGGCGGTGACCACCGCCCGGGTGCAGGCGATCCCCCCCCGCAGCACCGGCTCGACCGCCAGCTCCCACCCGCCGATCGGGAGCCGACCGACCAGCCGTCGCACCTCGTCGAGATCCGCCCCGGCGTCGAGCAGGCTCCCGAGCGCCATGTCGCCGGCGACGCCGGCGAAACAGTGGAACCAGGCGACGGTGCCGGCCTCCGGGCGGCCGCCGGTGCCGCTCCCCGCCGTGGTGACGCCGGCCTGTGTGCCGCCCCCGGTCCGTCCGTTGATCGCGGTCATCGGAGCAGTCGGGCCACGGCGCAGGCCGCCCCGAACCCGTTGTCGATGCCGACGACGGTCACACCCGAGGCGCAGGACGACAGCATCCCGAGCAGGGCCGTCACACCCTCGAAGGCGGCGCCGTAGCCGGCGCTGGTCGGAACGGCCACCACCGGGGCGGCGGTGACCCCGCCGACCACGCTGGCCAGGGCCCCTTCCATGCCGGCGACGACGACGACGGCGTCGGCGCTTGCCACCGTGTCGATCGAGGCGAGGAGCCGGTGGAGGCCGGCGACCCCGCAGTCGGCCAAGAGCATCGGGGCGAAGCCGTAGGCGGCGAGGACGGCCCGGCACTCGTCGGCCACCGGCAGGTCGGCGGTCCCGGCCGTCACGCCCCCCACCCGGCTCTCCCGGGGCGGCGCCGGCCGCCACAGGACGGTGGCGAGCCCGCCGCTCGAGACCACCGTCCCGTCGTCGTGGCCGGCTTCGGCCGCCGCCGAGCGAGCGGCCTTCACCTGGGCGTCGTCCGCCCTCGTGAGCAGCACCGGGCCGTCGTCGCGCTCGAGCAGCTCGGCCACCACCGCCGCGCACTGGTCGGGGGACTTCCCGGGCCCGTAGACCGCCTCCGGCAGGCCCTGGCGCAGGCGCCGGTGGTGGTCGACGCGGGCGAACCCGAGGTCGGCGAACGGCAGTCGCCGGATCTGGCGGAGGGCGTCGTCGGGCGGGCGGGTGCCGGCCGCCACCTCGCCCAGCATCTGCCGGAGTGCCTGCTCATCCATCGGGTTCACTATCCTGCCCGGTCGTGCCGACCGCTGCGAGATCGGTCGCCCTGCTGGGGCCGATGGGGACGTTCACCGAGGAAGCGCTCCTGACCGAACCGGCCTATGCCGCCGCCGCTCTCGTCCCCCGGCCGACGATCACCGAGGTGCTCGAGGCAGTGGCCGGCGGCGAGAGCGACCTCGGGTTCGTCCCGATCGAGAACGCCATCGACGGGACCGTCAACGCCACCCTCGACGGGCTGGTGTTCGACTTCGACTTGCTCATCCAGCGCGAGGTCGTGCTCGACATCCACCTCCACCTGCTCGCCCGCCCCGGGACCTCGCTGCGGGAGGTGACGACGGTCGTCTCGTTCCCGGTCGCCCTGGCCCAGTGCCGCAGCTTCTTGCGACGGGAGCTTCCCGACGCCGGCGTCGTCGCCGCCAACTCGACCGCCGACGGTGCCCGGCAGGCCGGCGAGACCGACGAGCGCGGGGTGGCGGCCATCGCCCCGCGGCTCTCGGCCGAGCTCTACGGGCTCGAGGTGCTGGCGGAGGACGTCGAGGACTACCCGGGCAACCAGACCAGGTTCGTGGCGGTCGCCCGCCACGGCGTCCCGGCGCCGACCGGCCACGACCGCACGAGCATCGTCTGCTTCCAGCACGCCGACCGTCCCGGCAGCCTCCACGGGATCCTCGGGCAGTTCGCCGCCCGCGACCTCAACCTCACGAAGCTCGAGTCACGGCCCACCAAGCAGGGCCTGGGGGACTACTGCTTCGTGATCGACCTCGAGGGCCACCTCGACGACGAGGTGGTCGCCGACTGCCTGCGGGACCTCCACGCCGGGCTCGCCGACGTCAAGTTCCTCGGGTCCTACCCGGCCGCCGGGGCCCACGGCCCTGCCCGGCGGCGACGGGCCGACGACGCCTTCCGGGCGGCCGACCAGTGGCTGGCCGGCCTGCGCGCCCAGATCGGGCGGTGACCCCGACCGGGCTAGCGTGACCCGGTGATCACCAGCGACCAGCACGACCGCGTCACCGTCCTGCGCCTCGCCCACGGAAAGGTCAACGCCCTCGACGTCGACCTCGTCGAGGGGCTCACCGACCGTCTCGGCTCGCTCGACCCGGCGGTGACCGGGGCGCTCGTGCTCACCGGAGAGGGGCGCGCCTTCTCGGCCGGCGTCGACCTGGCCCGCTACGTCGAGAGCAGTCCCGACGACATCTTCCGGTTCCTCCGCTCGCTCTCGGTCCTCTTCGAGACCCTCTTCGCCATGCCGATCCCGACGGTGGCGGCGGTCAACGGGGCGGCGATCGCCGGCGGCTGCATCCTGGCCTGCTGCTGCGACCGGAGGTTGG
>Ga0080006_1185635_pt1 | contig 11756 bp, 19 predicted proteins | sample RS3BMetagenome_FD_69209 | JGI IMG/M metagenome (GOLD analysis project Ga0080006, IMG submission 69209) | Ferric oxide microbial mat and aquatic microbial communities from Rainbow Spring, Yellowstone National Park, USA - RS3B (SPADES... ...
CGGGGAGCCCACACCATTCCTTAGCATGTTAATCTATAGGGAGTGAGGAGCAGACACCCCTCCCCGCCCTCTCCCGCCACCCCTTAGCATGTTATTCTATAGCATGCTCCCATGAGGCATGTTATCATGTCCCCTTCTCCTTGCTACATGTTATCATGTCTCCATTCGGTTATGGGGTGGCATGGTACGTGGGAAATTGATTCTAAGGCCATTTCCAGCCTAATATTCGCATTTTAGAAGCAGGGGTAGTGTAGGACACGGGGCAGGGGGGTCAAAGGGCCGTAAAAGGCCTATAATTCGTTTTAGCAAGGGTTTGGTGTGTAAAATCGGCTGGAAGGGGTTAGGGGGTGGGAAGGGTAAATGGCCCTCCCTGACCCGGTTTATGCCGTAGTTTTTGCGTTTCCGCTTTAAGCATGGTAGCCGAGGACGGTGAGAGCGGCGATAGCTCCGACTATAGCTCCATGCTCCACGGCGACGCCGCTGACCGCGAATCCAGCGCTGGCGAGATAGCCCACAAGGCCCCCCGCGAAGGTAATAGCGGCGGATTCTGCGGTGCTAGCGGTAATGTTGGTGGTACTCATTTCTCACCCCCTCTTCTCCGTTTAATGGAGGAGTGTCAATATATACATTCGCGAGCTCTTTTCGTAATTGGTCGAGAAGCTCCAGCCACCGTTCGTATGCTCTTCTAAGGGCTTCTTGATGGTGGAGTTGCTGACGGTTCATAACTATTATGTCGGACGTCGAATTCACCGTTCCACAAATCCCTTCAAAGTCGTTTATTGTGAAACCGGTAATATCTGAGCCGCCACGTTTACTTTAGTACTCGTCCCCGACAGGGCCGTTATCTGAGCGGTGACACTCGTCCCATTGTCCGGTTGGATGATAATTTCTAGGTAGGCGTCCCCGCCGACGGCGGATGCGGAAAGAGCTTTTGAAACCGTGGCCCCCCCTTCGGTCCATGTCAGAGTATAGGTCACGGAGGGGGACGTACCCGCCGTGATCCGGACACGGGCTCTTAGTAAGTAGATAGTTTGGAAGGAAGTATCGATAGTTCCGAGACTTTTAGCGCTCGCGTCTGCCGCCGTAACCCCCTTCCGGTTATCAATGTTCGGCTCGGCGTAATTCGTGTAGAACGTCGGAGATTGCCGGTAGTATATCGTGTCGGAAATGTCGCTCAGTTTTTGGGGTCCCGTACTGTAGGTGTTATGGATCGTCGAGGGACCTACCACGTTAAGGACGAGCTTTAGAAGCGTGGACGTTCCGTGAATCATGGGGTTAGAGGAGTTCTCCCCCGAGAGGTAGCAGTTAATCATTGTCAGGTAGAAGGTGGAATTACTCCCGACCTTGTTTAGTGTGATAGGTGCGGCTGTGGAACCATTCCAAAAGAGTCCAAATATGGTAATGTTGCTCGGCACCCCCGCCGTGTCAAACGCCACGGATAGGCACGCACCCCCGTTGATTATACACTCGGCGGCTTGAATTTGGGACGTATGAAGAACCGGTTCGATAAGAAGGAGAACGCCACCGGGACATAGCCAATGGAAGGCCGGGGGTCCTGAGAGGGCGGCCGCCGTGTCCGTCTGGAAGCTTTCCACAACGCAGTCCTCGGCTCCCTGATTGTAGAAAGCTTCGGCCAGTCCGGCCGTGTCGTTTACATAGAACCGGGCCCAAAAATGTCGGGCTCCACCCTCAGATTGTATGAATTGAACAAGAGGAGCACCACTAGCCGACCCGCCGATAACCCCGAAGTCGGTAAAGGTCCAATCTGTGAGTGTCGAAGTCGACAAGTTCCATCCTAGAATCGTACCGGAGAGGCCGGAGGCCCATTGAATAATACTTAATCTCTTACCACTTCCCCGGAAAACACCTCCAATCAGCGCTTGACCTCCATTACTAGGATCAATCTTTGACTTTACAGTAAAAGTCCCGGGGAGTAGGAATACCTGAGGCGCTCCATAGAGAGCTATTGTGGCGTTAATAGCTTCCTGGATTCCCGATGTGGTCGTTCCGGGGGTGTCAGGGCCATAGTCAGCACCGTTATTCGTGGTCGTAGCTTTACCGTTGGAAATTCCCCATGGGCTTACGGTTTTATAAGCGGGACGGACCGTTGAACCCCCCGACACCGGGGGTGGGGTGTAATCAGAGCTCATGGTAGTACACCTCTAAGGAGAGAGAAAGAGTCGAATATATGGATTCCCACGAATGACATAGCGGAAGTCATTATAGAGATGTACAGCATGATTTCCAGTCGGGTGAGCCGGTGCTCAATATCGCGGAAGTATTCCGCATCGGGGACGACTTCCAAAGGTCGTCTGGTATTTTTCATAATACTTTATCCACCCCCCACAGGAACAGGTAGGCAAGAAAGTTGGTGTAGATGGTGCCACCGGTCCAAGTTAGGTTCACTTGGAAGAAGTCGCCAGCTTGGAGTACGAGGGGTTGATTAACGATGGTCGACTCACCGGACGCCGGTCCGTTATTAGACTGATAAACCATATTATAGTAGGCCGTTGGAGCGCCGTTGACACCTAGGGTTGGAAGGAGACTCTGGGGTAGACAGGTCCATGCCAAAATGATAGTGTCGCTCAGGACTGTGCCGTTATAGCTGGAATTACTGTCGTTGATTATGGTCGTGTACTTCTGGGCATGACCCACCTTAAGGTTGAATTCCGGGCCGATGACGTAGCAGAGCGCCTGTGTGAACTTAACGGATGTGGAAGAATCGCTTCCCGAGTTATTCTGAATAATGATTCCAAGCATTTGTATTTCATATTTCCGTCCGGCGGCGGGGGCGTTGGGTAGGTTGATATAACCGGTAGTTCCCGCCCCACTCGTACCATTATAGAAGTATGTAGATGAAACCAACGTGTCGGTCCCGTTGGATGTGATATTACCGATGGTATGTATGGGGTAGTTATTCGCGTCATACTGGAACGCCTGAGAGTAAATAGGAGTTGTACTATTGGGCAGAGTCGGGACGTGGAGCAGGTTGCCCTTACTGTCCTGATTGTATGGCGCGTTGGCCGAACCGAATGGTTTAGGGTTATCGCTGACGGTGAGGGCGCGAATCTGCCGGGCATCGTAGGACGTCCCCAACGGCTCCGTCAGGACCACCTGACTGACCGGTGCGGTCCCCTGTCCGATATCCGTTTTGACTGTTCCGGTTATCGTGGCCGTGGTGGTGGCGAGATATTTGGGGTCGACCACCATATCCGGGGTGTATATCTCAATAGTGACGGGCCCTCCGGTGACGCTCAGACTCAGTATTCCGGGGAAGGTGCGGGTGGAATAACTGGATGCCGGGGCGGCGATATTGATAAGGGACGAATCCGGGAGCATGACTGTAATAGTAGCATCCCCGGCGGCGTTATAGGCCATGGAGCACGGCGTCCGCCTGTTAAGATAATGCGGACCGTAAGGCCCTGTGATGGTGGTCGCGGCGAACAGGTCAGGCATTCAATGACTCCATCCGTGGGCTGAAAGGTCCACGGTAATTCCTACGGCGATAATGAGGATGACTAGCCATAGCGCCAAGGCGGCGGGAAAGAGCACAATCCCGGCGATGGAAAGGAGAGCGATAAGAGCCCCTCCGAGGATATCGTGAGGGATGATAGCGTCCGTCTTGGCCAGCGCCGCTGAGAAGGAAGTACAGATGGAGCACGAACTCATGGCCGACCTTCTGTGACGAGATGATATCCATAGCCCAACCACACTACCGTTTGACCGGATGTGGAACCGAGAAGGTAAACGGCGGTTGGCGACACGTCTTCCAGCGTGATGGTCGCTCCCGCGACCAGCGGAAATACCGTATTCCCGTCTCCACCCACAAATACCGTCCCGCTATTGGCCGGCATGGCCATGATAGTTAGGTGATGGAAGATATGGTCCGAGTGGCCTAGTTGGATTTGAGTTGTTCCTACTGTGACACTCCCTCCCGCCGGACCTTGGGTATTGAATCGTGCAGTTTGGGGAACGATGGAGACAGGGACAATCTGACTAGGGTTTATGATAGGGGGTTTGTCGGACGACATCATTTTACGGGACCCTCCACAATATAGCGGCTATACCAATGATGATAGCGGCCACAACGGCGAGGACAACGGCCAGTTCCCACCCGACGGCCGAGAGACCCTGTCCCCATGCCGCGGTGGTCTGATTCCACCAATAGGAGAGATTGCCAGACGGCGTACCCCAATCGAACAGACCCTGACCGGGGGGTGCCGGGTTTGAAATAGAAGCAGGAACCATTTGTACCTTGATTTGCATATCGTTGGGAGAATGGGCAAAGGAGTTATTTCCAATAGTCTGAGTGTCATAGCCATTAGCGGTAAACGTGGTATTCGTGAAGCTTCCCGCGCACGTGTAAGGGATGTTCCACGAGTAATTGCCATTTTGGTCGGTATATCCCTGAATATTCTGCCCGTCACCGGATGTGCATCCCCACATGAACCCGTCCCACGGACAGGGGGTCGTATTGTACTGGGAAGTCACTTCACAATTGGGAATACCCTGTCCGGTGTTCGCATCGACCGCGGTAAATGTCATGGTGGGCATGGTCTCGTCCTAAGCCCTCTCAATCTACCTCCACAAGAACCACCAGAGGGCGATAAGGACTACCGCTATGACTATTGCGATGCCTCCGTAAACTAGCCAGTCATGGGGTATGAATCCTAGAAAGCTTGATTGAGGCGGTCCTATTGGAGGCGGCCCTATTACTGTCATGATTTATTCCATCGCCACGACGATAAGAATCACTAATCCGGTCACTCCCAAAATGACCCAAAGGGGAATGCCCATCACGGACGAAGAAAATAATCCTGTTAATGTAGTCGTTCCTCCCGGTAAAGTGATGCCTTGGGGTGATTGACCGGAAGTTCCCGACCCGCTGGCCGGTGGTCCCCCGGTGGACTTCAGGCCCGGTCCACTTGAGACCGGCGCTCCTTGGTTTAGCGCTTCTATTTGGGCTGGCGTTAAGACATCGGATGTATAATGAGACCACTCAGTACTACCGGGGCCGGTGGGTGGCGTTATTGTGCTATGATTGGACCACTTAAAGCCGCCGGGAACGGTGGTAGAAGTCGGCATTCCTACGCTCCTGAATGCACATAGCCCTAAGCCGCCTCATACCAGACCCATACGAATTGTGCGTTTGTCCCCGCCGTCATGTTAACGTCAAACTCGGATGACGAGTTCATGGCGAACAGAGAACTTTCTCCCAGGACGGCTGTCGTGGATTCAAACGGCAGGGTCCCCGCGGGACCAAACCGGCGGATATCGCGGGAGTACAGGGTCCGTCCGGGGAGATTAGGTTCAATCGTCTGCCCGTTCGTGGTAATCCGGAGGAAGTTAATACTTCCATATGAACCGGCGGGCGTGAAAGCGGAGGGGAGATTCCTCATGAAGACTTCGCTAATAAGGTTGGACTGCGGCGTGGACTGTGTCTGAAGGAGATTATCGCCCGTGACCAGATTAAGGCTCTGGTAGGCGTACCGGGTGCGATAACCGTCCGTAGCTCCATAGTGTACGATAATCTGATTGCTGACCGTAGCTCCGGTCGCGCCGGGCAGGACAGCGAGAGGGGAGTAATAGATAGTCAGCTGGCACCCGGTCGTGCCTCCCAAAGACGCCGGAATACGGGTGTTAAGGTAAGTGAGAGAGGCGGGAGTGAAGGAAGAAGCACCAGCGGCCGTGATATTACTTTGGACGGCGGTTGGGGCAGGAAAGGAGTACCGGGAATAGTTATCATACACAAAATTCCCGCCGGGAATATTCATAAAAATACTGCCGTTCGCATCCGCCACAGTAATATAGCTGATGACAGCCGAAGTGTCCACCGCGGAAGAGGTAGTACCTGTGATGGAACCTGAGATATCAAGTTCAATAGTGTTAATATCCATCAGCGGCAGGTTGTACGTCTGCCCCTGAAAAGGAGCACTACCGAGGGCGACAGTCTCGGTATTGATAATCTTGGTGCCCTGCTGAAGCGCCCCCGGCTGGACCGGAGGCGGGGCACGGGGGTTGGCGCCCGGCGTAATGGGAGGAGGCATCTGTGGTTTCTTGGGGGGAGTCTTTGGGGGTTTCCCACCCCAAAAGGGAAGAATAAAGGGCATGGCCTGACCTTTCTTAGTGACCGGAGGACAGGAAATTGCCTACGTACCCCGCGATGAGGACTCCGATTACAACGATTATTAGCATTACGAGAATGCTCTCCAGACCTTCCATGGTGGTTTGACCTCACTACTAAAGGCACCGCCCCGGGTCGGCGCACGACAGCACCAATCCTTCCGGGGTGGTGCCACGCATTAGGTGCCTTATAAAGCTAGCTATTACCGGCAGCTTCGCCCGAATCTAAATAGTTGTGAATGAGGGCGATAAGCAACTGTTTCCATTCCTCCCGGGTATGAACTACACCTTTCCGGCGGAGCATTTTCACCTGTTCTCTGGCCCACCGGACGGCCCGGAGATATCGTTCTCCCCGTTCTTTGCGGTGGGTAGCTTCCCAATAGCTCTTGGCCAGAGGGTCCGCGTAAGGAGGGCTCATTCCGTCCGGGTCTCCTTGGTCTGAGTCTCCCTGATTAGCTGGTACGTCTTGATAACGTTCCGGTTGAGGACTCCCACCGCTTCTTTTAGTTCGTTCATATTGCGTTCCATTTCCTCGGCGAACCCGACCATCCGTTGGACTACTCGCATCACAAGGGACGGGTCAATAGCACCCATCAGACCCCCTAATGGGTTTCCTGTCGGGATGTTCTCCACTTGGGCAGGCGGCTCTGTCTTTGGCACCGGCGGCTTTTCTTCTACCATCTTATCCCTCCTATGTCCTTGAGGACTGGCCAGCGATGAGGCGTTATCGGGGCATAAATATGCGGGACGCTGTCGGGTCCCGAATATATCCACCGATAAGAACCGTAAGGGATGGATGGTAACATATCGTAAATGTGCGGAGCATACCGCCGAAGCCATGATTCGCTGTCGTAACTGTCCACAGCAAAGTATACTTTGTGTACAGACTGAGTAAAAATCGTCTTGTGAACTAATGCCGGACGCTGAGTGGATGACCACACCGACACCCGGCGCTTACGGGATTTCCGTAAGAGATTGAGATAAGCGCGGACGTGCTCATGCCCGTCGCTGAAATCATTAGCTTCATCCACGTATACCACCGTATCGTGAATGTTCAATAATCGTGTGAAATAGTCCTCCGCCCGCGGGTCGAACCGGTCCATATCCACGCGCACCATGAAGGGACGGGAGGACCGGCCCAAACGTACGGAAGTTTCCAGACTGACGGTGCGGAAACGGGACGGGGAGAAATCGTACCCATCCTCGGTGTCAATGATAATACCACGGCCCGTGCTCGGTAGCAAAAGCGACTTGGCCCACTCCGTCTTACCCGAGCCGGTAGTCCCCACAATCGTTCCGTGCTCTCCAAGACCCAGCTTCAGGGTAACATCACCTCCGCGGGCGGAGGCGGACGAGACTTACTCTCCGGAGGGGTGCCAGCATGCTGATTCCGCCACGCCAACCACCCCATCACGCATCCTGCTTCACCTACTCCTACCTGCAAAACCGCCAGACCGATAAGCAGGTACTTCGACCCAAATTCCTTTAGGAGAAGACTGCCGAGAAGGTCCCATGCCTGAATAGTGCCGGCATCCAGTTCCCACCCCGCATATCCGGTACGGAGGGCCAGGTCGTGGTGTATGCCAACGATAACGTGAGAAAGTATATTGGCACCTGTCCTCAATTCCTCCGGGGTCAGCTTACCGTTCCCGTCCTTCTCCGATTCGCTCTTGGTCGTGAACGTAAAGTCCTCTAAATCGGAAGTACGGGTGGGTTCTGTGGTGGGAGGCGGATAGTCCGTTTCTAGGGTGCTTCCCGTCGTCCCCTTTTCCTCCACTTCCGGGGAGGGAGCTTTCTTGACCATCACGGTCACGGAAGGCCCTCCAGATAAAACGGCTCCGGCGGCTTATCACGCGGCCTCATGGCCTGTTTCCACAATGCCTGAACAACCCCGGCACGCCAGCACAACCACGACCAGAAGACCAGACCTGCCGCCTCTATGACCTGAGCGATATCAAACCCAAGTGTCAACCAATCCATCATCCGGGCTCTCTAGATATGGAAGATGCCAAGATGAAAGCCCTTCTTTTTCTTGGGGGCGACATGCATCCTTCGCTTTTTCCTGAGAAGGTAAGGGTTCTCAGCCTCTTGAGGCGGGGGCGGACTGGGTGGAGGCTCTACCTTTGGTTCGCTGACGGCCAGCTTATCATCTTCCCTTTCCTCGCGCGCGCGGGCGCGTGGGGGCGGAGGCGCGGGCGCGGGCGGGGGCGAACCCTCCGGAGAAGAATCAGGCTTGGGTTTCCGCCTGACGGTCATAAATCCTCCTTATCATCCGGGAGAAGGTCATTGTTGGAAGCTCCGCATTCCCGGCATATCCACCGGGCCCGTCGATAACCCTTGGCATTGGTATAAACTTGCGCGGGAACGGGTGAAACGGCACCACAAGAAGAACAGGCGAACTCATACCGCGCCGATGATTGCGTCTCGACAACCTGTTTTTCTTCTTCCGTACCGCTCATACTCCCCCGCGCGCGTGTGTGCGTGTGCGCGTGTGTGGGAAGGAGCGGTGCTATTTGAATATTGCCGGAGCTAGAGTCGCCTTTCACTCGGCACTATTCCAAGCGGCTCATCAGGTGTCGACCCCGGCGGCCAAAGCTTCCACGTCCGTTTAAAGTAGTCAGACAAGGGAGCCGTCACCATAGAGACCGGCACGCCCCACCCGGACTCAAAAGCAGCACGAGCAGGGTCAAGTTCCCGCTTTTGGTCTTCAAATATTCCTAGGTCCTCAGGCCGCCGTTGGATAATAGCACTTTTCAGGTGAACGGGGCTTTTGAAGATGACTGTATAAGTGGGTTCCGGGCACTTCATTAGGTCCTCGACCGTCACTCCCGGCAGGCCCCTGACCTTCATAACCCATTCCTTACCGAATCGCAAGGCGTAAACGCCTGACTCAAAATATACTCCTTCGTCCGCTTCTTCAAATTCCCATTCACCAAGAGCCGCGGAATTCTCCGCCCGGGCCGTCTCCCGGAACTTATCCCCCACCGCGGCGATGCCGTCCGTAGCTAGCATAATCACTTCATCCCCCGCGTCCTCAATCTGCTTAGCTTTCCGCCATAACTGCTGACGACACAGGGCGGTCACATATCCCGCCTCTATTAAACAGGTTATAGAACTGGGGCGCGGGCGCGTTTGCGCCAGCACCCCGTACACGCTATTAAGCACGAGCTTAATGGCCATATATTCCGGAGAGTCCTCCCCCAATTCCCGCTTCAAACGGGCCTTCTCCAAGTACAAATCACGCACCCAAGGGTAGGCCTTTTTGGTTTTATCCGCGACCTGAATAGCTACCCCTCCCCGAATAACGAACGGGTGTCCCAGCTCACGGAGAAGGTCTAAATCCGGGCCCGTCACCGTGTAGTCCCGTTCCTCACCGGAAACCCGGTAAACCTTCCGTTTACTCGCCTTATCACGGAGAGGAAGTTGAAGACACGGAGTCGTACGTATGCGGTAAAACCGGTAAAAACAGTCCTCAAACGCCGGGTCCCCATACTCCACAACCTTAGCTCCCACCAAAGAAGGCAGGATGGCCAAAGCGGCGGGATATGCGGAATTAATATCCAGCATGTACGGCCGCACCTGCCGGCCGGCCTTGAATAGCAAAAAGACCCCACCCGAATAAGCTTCTCCGGCTTCCGGAATGACAGCCTCTAATCTCCGCGTTTCCTTTGTAATAATATTATGGTCAGGACGATTAACGAGAAAACACTTAGCAATTGACCCGCTGGAGAAAGGTCGTTCGGGGAAAGGTATACCCAAACGTTCAAACCCTAAAATGGTATGCTCCATCAAACGGGCTGTCAGGAAAGCATCCTGTATACAGTATTTTATAATGTCCTCCCGGTGACTCTCATAATAGCCGGGAATGGTCCCTACCGACTCCCGGTCTATACCTAATTCTTTATCCGACTTCTGCAGACCTAGATATTTCTTGGCCGCCGCATCCAGCGACATATGACTATGGCCCGTCTTATACGCCGCTCCCGCATCGTATGTCCAGACGTACCTTCGTTTGTGTCGGGGACCATATCTCGGCCTCACACCAAATCCCTTGGAGCCGATAATACGGACATCGTGACGGGGAGTGGAGAAGAAGTCCCACGGAGACAAGGAACCCAATTCATCCATAATCTCCCTAAGCTCTTTAATTTCCGCGGCCGTTAATCGCCGCCCCTCCAAACGGGCATACTCCTGAATTCCCCCATACCGGAAAAGAAGCCTAATGCGCCGGTAATGAGACTCCCGGAGAACTTCCGCGTGCGATTCCACATAGGTCTTCAGCACGGCCCCTGCATCAAAACCGAGATTCCACGTAACCAGTATGTCCGCTTCCCGTCCCGCTTCAACGATGGCAGATAAGAGAGTGTCGGTGTCGGACGACTCCACAACCCGACCGGTGGACATAGCTAAACACTTTACCCGTCCTTGGTAAGTCTCGGTGTCCCACCCGACAATTCTCATACTAATACCACAAAGAGCCGGGAGCATAATCGCCCTCGTACCATGCTTTCAACCACTCCCTGATATTCTCGTTTTTGTATGCTTCCATAGGTAAGTCGGCCCTAAGCATGGCACTTTCTACAGCGTGCCGCTGATATTCCTTAAGATAACGGGGCCTTATCTGACGATAAGCCTCACGCTTTTTCCTAAAGGTCGTCTCCTGATTCCGCGGTGGAACCTTCAAACCGTGAGCCCGCACATAATCGGCAATCATTCGCCGGGAAGGGGGCCTGACCAGGTCGCGCCACATCGTCCGGGCGATAACTTTAATAGGAATTCCCTGTCGACGTGCTAATCGAATAGCTTCACCCACCTCCGGTTCTATCTTCTCCGCCATGAAAGGCCGGTGAACCAGCTTCCGCCACGCCTTCCGTCCTCCACGGGGACGACCGTGCTCCCGAACATATTGCTGATATTCCCGGGTCTCCCGCGCATGCCATTTAGCCCGTGACCTACGCGACATGAGGACCCATAAGGTCTCCGCTAGAAGATAGCATCATCGACCCTCCCACTTCTCCCGCTTAGACCTCGGCAAACAAATAAGCCGTCTGCCCAAGATATCGGCGGCTCGGAACGCCAACCAGTTTAATCGGGCGGTCCTGTGGCACAACCCCTTTCTGGAGTTGACGGGCCATCGATGAGTTCGCCCCAACGCTGAGCGTCCCCTCGGTACCGTCCGCGAACCGGAGAGTCAGCTCATACTGCGGCCCGAAGTTTCCTTTCATTTCCTCTCCGATATGTACCACCGTAAACGGTGTCCCGCTGGCGGCAAGTTCCTCTTTACGAAGGTAGCGCATGGTAGCTCCCAAAATGCGGGGCCTGTCGGTAGTCGGCGTTTTTCCTTTCTCGGCGTTATTGACGCTTTCTGCGTTCATACTTTCTCCTTTTGTCCCTCCCTGAGTAAGGGTGGACTGTTAACTAAAAGGTCTGACAAAATGGAACGCTCCCGGGCTCCGATATTGGGGTGAGACCTGCGCATATGCTTACTCAGGCGGGAACTAATACGTGTGCGGACGGAACGATTATACAGGTCGTCTCTAATAATAAACCTCCATTCGCATAAGGGACACCGATAAACCGCGAGGATAAGATTACGATAAACCGCGAGGACAGGATTAGGTGACAACGGGACA
>Ga0080006_1181932_pt1 | contig 11750 bp, 10 predicted proteins | sample RS3BMetagenome_FD_69209 | JGI IMG/M metagenome (GOLD analysis project Ga0080006, IMG submission 69209) | Ferric oxide microbial mat and aquatic microbial communities from Rainbow Spring, Yellowstone National Park, USA - RS3B (SPADES... ...
TCATAGGAAACAACGTCTCAGAGCTCAGGGTTCAAGGAAGTAAGTTTAACCTCACCGGCGACGTCCTACAATTTTACAACCCTAATTCCTTCATAACAGTGACATATCAAACATCGTTTCAGCAGGGAGTAGTCAAGGGAAGTGAGCCCTTTAATGCTACCTTCAACTTTCTTTTTCCCCCAACTTTCACTTTAGTGTACGTGTCTCCCTCTCCTCAGTCTCTGAAAGTGAGCGGAAACCTCTATAACCTAACGTTAGTGGGAGACTCATTCAACATAGTTTATGCCCCGGTCTCTAAGCCTAGCTCTCCCATTGGAGAGGAGGATCTCTTGATCCTGATAGCCCTTGTAGTCAGCGACTCCGTCTTAGCAGGTCTAGCCATTTACTTATATAGGAGAGGCAGGGTTAAGAGGGTTGAACAACCTCAGAGTGAACCCCAGGTTTCCAACGTAAGCCAGGAGGCTGAAGAGGAGGAAACGGAACTAACCCAGGAGACGCTAAACGACAGAGACATACTTGTACTTGAGGCGTTTAAGCAGGGGGCTAAGACGCTCTCAGATGCGGTTAAGGCTACGGGACTCCCCAAGTCCACCGTGTACAGGAGGATAAAGAAGCTCGTGAGGCTCGGTTATCTTGTGGAGAGGAGAGAAAAAGGTAAGATATGGTACGAGGTCGGAACTCCTCACGGCGAAAAAAGTGAGGATCACACTAATGTGTAGTGGTTGAGGGAGATCACCACCATGTCCACTATCACGTACGCCAATACCGCTATCAGGAACAGAGCGGTTATCTTTTTCTCCTGGGACAAACCTTCTCACCTAAGTGACTAACCTCGTTGGTTTCTCAAAAGGAATCTCCAAGGAACGTTGAAACAGAAGTTTTGAGACGTTCCGTTCCTCTTCCCGCCATTTCAGTCAGTTTCAAGCCCTTCGGGCGAGGAAATGTGCCGTGAGGTTCCTAATAAGGGGGAAACCACCAAGTTAACTTGGTGAGAACATGGCTCAAGAGAGAAAAGAGATAAATGAAGCCAAGTTGACCCTATACGCCATAATGGCCGCTGTGGCCTACGTAGTGACGGACCTGGCTATAATGGCCCAGACTGGCTTCAATATAATGTAATTTTTTAAAAAAAGTTTTATAATTTTCTGTTTTTGGAAACCCTCAACCTTGTTTAGTTCCTGAAATTTCACACGATAACTTACTTGACCTTGATGGCAACCAGTACACTGATGGACACCACTATAACGAAAGAAATCACTTTGTATAAGAACAAATCCTCTTGAGTCATAGGACCTATCAGCGTGTCCGCGTATACCTCCCCTGAGGTTGTATTACTAATGTTAGGGCTGGAGGAATTAGTCCCAGTCCTCTCGGTTGAATTACCATTAAGGTTAAGTTCCCTCTTGAAGGTCACGTTGAGCTTAGAATCTTGGGGTATGGATACTAACCTGGGGTAGCTAACGTTTAGCCCCGACATGGGGATAGAGACGTCGTAAACCCCTGGATAAAGGCGTATCACCATAGGGTTGGACGTGATGTTAATTGCACTGCCGTTAAGAAACATAGTCCAAGTACTGTTATACCCTGAGGAGTAGATGACCAGAGGGAACTGTTGTTCGGTGAAAAGCACTATTAACACCACCGAAGCGTTCTCTGATATTCCGTTAAGGTCGTAAGACGTATAGCTCGGCAGTACTTCCAGTGTGGACGGATTGAGTTTAGCGAAGGGAAAAATCTCCTTCACGGTGTAGTTATAATACAACGGAGGATAGATCCTTAAACTATAATTACCTAAAGGTAAACTGAGATTCAGTATGGAAGAATTTGAAGTGTAATTGAATTTTCCAACGTCAGCTCCCCAACTTACTCCCCTGGGTAACCCTTCACTTATCACGAGTACCCTGAATGAAAGCGGGAAAATGCCGATCGACACCGTGGACTGATTGGGAAGTATGGTTCCAGAGTAATTGGAGTACCCAGGTGGCGAAATTACCTCAAACTGATACTCCGACAAGGGTAATTGGAGGGTGACCTCGGGAGAAGTTTCCCTAATCCATAGTTCACCAAGCCTCAAAGTCCAGTTTCCCGAAATCCCAGTCAGGGTTAAGGTTGTTATGAACGAAGAAACATAAGGGAATTGGTAGACCTCAACCCCCTTCTCGCTTCCTGTCACTACGTAAATCCCATGATCACTCCAGCTAGAACCTTCCAACTGGCCTTGGACAGTATAGCTTCCTATTACCTTTCCAGTATAGAGGTTGAGTTCATACATCTCGCCGGTTAAGTTTGAGAAAAGGTATCCTACACCATCGGTGTAGTTTAAGACCAGGGAGGGAGTAAAGTTGGAGTCGAGGTAGGTTAAGTTACTGGAGATTACCGCTTCCTTGGAAGGGCCCAAGATCCAGATTGAGGAATAGGGTGCTGGTAACAGAAGGGTGCCCTGAAAAGAGAGATTTAGCACGAAAGTCGAATTTCGAGAATATATTACGAAACTGCTGGGTTGTGTACCTAGGGCGTAAATATTACCATCGTAAAACTGAACGTCCTTTATATAGGAGAAATACTGTGACAAGGGCAATATCCTCGTGATATTCCCCAGGAGGAGAGCATATGGACCCTGGTCCGAGTTGATTCCTAGAAGCACGTTATAGCCTTGCTGTCGGATGATAGAGATATACCCTCCGTTAAAAGGACCATAGGAAGCTATCAGGGAGGGAGCTATTACCACGCCGTTGAAAGTCACTAACTGATAAAGCTGAAGATAAAGGTTCCTCCCCTGATAATACCATAGGAGTAGGTCGGTTGACTGCGTTGAGGAGTTGAAGGACAACGCTCCCGCAGAGGACGACCAGCCCGTAGTCAACTCAATTGATAAGGTCTGGGTGCTGGACTTGCCCTGATAATATGTCAGGTAAATGAGACCGGACCTGTTAAGTACTACTGCAACATAATTACCTTGATCGAAAGCATATATCGGGGAACCAAGAACATTTATCTCGGACTTTAAGGAGAAGTCTGACCCAATAACCGCGATTGAGGTTCTTGAGGTTCCATTAACTACGTATGATAACCCTATCAGCAACGAATTCTCCCCCTGTGATACGAATGAGACTTCTCCGGAACCTAGGTTGATACACTGAGCTGTTCCTAGATCATAAATAACCAAATCGGCCTTGGAATACCCCACCAATATGAGAGAATGGGTAGAAGGCCAATAAAAGGTACATTTGAGCGTATCTAGGGGAATTCCACTAATTTGATACTCGGACTGCGCATGAAACACCAGGGAGCTTAAAAGGGGTAAGAGAGAAAGTGAAAGAAGAATAGCCAGCAGTAACCCTTTCAGCCTCATTATCGTAAGGCTATACTTCGCGTGATAATTAACGTTTTCCCAATAGGTCCTTAACAGCAAAGCATTGCTTCAGTAACCCACATCGCATGGAGCAACCTCCTGGACAACGGCTAACATCGACTCGACCGGAACGTTATTCCAGGACTTTGAGCCCACAAAAGTTGTACTTAATTCTAATTCGATTATATGTTTTCCTGATAAAATGAATGACAAACCTCGCCTCTTCTAGGGGCGGGGTAAAGGTCATTAAGCCCAAAACTACTACTTCTAACAACAGTTTAGTGACTTCCCCTTTATTACCGCCCCTTTTCAAGGAAAATCTAATAACTGCTATTCTAAGATGCCTTCTTCTGGTCAACTTCCTGGGGATGAGGAGCGGGAGCCGACCTCTCCCGCGATGCCCGGTATACCCAAAATGACCTCCTTGAAAATAAGTCATGACAGCAGTTATGGGACTTTAACGTAACTTAAAGATTTTCATCAGCCCCGGTGGTCCGCCTAAATGACGTTCGAGAGCCTGAGGAACACCTCCACGCTTCTCAGGTTCAGCTCCCTATCAACTCCCTGACGACGTTGGTCATGACAGTGAAGATCGTGAGGTAGCCCTGAAGCCTCTCCCTCCTCCAGAACGAGGAGTCCTCCAGCCCAAGAGCCTTGACGTCCCTGTGGAGCTCCTCGATCTCCCACCTCATCCTCCAGGCCTCCTCGATCTCCCACCTCATCCTCCAGGCCTCCTCGATCTCCTCCTCGCTGAGCGAGGGGTCGGTGGTGTAGAGGTACCTGGCCTGTGACCCGGAGTCAAGTTTATGTTTCCGGACTAGCAACTTTACCGTGATGGGTCGGTCTCCCAGGGTCAGGTCGGCGTAGTAGAGTCCGGGGGGTATCCCACTGGGAGGTGTCCCTCAGCCTCCTCGAGGGTCCCCTGGACCGACTCGACCCTGAGTTCGGTTGGACTTGAGCCTTGACACCGCGTTGTCCGTCACGAGCTTCTCGGACCGGTACTGGGGTCGAAGACGACCCTGGCTACCGGAAGCGCCCCTTGAGCACGTCCAACATCTCCCTGGCCAAGTCGATCTTAGTCTTGAACTCGTTGACCCTCACAAATTCAACATCTTCCTCAAGGCGTAGGGGAAGGCCCCCACCATGAACGTCCTGCTTGAGGTCCACTATGGCGACCGTGAGGAGCTTGGCCCTCTCGAACCTCCCGTGGGTGTAGCAGTAGGTCCAGTAGTTCTCAGGGGCTCACGTCTACCCAGAGCGTCGTGGTCCACGGTGTCGTCCACGATGACGACCTGACCCTTCACCAGCGTGACAGGACCTTCAGGTAGTCCCTCCACGCATCTCCGAGTTCTCCCAACGCCCCATCAATTCACGTTCCAACCCGAACGTCTCGGCCGCGTTCCTCACGCTGGCCCTCCCACCTACCAGGACCATGAGGAGAAGTGCCAGTTAACCTTCCTGCTCCTCCCGTTCCTCCTGACCACGCCCAGCCTGTTGATCTCCCTGACAGCCTCTCCCTAGCGAACTCGATCTGTCCCTTTCCGCACCTTTTCAGCAGGACGACGTTGAAAAATGAAAACTTCTCGCCAATACCGGATTTTTCGTATTACCTCCCTAAGATTCCCATAACTGCTGATATTAGATCAAATATTTTTGGAAGAATATTTTGAATCTACCGTCATGGCGGGGAAGAGGTAAGATGACATGGAGATGATATCCTTTCTATTTTCTCTAACTCCAGAAGGTGCGGCCAGGAGCTGAAGTGAAGCCCTCTTGTTTTTCAGAAGAGTGAGTGAACCATTCTGGAAGGGGAGAGGCTCATCTCCCTGTCGTCCCGAGGGCCTATAATCGTGGCCTAATGGATTAGGGCTTCAAAGATACTCATTTATCCCTCCTTGACGATCTACAGTCATGATAGCTGTAGCTGGGTTCAAGATAGTCCCAGACGATACGTTGATAAGGGCAGTCAACGGGAAACTGGAACTTAACGTTCCCCCCAAGATAAGCACTTACGACAAGAACGCCATAGAGGAGGTGGTGAAGATCAAGGAGAAACTGGGTTGGAGGGCAGTGGGGATAACAGTGGGGAACACTGACAGGAAGAGCGTGAGGGAAGCGTTGTCCATGGGACTGGACGAGGTGATTGCCGTGAGCTCGGGTTACCTGGACGTTCCTGGCACTGCTCAGGCCATGGCTGAGAACCTCAAGGCAATCTCTCCCAGTCTAGTGGTTTTGGCTGAAACCACCACGGACAGCAGTACTTCGGCTCTCCCTCCTTACCTGGCTGAACTCATGGGTTTCAACCTGGTCACCTATGTCAGATCCATGAGGATAGAAGGAGAAGTCGTGGTAGCCGAGAGGAGCGTAGGTACGGTGGAAGTCGTTAGGGCTCCTCTTCCTGCTGTAATCTCGGTCACTGGAGAGATAAATACACCCAGAACCCCATCTGTGAAACAGATAATGGAGTCAGCTAAGAAGCCGGTGAAGCAGGTTAACTTCTCTGCTCCTCTGATGGCGGAGCTGAAGGAAGTTGTGCCGTTCACAGTGAACAGGAAGAGAGTCGTAATAGAGAAGCCCCTGGAAGAGGCCGTGGACCAACTAATCAATTACCTCAAGGGTGAGGGTATACTATGAAGGTACTAGTAGTGTCGGAGGACCCCGAATTCTTCAGGTCAGCGTCCTGGGTGTCCCAACAGTTACCTGCAGACCAAATTGAGGGTATACACTTCAGCGAGGTCAACTACGTTGACGTACTTTACCTAGTCAGACCTGATGGGTACTGGGAGGAGTCCATAGCCAACGTGGTTAAGAGCATCTCGCCCGATGTAGTCGTGGCGGGGAGCACTAGGAGAGACAAGACGGTCGCGTACTCCATGGCCGGGAAGTTGAGGGCTTCAGTTGCAGGAGACGTGACAGAGGCGGTGTTAAAGGAAGGGAAACTGAGGGTCAAGAGGGTAGTGTATAGTGGAGCTGGAGTGGCTACCCTAGACCTGAGCCTACCGGCGGTCATCACGGTTCAGAAGAACACGATGGAGCCGGCTAGGAGGAAGGGAGAGGTCAGGAAACTCCAATTGGATCCTTCTAAGGTTACCCTGGTGGAGAGGAGAGAGGTGTCCCAGACTGTGGCCTTGGACAAGGCTAAGACGATCGTGTCTGTGGGGAGAGGCATAGGCTCCAAGGAAAACATTAAATATGCCGAGGAACTAGCCAGGGCTTTGAACGCTGCCCTGGGCGGAAGTAGGCCTGTCACCGCTGAACTGGGTTGGTTACCTGAGGACAGACAGATAGGCCTCTCCGGGAACAAGGTCAGACCTCAACTCTACATAGCCCTGGGGATATCCGGACAACCACAGCACCTAGCTGGGATCAGGGATTCTCGCTTGATAGTAGCGGTAAATAAGGACAAGAACGCCCCCATAGTCGAGAACGCCGACTACACGGTGATAGCTGACGCAGTGGAGTTCTGTAAGATGATGGTGAGGAGGCTGACCAAATGAGCTTTGACGCAGATGTCATAGTGGTTGGTGGAGGGCTAGCAGGGCTCTCGGCTTCCCTCACTGCTGTGAGGGAGGGACTCTCCGTACTGGTCCTCGAGAGAGGTGAGTTCTCCGGGGCCAAGAACGTGAGCGGAGGGAGGATGTACGTTCATGCCCTGAGACAGCTAGTGGACATCTCAGAGGCCCCTCTGGAGAGACCCATAACCAAGGAGACCTACCTGATCAAGTGCAGTAACAGGACTATATCATTCTCCTTCAGTGATCCTGAGAGTAGAAACAGTTACTCCGTTCTCAGGGCCAAGTTCGACCCATGGTTGGCCAAGAAGGCTGAGGAGGAAGGGGTGATAATATCCTATAACACCCTGGTTCTAGGGGCTGAGAGAGAGGATGGAGGCATGACCGTGAGGACCAACAGGGGGGACCTCAGAGCCCCCCTGGTGATAGAGGCTGACGGGGTCACTGCCGGGATCTCAAGGAGCCTGGGACTCAGGAAACTGGAACCTCACTCCCTAATGTTGGGAGTCAAGGAGGTGGTGAAACTGGAGGGGCCTCCCGAGGAGGGGGAGGCTAGGGTACTCGTGGGGTTCGTGGGCGAGCTGTTGGGAGGTGCGTTCATGTACACCAACGAGGATACACTGTCGTTGGGTGCTACAGTGAAGATAAACTCGTTACAGGAGGGCAACAAAATGGCGAGAGACCTTGTGGAGGAAATCAGGGAGTCACTGGGCGTGACCGGGGAGGTGTTGGAGTACTCAGCCCACCTCATTCCGTATTACGGATATGATAAGCTCCCTCCCCTTCACGCACCCAACCTCTTGGTAACTGGGGATGCTGCAGGTCTACTCATAAATGACGGGTTTGTGATAAGAGGTATGGATCTGGCCATAGGATCCGGAATGATAGCAGGTAAGGCTGCCAAGAGGATCCTGTCAGAGGGTAAGCCTCAGGACACCTCAGTGTATGAGAGGATGTTGAGGGAATCATTCGTACTTAAGGACATGTACACCGCCAGGAGAGCGTTCACGCTAATGAACGAGGAGAGACTGTTCAGGCGTTACCCAGAGTTATTGTGCGATGTGTTGGCCAGGATGTTCAAAGTGGAAGGCGAACGGAAGAGGTTGCTTGAGGTAGTCCAGGAGGAGGCGTCCAAGAGAGGACTGACACTTACCAAGTTGGTGAGAGACCTAGTCAAGGTGATGTGAGTGGATCTCCTGAAGAGGCTCGGATTGAACAAGTACAACGTAGATAAGAAGTCCCACATAAAGGTAAACCTGGAGATATGCAGGACTTGTAAAGAGAAACCTTGTATCAAAGTATGTCCGGCCGGTACTTACGAGAGGTCGGGAGACGTCATAGAGGTACACTATGAGAGGTGTCTGGAGTGCGGCGCTGCCCTGGTAGCCTGTCCCTTCAACGCAATCGAGTTCCAGTTTCCCGAAGGCGGAATAAGTTATAGGTATGGATGAAGGAACAGGACAAACGTCCTAACCTATAGTGTCTAGTTTAACGGCCTGCTCTCCACATCCAACGCCAACCTGGTGGTTGGGATCGGCTTAGGAGGAAGTCTTCCCTGAGCTGCAGGTCTGGGTTAGTCGCTTGGTAGGAGCTTCCCACAACTTGAGATCTCAAGGTCCTTCGGAGGAGCAACAATACCCGGTTCATGATCTCTTACCCTATACACAAAGCATAATGGAGACGGCTGAGCGTCACTAGGGCTAAGGACACTTGCCCTCATCTCTTCGGGACGTTCGGGTCAGATGGCCCTGTTAAGGTCAGCTACATAACTCCACTATGAGAGGCGATCGAGAACATTAACTCTTGATTCAGGTGAACTCACGTGCCTAAGGTCTTGGAGGTCAGGATCAGATCGACCGGGAGTACCGCATTTGCTTGCTCGTAACCCGGTACTCCAGCTTTAAAGTAGAAGTTGTTTTTAAAAAACAATTAACTTAAGACTTAGTTGTCTGAGCCGTATCCAGAGTCAGAAGATCCAGAATCGCTATCTCCCTGACTTGAGTTGGTAGAATGATCAGGGCTGTTGTCAGACGCAGAAGTTCCTCCACTGCTAGTGTTGGAGTTCATGTCAGGGCTGTTGTCCCCCTGATACGGCTTGACTATAATGAGCGGTTTGTCTTGGACACCGTTTCCTTCAGGATTTTGAGATACTTGGTAAGACACCTTTATCTGAACCTGATAAGTTCCATTGCTCAAGTAAGTGTGAACATCGTTCTGTCCTTCGGTTAAGTAGAGGATTTTATTACCCACTATTATAGTTACGTTGAATGAAGAGAACACCGATTCTATGGGATTCTCATTTAATTCGAAGGTGTAGTTACCTGACGTACTGACTGTCATAGTAGTGTTGGCCGAGGCTGTTCCCAACTGACCAGGAGTCAAATTACCTAGATTCAGATTCGCGGTGTTCAATATCACTTGGGGTTGTGCAGAGCTCTGACTTGTCACTTGATTTATTGTATAGGTTATAGTAGCCAAGGTCGAAAAATTGGCTGCACCGGCTGCAGCTCCAGTGGCCACTACGGCCGCCAGGAGTATTAGGGCCATTTTATTCATTTTTTCACCCTGATCTCCTCTAGCCTCTTGTGTCTTATTAGGAACACCCAAGTTCACAATTCCGGTCTACAGGGGGGCGTTTCAACCGAGTAATGAAATTCAGGAATCGCCGGACTTTCCTCAATTGTCACCTCGAAATAGGGAATCTAACAACCACTTTGAAATAATTGATGGAACCCATTCACGGGCAATGAGGACTTCCCGTTCAACTGTGAAATCACGGTCAGCAATTATTGGAATTCGTCTAGATTACAGGGCGGTACCTAAGGGAAAATCCCATAATTGATGTCACGGTATACTTAATTTACGCTGTTTTGAGGAACGTTTCACCCCGAGTAGAACGAGTGAAAATTGAAATTAATGCTTCAGATATTAAAAAATACTTAAAAAGTATTTTAATAAAAGAAATACTCAACGTTTCACAGGTTTCTTATATAGAATCCCTCCCCAAGAGCTGGACATGAACCTTCAACAGATCTCCCTAGACGTGCTCTTCCTCACGACAGCGGCTGTATTCGTTCATTACTTGACCAGAGGACGTCATTACCCCGAGCCAAAGGTCGGTGGAAGACACTTTGTTTTTTACACGAGATGGCAGAGACTCTTCCACTGGATTACCTTCCTCCTCATGTCGATCCTCGCTCTCACAGGGTTCACCATGTTGCTCACCGGGAACTACTCGACACTGAACTTCCACAATTTACTAGGACTTTTACTTTCTATCCCGTTCGTCGGACACGTGATCTTCGACTTCATGAGGCGTAGCGGGAGAGCTGAGATGACCATTAGAGTGAGGGAGCTCATGGAGTTGATTCGTCCTCACGGCGTTAAAGGTAAGATTGGAGGAAAGTATCATCCCTTGAAGAAGATGCTCCATCTGGGTTTTTCGCTTTCCTTTTTGGGCTTGGCGCTCACAGGGGTCCCCATGTTTCTTTTCCCTACTGGGCTCGGACCCGTCGTGTTCACCTACGTGCTGGACCTTCACGTATTGTCAGCCTTAATGATGGTTGGGTTGGGGATAGGCCACATTTACATGGCTTTCCTACCCTCCAATAAGCCTCTCCTTATGGCCGTAACGGTAGGACTGATAGATGAGGAGTATTTGAAAGCTCACTATGAGACGGCGAGTTTAAAATTGAGGCCCGTTGGGACGCGTAAGATCACGACTAACCTGAGCCGGAGAATTTTTCTGGAGTCTACTGTTCTGGCGTCTGTCCTAGCCCTGATGGCTGGGATATTAGCTGGGTCAATCAGTCAACGTAACGGAGGGAGTCCCGGTAGTTCCCAGTTACAAGCTCAGGGCGAGATAGGTCCGATAGCTAACGTGAGTCATTTGAAACCCAACACTGCGAAGATGTTCTCGTTTCCCAACGGCGCACCTGGGATAGTGGTAGAGCTACCCAACACGCAGCTCAAGGCGTTTAGCGCGGTTTGCACGCATCAAGGCTGTACCGTAGGCTACATACCTGAACAACAGATCATCTACTGTCCTTGTCACGGTGCTGAGTTTTCACCTCAGGACGGATCGGTGATCGCGGGTCCTGCACCGGCTCCCCTGACTGAGTACCCCATAGTGGTGGATCAGAATACAGGAAACGTTTACATCCAGCTGGGATCTAACTCACCGATATTAGCTGGGTCAATCAGTCAACGTAACGGAGGGAGTCCCGGTAGTTCCCAGTTACAAGCTCAGGGCGAGATAGGTCCGATAGCTAACGTGAGTCAGTTGAAACCCAACACTGCGAAGATGTTCTCGTTTCCCAACGGCGCACCTGGGATAGTGGTAGAGCTACCCAACACGCAGCTCAAGGCGTTTAGCGCGGTTTGCACGCATCAAGGCTGTACCGTAGGCTACATACCTGAACAACAGATCATCTACTGTCCTTGTCACGGTGCTGAGTTTTCACCTCAGGACGGATCGGTGATCGCGGGTCCTGCACCGGCTCCCCTGACTGAGTACCCCATAGTGGTGGATCAGAATACAGGAAACGTTTACATCCAGCTGGGATCTAACTCATCGCCTCCTCCTAGCAGAGGAGGGGGAGACGACGGGGGTGGGGGAGACGACTGAGTGTTCACTAGTGTGTCATCCTCTTTGCACCCTAGATTACGCGGGTACAACCGGTCTCCTTTTATCTCTACACCCCTATTCGACTCTTTTATGTTTGACCGTGACCGAGTTTAGGGACTTAGTCCTCAGCCACCTACCAAGACTGTAACGCTTCTACGTAACTACTCGTTATTTTTAATCACTTCTAAATATCGTTTTGACAAGTTGTGTTTATATAGTATCACCGAAGTAGTTTTTATTGATGATCCCCCTAACTGAT
>Ga0080006_1123139_pt1 | contig 11749 bp, 14 predicted proteins | sample RS3BMetagenome_FD_69209 | JGI IMG/M metagenome (GOLD analysis project Ga0080006, IMG submission 69209) | Ferric oxide microbial mat and aquatic microbial communities from Rainbow Spring, Yellowstone National Park, USA - RS3B (SPADES... ...
CGCCGCTGAGTGGGGGCCTTTGCGTCTTCTCGCGGGAGACGGGGCCCAGGGAGCAGATCGTGGCGTTCCTGACCCGGAAGTGGCAACGCGAGCGCGACTACTTGGGTGCCGGGATGCGCACGGCCAGCGGTATCGCAGCTACGGCAACGAGCCGTGGGAGTTCTCGCCGTCGGGGCTGATGGCGCGCCGCGAGGCCGGCATCAACGACGTGCGGATCAATGAATGGGACCGCCGCTACTTCAGCCGGCGCCCGGCGTCCGAGCACGGGCACGACATCCCGCTTTGGTAACTGCGCAACAACGCCGTCTTGTGGCGCCACAACCTCGCGACCGCTGTTCATTTCACTTCAAGCAGCCAACCATCGAGTGAGAAGGATTCGGCCGCCGACCGGAAACCCGGCACACGTTAAGGTAGCGGGGCGTGCGGCCGAGCCAGCGCCATACGCAGGAACGTCAGGAATGTCAGGAATGTCAGGAATGTTCAGGTGGCGGAAACGCACGGGAAAGAAGACGGACGTGCCATGACAGATGCGCAGACGACGGTAGGTGTGGTCGCCGAGTCGGGGGCCGACGAGCGTCGCGTAGCACTCGTGCCGAAGGCGGTGGCGTCGCTGGTCAACAGCGGCGTTGCGGTGGTGGTCGAGTCGGGCGCCGGCGAAAGGGCCCTGCTGCCCGACGCTCTCTACACGGAGGCCGGGGCCGCGATCGGGGACGCGTGGGCCGCCGACGTGGTGGTCAAGGTGGCGCCGCCGACGGCCGACGAGGTCGGCAGGTTGCGCCGCGGGCAGACGCTGATCGGGTTCCTGGCGCCGCGCAACGCCGACACCAAGATCGGTGCGCTGACCGACGCCGGGGTGCAGGCCTTCGCGCTGGAGGCCATTCCGCGGATCTCGCGGGCCCAGGTGATGGACGCGTTGTCCTCGCAGGCCAACGTGGCCGGCTACAAGGCCGTGTTGCTGGCGGCGTGGGAGTCGACCCGGTTTTTTCCGATGCTGACTACGGCGGCGGGGACGGTGAAGCCGGCCAGCGTTCTGGTGCTCGGCGTCGGCGTCGCCGGTCTGCAGGCGCTCGCGACGGCCAAACGGCTGGGCGCGCGGACCTCCGGTTACGACGTCCGTCCGGAAGTCGCCGACCAGGTGCGGTCGGTAGGCGCGCAGTGGCTGAACGTCGGCATCGATGCGGCCGGTGAAGGCGGCTATGCACGCGAACTGACGGAAGAAGAACGCGTGCAGCAACAGAAAGCCCTGGAAACCGCGATCAGCGGCTTCGACGTCGTCATCACCACGGCGCTGGTTCCGGGACGGCCCGCGCCGCGATTGGTCACCGCCGCGGCGGTGGAAGGCATGAAACCGGGCAGCGTGGTGGTAGATCTGGCCGGCGAAACCGGTGGGAACTGCGAACTTACCGAGCCCGGACGGACGGTCATCAAGCACGGCGTCACCATCGCCGCGCCGCTGAACCTGCCGGCGACCATGCCCGAGCACGCCAGCGAGCTTTACAGCAAGAACATCACCGCATTCCTGGACCTGTTGATCAAAGACGGCAAGCTGGCCCCGGACTTCGACGACGAAGTCGTCGCGGCAGCGTGTGTCGCGCGCCCGGGCAGCCCTGGAAAAGAGGACAGCTAGATGTACGAGATGTATGGGGAGGTATTGGCCAATCTGGCGATCCTGGTGCTGTCCGGATTCGTCGGCTTCGCGGTCATTTCGAAGGTGCCCAACACCCTGCACACGCCGCTGATGTCGGGCACCAACGCCATCCACGGCATTGTGGTGCTGGGCGCGCTGGTGGTGTTCGGCGAGGTCGGGCACCCGTCGCTGGCGGTGCAGATCATCCTGTTCGTCGCGGTGGTGTTCGGAACCCTCAACGTGATCGGCGGTTTCATCGTCACCGACCGGATGCTGGGCATGTTCAAGGGCAAGAAGAAGGCCTCGGTCGCGAAAACTGAGGAGCCGGCGGCGAAATGAACTATTTGGTCTCCGTCCTCTACATCATCGCTTTCGCTCTCTTCATCTACGGCTTGATGGGCCTGACCGGGCCCAAGACCGCGGTGCGCGGCAACCTGATAGCCGCCGTCGGCATGGCCATCGCGGTTGCGGCGACGCTGGTCAAAATCCGCCACACGGACCAATGGGTGCTGATCATCGCCGGCCTGGTCGTGGGTGTGGTGCTCGGTGTGCCCCCGGCGCGATTGACCAAGATGACCGCCATGCCGCAGCTGGTGGCGTTCTTCAACGGCGTCGGCGGTGGCACCGTCGCGCTCATCGCGCTGTCGGAATTCCTGGAGACCAAGGGCTTCTCGGCCTTCCAGCATGGCGAGTCGCCGACGGTCCACATCGTCGTGGCGTCATTGTTCGCCGCGATCATCGGGTCGATTTCTTTCTGGGGATCGGTCATCGCGTTCGGCAAGCTGCAAGAGATCATCTCGGGAGCGCCGATCGGATTCGGGAAGGCGCAGCAACCGATCAACATGCTGTTGCTGGTCGGGGCGGTGGTCGCTGCGGTGGTCGTCGGCGTGCACGCGCATCCCGAAACGGGCGGGGCGTCGTTGTGGTGGATGATCGGGCTGCTGGTCGCCGCCGGCGTGCTGGGCCTGATGGTGGTGTTGCCCATCGGCGGCGCCGACATGCCGGTGGTCATCTCCCTGCTGAACGCGATGACGGGGCTTTCGGCCGCCGCCGCGGGCCTCGCGTTGAACAACACTGCGATGATCGTCGCGGGCATGATCGTCGGCGCGTCCGGTTCGATCCTGACCAACCTGATGGCCAAGGCGATGAACCGCTCCATCCCGGCGATCGTGGCGGGCGGTTTCGGTGGCGGCGGTGTCGCCCCCAGCGGTGGCGAGGGCGGCGACAAAACCGTGAAGGTGACGTCGGCCGCCGACGCCGCGATTCAGATGGCCTACGCCAACCAGGTCATTGTCGTTCCCGGTTATGGCCTGGCAGTGGCGCAGGCCCAGCACGCCGTCAAGGACATGGCGTCCCTGCTCGAGGAGCGCGGCGTGCAGGTGAAGTACGCGATCCATCCGGTGGCCGGCCGCATGCCCGGGCACATGAACGTGCTGCTGGCCGAGGCCGAGGTGGACTACGACGCGATGAAGGATATGGACGACATCAACGACGAGTTCGCCCGCACCGACGTCGCGATCGTCATCGGCGCCAACGACGTGACCAACCCGGCGGCCCGCAACGATCCGTCCAGCCCGATCTACGGCATGCCCATCCTCAACGTGGACAAGGCCAGGTCGGTGATCGTGCTGAAACGTTCGATGAACTCCGGCTTCGCGGGCATCGACAATCCGCTGTTCTATGGCGAGACAACGACGATGCTGTTCGGGGACGCGAAGAAGTCGGTGACCGACGTCGCCGAGGAACTCAAATCGCTTTAGGCACGTGGTGATCGCAAGCGCAGCGGAGCTGGGCGCAGCGGGTCACCGCTTAAGGTGTAACTAAACGGGCGGGTATGCGGGGGGCGGATATCCGTTGCCGTCGACGACGCCGCGCAGGCCCCAGGGCAAGTACCGGAAGAAGAACTCGATCTCGTCGCTTGCGTCGTAGTCCGGACTTGGATCCATGGCCCACCTCTTCGAGTCGCGGCTCAGCTCTGACCCGAGTCTAGTCCGATCCGGGTCGGTCCGACACCCGCCGTCTTGCCTAAACTGGCCAACCAGTTGATTGATAACTAGCCTTACCGGGTCCGGTCACCGCTGCCGGCAGTGACGATAGTGAGTGAAGATGCCATCCGAGAACGGGCTGACGCGCCGCGAGGAGTTGCTGGCCGTTGCGACCAAGCTATTTGCCGCCCGCGGCTATCACGGTACCCGGATGGACGACGTCGCCGATGTGATCGGGCTGAACAAGGCGACGGTCTACCACTATTACGCCGGCAAGTCGCTGATCCTGTTCGATATCTATCGGCAGGCCGCCGAGGGCACGCTGGCCGCCGTGCACGACGATCCGTCCTGGACGGCCCGCGAAGCGCTCTACCAATACACCGTCCGACTGCTTGCCGGGATCGCGGCCAATCCGGAGCGGGCGGCCGTCTATTTCCAGGAACAGCCCTACATCACGGAGTGGTTCACCTCCGAGCAGGTCGCCGAGGTCCGGGAAAAAGAGGCGCTCGTCTACGAGCACGTGCACGGTCTCATCGACCGCGGGATTGCCAGCGGCGAGTTCTTCGAATGCGACTCCCATGTGCTGGCGCTGGGCTACATCGGGATGACGCTGGGCAGCTACCGCTGGCTGCGGCCGAGCGGACGGCGTTCGGCCAAGGAGATCGCCGCCGAGTTCAGCACCGCGTTGCTACGCGGACTGATCCGCGACGAGTCGATCCGCGAGAATTCTCCGTTGGGACCCGAGAGCGCCGAGACCGGCGCGGGCAGGCGAATCAGTTCACGATCGGCGGAATGAGGCGCAGCACGTCCCCGACGTCCCCGCTCAGCGTGGACAACGGCGTCGTCCTGGGCTGGCCGAGGAAGAAATGCAGGCCGGGGTCAATGGACGGCACCCACGGGTACGTGGCGGGGAAGTACGACGGCGACACCAGGCCGGCTTCGACGCCGATCTGCACGACCGCGCCGTACGGGCCCTGCACCGCGCCCAGGGCCAAGTCGGGGATGACGGTGAACGGATCGGGGATCGCGAACAGTCCGGCGGGCGTGGGCACGTTGGCGTAGTCGAGGCCGGGCCCGTAGTCGCTGTAGCCCAGGTCGACGATCACCCGCAGATCGGGCTGGAAGATGTCGGCGATTAGGGGGCCGGCATAGGGAATGTCGCGGATCGGCTGCAGCAGCGGCAGGTTCTGGGTCATCACCATGTAGTAGCTGGTGTTGCCGCCATTGGTCGGCAACGGAACCGCGTTCGCCACCTGGGTGGCCGTCAGATCCGGGTACGTGCTGTGCACGAAGATCGATCCCATGAAGGCATTGATGTCCGAGACGACATTGAGCGGGTACTGCGGGGCATCGGCGAAGCCGTCGTATTGCAACGTGTAGATGCTCGTGTGCCAGGGCGATTGAGGAGTGGCGCCGTTGAACGGTACGTTCAGAAACGGGATGTAGAAGCCGGGGAAGCGCTCGAGCAGACCGCCGTCAGGATTGTTGGGATCACCGATCATCATGAAGGACAACTGGTTTGCGCTGGGCTGCGAGCCGGCGGGCAGTGCCAGCAAGGCGTGGATTTCATCGGTGACGATGGTGGCGCTCTGCGAGTAGCCGAACACCAGCGCGCTGTTGTGCTCAGTGAGCGCGCCGGCGGGGCCCAGCAGGGCGGTGTTCAGCAGGGTGACGCCCTGGGTGACGGATTGTCCGAACGTCAAATTGCCGAGTTGCGGTGTGACAGGCCAGAACTGCTCGGGCGTGAACAGGCCCTTCATGCTGGCCCCCGAATAGCGGGGATTGGGAGCGATGTAGGACGCGAAAATGCTCTCCACATATTTTGGGTCGGGTGTGGGGTTGTTGGTACCGCCCATGATCAGGGCGTGCAGGGGATCACTCGGGGACGACTGTGCGATCGGCGGCGTGACGGCGCCCGAGATGTCATACAGCGCAGCCGTGTTGGCGGTCTCTGAGTGCGCGTAGGCGTTCGTCGCGGCGGCCAGCGCCTGGCTGAATCGGCTGTGGAAGAGCGCGCTTTGTGACAGGAGCGCTTGGTAATGCTCGCCGTATATGCCGAACAGCTTTGCGATCGCCGCCGAAACCTCGTCCTGGGCCGCCGCCACCAAACCCGTTGTCGGGAGCGCTGCCGTCGCGCCGGCCGCGTTGATCGCCGAACTGATGGCTTCCACATCGGTGGCCGCGGACCCCAAGATGTCCGGCGCAGCGACCACGTACGACATCGCGCCGGTCCTTCCCCTCGACGGCGATCACCTCCCCAGAGGGTAGGCGCCGTGCCACCGGGAAGTCTTTTGTTTCGCGAACTTGCGCGCGCACGCTCGCAGCGCCGGCGCCACCGAGTCCGTTTCGCACACGCAGAACAAGATCGGGCAGGAGACCTTCGCGGCCAACCGGCCCGGCCGGTAGGTGATTATTTTCAGCCCGATGCGCGCGGCCACCTCGTTGCGCAGCTCCGCACCTTCGGGAACCAGCCCCAGGTAGCCCGCGTACGCGTCGGGAGCGTTCATCAGCGCGACCTCGCCGGGCCTGCCAACCGCGGGCACCATGACGGCCGGTTTACGCAGCCGGGCGCAAACCAGGTCACGGAAGGCCAGCATCCCGACGCGGGCAAAAGTCAACGGGCTCAGCGTGCGCGCGGAAGCGATGCCGTCGGTAAAGGGGCATTGGGCCACGGCGGCGGCAATGCCCGGCAGCCGGGCCGCCGTGGCGATGACGTGTCCGCCGCCAAAAGAGGTCCCCCACAGACCGATCCGGTCAAGATTACGCGAGCTACAATGGCGCAGAAGTCATGCACTACATGGGGTTCGGCCGCCCGCTGGACGAGATTCCGATGCTGCTGCAACCGGGCGTCCTCAGCATCGCCTGGGGGACCGCGATCCGTCAGCTGGCGGCCGGCCTCGGCGTCGAGGTCGACGAGATCAGCGAGTCGTATCAGCGCGAGCCCGCGCCCGAAGACTTCGATATCGCCGTGGGACGGGTGGCCAAGGGCACCGTTGCCTTGCTGCAGTTCGAGATCAGCGGCATGGTGGACGGCCACCCCGCCATCGTGATCGAGCACATCACCCGGTTGCGGCCCGATCTGCGGCCCGACTTACCCCGGCCCGCCTCGGGCGACGGGTCGTACCGCATCGAGATCACCGGCGAGCCGTCGTACGCCGTCGACATCGTCCCGAGCAGCCGCAAGGGCGACCACAAGCACGCCGCCATCGCGGGTGCCGCCGGCCGGATCGTCAATGCCATCCCCGCGGTGGTCGCAGCGCCGCCGGGCATCACAACCACGCTCGGACTGCCTTTGATAACCGGAAAAGGCCTCTACGCAGCCTCCGGGCTGGTGGCCACCTAATCCAAAAGGAGCCCTATCAGTGGGACGTGTTGACGGGAAAGTCGCGATCATCACCGGCGGCGCCCGTGGGATGGGCGCCTCGCATGCCCGCATGCTCGTGGAAGAGGGCGCCAAGGTCGTCATCGGCGACGTCCTCGACGACGAGGGCGAGGCGCTGGCCGCTGAACTCGATGCGATCGGTGACTCCGCCCGCTACGTCCACCTCGACGTCAGCCGGCCCGACCAGTGGGACGCCGCCGTCGCCACCGCGACCGGCGAATTCGGCAAGCTGGACGTGCTGGTCAACAACGCCGGCATCGTCGCGCTCGGTCAACTCGAAAAACTTCGACTTGGCCAAGTGGCAGAGAGTGATTGACGTCAACCTGACCGGCACGTTCGTGGGCATGCGGGCGGCCGTCGAGCCGATGACCGCGGCCGGCGGAGGCTCGATCATCAACGGGTCGTCGATCGAAGGGCTGCGCGGCGCCGCGGGGGTGCATCCGTATGTCGCGTCGAAGTGGGCCGTGCGCGGGCTGGCCAAGTCGGCGGCGCTGGAGTTGGGTCCGTTGAACATTCGGGTGAACTCGATCCATCCCGGCTTCATCCGCACGCCGATGACCGCCAAGATGCCCGACGACATGGTGACTGTCCCGCTCGGCCGCCCCGGGGAGTCGAGGGAAGTGTCGACCTTCGTGGTTTTCCTGGCCAGCGACGAATCGTCCTACGCCACCGGCACCGAGTTCGTCGTGGACGGCGGCCTGGTCTGCGACGTGCCGCACAAACAGATGTGAGATGCCGTACCAGCGCGGAGATGTGCGCGGTGCTATAACCGCGAGCATGCCAGGCAGCCTTGACGACCTGAAAAGGATCGTCGGGTCGACTCACGTCGACACCGACCCGGACGTGCTGGCCGGCCGCAGCGTCGACTACACCGGCCGTTATCGGGGACGGGCCCGCGCTCTGGTGCGGCCCGGTTCGGCCGCGCAGGTGGCCGAGGTGCTGCGGGTGTGCCGCGACGCCGGGGCTCATGTGACGGTGCAAGGCGGTCGCACCTCGCTGGTGGCCGGCACCGTGCCCGAGTACGACGACGTGCTGCTGTCCACCGAGCGGCTGTGCGACCTCGCCGATGTCGACACCGTCGAGGGCCGCGTCGAGGTCGGCGCCGGGGCCCCGCTGGCCGCGGTGCAACGGGCCGCCACCGCCGCCGGCTTGCTGTTCGGCGTGGACCTGGCGGCCCGGGACACCGCGACGGTCGGCGGTATGGCGTCGACGAACGCCGGCGGCCTGCGCACGGTGCGGTACGGCAACATGGGCGAGCAGGTGATCGGCATCCAGGTGGCTTTGCCGGACGGCTCGTTGTTGCGCCGCCATAGCCGCGTCCGCCGGGACAACACCGGTTACAACCTGCCGGCGCTGTTCGTCGGCGCCGAGGGCACCCTGGGGGTCATCACGTCACTGGATCTTCGGCTGCACCCCATACCGTCGCACCGGGTGACGGCGATCTGCGGGTTCGACGATCTGGAGGCGCTGGTGGATGCCGGCCGGACGTTCCGCGACGTGGATGGCATTGCGGCGCTGGAACTGATCGACGCCAGAGGCGCGGCGCTGACCCGCGAGCACCTCGGGGTCGGTGCCCCGGTCGAGGGTGACTGGCTGTTGTTGGTGGAACTGGCCGCCGATCACGACCAGACCGATCGGCTCGCCGACCTGCTCGCCGGCGCACGAATGCGCGCGGAGCCCGCGGTGGGCGTGGACGCTGCTGCGCAGCAACGGTTGTGGCAGGTTCGTGAATCGCTGGTCCACGTGCTGGGCGTGTACGGTCCGCCCCTTAAGTTCGACGTGTCGTTGCCGCTGTCGACGATCCACGAATTCACAAGGCGGGCAGTCACTTTGCTCCACACACATGTTCCCGGGGCGCTGCCGGTGCTGTTCGGTCACATCGGCGAGGGTAACCTGCATCTCAACGTCCTGGGGTGCCCGGTCGATCGGGAAAGCACGGTGTACGCGCCGATGATGGACCTGATCGCACAGTGCGGGGGCAACGTCAGCTCCGAGCACGGCGTCGGCAGCCGCAAGCGCCCGTACCTCGCCATGTCGCGCGAGCCCATCGACATCGCCGCGATGCGGACGGTCAAGGCTGCCCTGGACCCCACCGGCTACCTCAACGCCGCGGTGCTGTTCGAGTAGCGGGTCGCCGCCATCCGGACCAGCGGCGATCGCGAGCGCGGCGCCGCCGTCGGGACTACTCCGTTCCTCCTTTTATCCCGACCGCGTGCCGCAGCTGCGCCAAGAACTGGTCGGCGTCGTCGCTTCGAACGATATAGTGGGAGATGGCAATTCGGATCACCGTCGCCGCCTTGACCGCGGCGTTGGGCCCGGAGAGGTGGCGTTGGAGTCCGTCGCGCATTTGTGGGATGACGCCGGAGAACTGGGCGATGGTGTACTCGGGTTCGACGTCGACCATGCGCACACCCGAATACGAGTGTTGGTAGTCCACGATGAAGCGCAGCACGGCGTCGAGCTTGTCGATTCCCTTCAGTCCCGCTGTCGCTTCGACCAAACCACTTTCGAACACCTGTCGCTCGTAATTTGAAAAAGCTTCCAGCAACTCCTCTTTGGACGCGAACCAACGGTACAGCGTGGGCCGCGAGACCCCGGCCTGGGCCGCGACGTCCGACAAGCTGAGCTTGGTCTTGCCGTTTCGGCCGAGGACCTCGGCAGTCGCCGCGAGGATTCGCTGACGCGTCGAGGCGTCGGTCTCGGTCAGTTCGGCCGGCTGGCTCATAGCTGAAACTTTACGAAGTATTTCCGAACTGTCACGCTTCTTCGCTCCGCGGTTCTCAGGTGGGTCGGCGGCGCACCAGTACCGACTGCTGGATAGCGCCGACCGCGCCCTGCTGGTCGAAGAGCGTTCCGATCGTCGCCGCGATGCCGTCCGGCCCGTAGCTGGTCTCCGCTCGAATACCGATCCACTGCCCGTCCGGAATCCGGAACACGTGCACCGCCAGATCGGTGTTGAGGAACGTCCACTTGCTAACGTCCAGTTTGCTGCCGATGCCGTTGGCGCAGTCGGCTACCGCGAAGAGGCGTTCCAGCTGGGTCATGGTCTCGCCATTGACGAGGTCCACCGTCGGGCGGATCCAGGATTCCCCGGGGCCCTTGTTGAGCGGTTCGGTCAGCCATCGCCAGTCCAGGCTGTGCACGTAGTTGCGGTCCCAGTCCCGTTCCAGGTGGCGGCTACGGCCTGCGAACAACGGGGGCAACGGGTGGGGCAGTTCTGCCGTCGCCTGCGCGAGCGGCGTCGTATCGAGTTGCTGCAGCCGCCATCCGCTGGCCCGCGCGACGGGCCGCGGCTGACCATCGGGACCCGGCGCCAGCATCTCCGCGCCGACCAGTTCGATCTGCTTGCCGCCGCGTTGCAGTTGCGGGCGGACCCACATGTCGCCGTCGGCGGGTACCGGTCCCAGCAGGTCGATAACGACCCGGCTGAGTCGGGTGTCGTCGCGCCGGGCGCACCGCTCGAGGGACCGGACCAGCAGCGCCGACACCGGCGCCCCGTGCTGGATCGCCGCGGTCCAGGTGCTGCGCACCAGGTCCTTCGCGGTGAACTTCTCGCCCAGCGGGTCGTCGGCGTCGATCAGCTCGTAATAGGAGTCCGTCAAAGGTGCGCCTTTCGGAACGTCAGGGCAGGCCGGCGGCGGGGGTGGCTTCGCCCGGCATGTCGGGGAACCACAGCAGTCCCTCGAACCAGCGAGGGCCCTCCCCGAAGCAGAATCCGTTGGCAAGAGGTTCGGGAATCATCCGCTCCTGCCTTTACAAACCCTGCCTTTACAAATCATCGCAAAAGTGTCACGCACCGCGGCCGCTGGTGTCAATTTCGGGACCGCCCGGGCTCGAGCGCCGGCCCGTCGTGGGCGTCGATGATGACACCCCGATCAATTGCCTCACCGTCCGGGCTGGGTGACGAAAGTTAGCTTTACAAGTCTTCATCAAAGTGTCACGCTGAGCCGTGAACTGCCGGCACGAGAGGTGAAGCGGATTTGAGCAAGGTCTCTGAGGAATCCGAGCAGACCGTGTGGACGGTGCAGGGCCTGCTGGATCTGTTCGACGTGCAGGCTGACGGGCAAGACCGGTTCACCGGCGCGACCGGAATCGCCGGCGGCGACGAACGGCAGGTGGTGGAAGGCACCCAGGTGCTCGCGCAGGCGATTGTCGCGGTGGCCAAACGATTCCCGGACAAGTCGGTGCGCTCGGCGCACGCGGTGTTCTCCCGCGCCGTGGTCGTCGGCCCGCCGGTCGAACTTGTGCTCGACGTGGTCGCCGAAGGCCGGTCGACCGCCACGGCGATCGTGGCCGTGCACCAGAATGGTCGGCGCTGCCTTGGCGTGACGGTGCTGGCCGACGTCCCGACGGGCGACGTCATCCGCCACCATCTGCCCCGGGCCGACGTGGCCGCGCCGGGCGATTCCAATGTCTCCGAGATGCCGATGATCGGGCGCGAGCTGCGACTGGTCGACGTTGTGGACGTCAACAGCCCCGACGAGGTGGGACCGCCAGTACTGTACGCGTGGGTGCGCTATGACCCGATCCCGACCCGCGACGACCTGGCCAAGGCGCTCGTCGCCTACTTCACCGGCCATCTGGGGATCTCCACCACCATGCGCGCCCACCCCGGGATCGGCACCAGCCAGGCGCACCTGACGGTGTCCACCGCGCCGATGAGCATCTTCGTCGCGTTCCACGAACCGGTGCGCTGGGACGGTTGGCTGCTCTACACCCACGAGAGCACCCAGGTCGGCGCGGGGATGTCGTATG
>Ga0080006_1149418_pt1 | contig 11748 bp, 18 predicted proteins | sample RS3BMetagenome_FD_69209 | JGI IMG/M metagenome (GOLD analysis project Ga0080006, IMG submission 69209) | Ferric oxide microbial mat and aquatic microbial communities from Rainbow Spring, Yellowstone National Park, USA - RS3B (SPADES... ...
CCCGCCTCCTGAGTGGCATCGGGGCGTGGATCACGGGCTCCATCGCCGCGAGTCCGACGCCCACCACGACGCAATTTGCGGTCACGGGGTATGACTTCACGGCGGCCCCGTCGCTCGCGGGCGCCTTGGTGATTGTGGGGCAGGCCGTCCGCCGGGTCGGCCAGATCGCGTCCAATAGCGGGGCCACCCTGACCCTGAGCACGGCGTTGGCGAGTGCCCCAGCGGTAGGGGATCCGGTCCTTATCTTCCCCGAAGTGTCCGTGAACTTTAGCGGCGCGGAGAACATCGCCGAGGTGGGCGGCCAGGCGGTGCCCTCGGTCGGCGGGGTGCCGAGCGTCCCGGTGACGGCAGGCCTGGTCCTCGCGGATACGGTCGCCCCCGGCACGGCCGCAGCGGCCACGACGCCCCTGCTGCTGACCTACGGGTCACCTGCCGCCCCTTACACGGTCCCGGCCCATGGGACGATCAACGTGGCCGTGGCCCTGAGTGCCGCCGCGACGCTCACGGTCAGCCACAATGCCAGTGCGGCAAGTCCGAGCTACAACGCCCTGAACGGCGGCACGGCCCTGGCCGCGACGGCGGAGTACGCCTTTTCGATCCCCGTGAAGCAGGGCGATGTGGTGGATTTCGAGGTCAGTGCGGCGGTGACGCTCAACGTGTTCACTGTCTGGTTCACGCCGCACCAGTAAGGAGCGATCCGCATGGGCTTCCCCTTCGCGCCGCCCCAGGGCCTGGGCCAAGTTGTCGGGACCGCCACGGCCGCCGATGTCCTGACCGGGTATACCTTCTCGTCGGAGGCGGCTGGGATCGGTGTGGCGGGCACGATGCCTAACAACGGTGCGCCGACCTTATATCCTGGCGAGGGAATTAGCCAGGGTTACTACAGTGGTGGTCAGATTGCCTCTTTGATTTTTTCGGCGACCAGTGGAAGTGGTTCCATTAATCTCCCCCCCAATTCTTTGTGCTTAGTTATTCTCATTGGCGGAGGCGGCGGTGCAGGAGCGTCCAACTCATCTTATGTCGGTGGTGCCGGGGGCAGCGGCCAGGCCATTGTTGGGTTTATCAGCAACTACTCCGCGTATACGAGCTCGTCCAACGTAACCAACCTCACCTATTCTGTTGGCACCGGAGGTGCTACAGCTGCCGCCAATTCGGGGGCGGCAGGCGGCGATGGGACTGCCACAACGCTCTCATTTACCATCAATAATGGCACGACAACCTATTCCTGGACGACGGGATACGGCCAAGGAGGAGGTGCCGCTACGGCATCCGGACCCGGATCGGGCGGAGGTCAGACTGCTGGGTCACAAAATTACAATAGTGAGGGCGCTTATGTCTTCTGGACAGATACCGTGAACTCCGATGGAAATGGACGATTTTACCCCATGCCATTTGACGCGGGCGTGGGAGCATACTGGTACAATACGACGCAAAATACTGGCAACGGGGGCACGGGCGGGGTTTTTATCTACCGGCTATACTGATGCGTCCCGGCTAAGCAACAGATGCGGGCCGGGCCGCGCGACGCAGACGGAGGGCGGAAGTTGTGACAACGGGCCAATGCAGTCCCACCTTCTGGAACGGCCTCTTTACCCAAAGCCAGTGGGATGCGGAGGGGGCACGCACCGTCCAAAGCCTTCTGAACACTGGCTGCGGCGTGGCGGTCTGGCGTGCCTACCCGTCTTGGTCTGGTGGGCAGGCGCTCTATGCCGTCACCTACGACACCGCACCGGAAAGCTTCGTCGCCCAATCGGTCTATGGCCCGCCGAGCAATCCGCCGACCGTCCAGCGCATCGCCGTGTATCGCCCCGGTCAGGTGGTCAGTTCGGTATCCGGGGCGACCCCCGGTACGCCGGCGGCGACCAGCCCCGTGCCCTCCTCCTCGGGCGCAGGCCCATCGCCCGCCCCGGCTAGCAGCCCGTCGAGCACGCGCGCGGGTTTCCCCGCATGGGTCTGGGTCGCCGGCGGTGTCGTCTTCGCCGGTGGCCTCGTCGGGCTGCTGGTCTGGGCCGAGCACCAGTAGCCGCATGACCGTGCTCCACCCCTATGCCCCCACCGTGCCGCCTGCCCGCACCCGCGCGGCCTGGCAGGCGTGGGGCACCCTCGACGGCTGGTGCGCCGCGCAGGGCTGGACCGTCCAGCACGTCCGCTGCGTCGGTCCCCACGACTATGAAACCGCCGTCCGCGCGGTGTGGGGCACCGCCGACCTGCTGATCGCCGAGCATGACATCGTGCCGACGGTCGCCGCCCTGGCCGGCCTCGCTGCGTGCCCGGAGCCGGTGTGTGCCCAAGCCTATGCCCTCGAATGGGCCTCCGCCGCCTGGGACGGGATCCGGGGCCTCCTGCGGGATGTCGCCCAGGATCCGGAGGCGGCGGCCCGCTGGGCGGCGGCGCTGGCGGCGTATCCCCGGCTCCGGGCCGGCCTGGGCCTCCTCGCCGATGCCGAGGCCGCCGGGGAGCCGATCCCCGGCGGGTGGCGCCTCTGGGCCCACCGCATCGCCACCGAGGATCCCGTCCAGCCCGAACGCTGGATCCGCACGGGGGACGCGTGGGCCGACTACGCTGGCTTCGGCCTCACCCGGATCCGCCAGGCGGTCCAGCGCCGCGGCCCCCCGACTGGGCACCCGGCACGTGGCAAGACCTCGATACCCGCGTAAGCGAGTGGCTCCGTGCCCACGGGGTCCGCGTCCATGTCCATTGGCCCCCCGTGGCCCACCATCATCCCCACGGGGCACCCTAACCCGGCATCCGGACGATAAACCGCCCCTGTCCGCCTAGACTGGGGCCACCAGGGTACGGAAGGGGCGACCGCACACCATGGCCGAGACACACGATTGGGGTTGGATTGCGCTCGCCACAGCGGGCGGCCTCGGAGCGGGCATCGGGGCGTATCTCCTGCTCCGGGGCGGGCGCGATCTCGGTGGCCACCGGTGCAACGCCGACGGGCAATGCGTCGGGTTATCCGTGCGGGTCGTCAACGGCACCATTGTCGCGACGGCCCACCCGCAGGGGTTCGCGAACCCCGTCTTCCAGTTCTGGTTCCGGCCCCCCAATGGCGATGTGACGCCGTGGACGAACCAGGGCTTCACCCAGCAAAACGGATGGGTGTCCGGCGGTCCCTATCGGGCGGTGGCCAGCGTCTCGATCCCCCCCCTCGTGCACGGTCCTTACCAGGTGATCGTGTACGCCCAAGAAGCGGCCAACCTCCAGAATCCGACCATTGTGTCCGCAGAGGCGCAGGCGTATGACCCCCAGGTGGAAGCCGTGAGCGATACCTGGCAGGTGACCGCCTGAGGTGGGACGGCCCCACAAGGGGGTGTGGACATGACAGCCAAGCAATGGGCCTGGATCGCGGGCGGGGGCGCCACCGTGGTCGCCGGGGCGGGCGTGGTCTGGTGGATTCGGCAACGCCAGGCCACGACGCCGACCCCGGCCCCCTCGACGACGGGACCGCAGTTAGGCAGCGTCTCCCTGACGGTCCCCAGTCCGGTGTACGTCCAACAGCCGGCCACGATTCAAGCGCAGGTGGCCGTCACGGGCGGCACGGCCTCCGCGATCCAATGGACCTGGCAGGTCACGGATAGTGGGGGACAGATCATCACCCGTGGGGCCCAGAGCACGACGGCGCCTCAGGTCACCTTCGGCGTCACCCCGCCCGCCGCTGGGAGCTACACGGTGTTGGTCACCGCGCAACTCGGCTCCCAGCAGGCCGTAGCGCACACCACCTTCTTGGCCCAGGCGCTCCCGCCGAATGTGATCCCGCCCTACACGCCGCATACGGGGACCCCCAGCCAGACGGCCTATAACCAAGTCCCGGCGGGGTACACGGGGCCGACGGCGACGGTCCCGACGGATACCCCGAATGGCACCGGCACGCTGACCGTCCCGGTGGTGACGACCCCCAGCGAGATTCCGAGTGCCTCGAGTGGTACGGCCGGCTTCTTCAGCACCGCCGATCAAGCCATCTATCAGGTCGCCAAGACCTTGCCGTCCGGGTACACGGGCTATGTCCATGTGCCCCTGCCCAGCGGCGGCTTCGTCGATGTGTACGCCCAGAACGGGAACATTTCGACGGCCCTCCCCTCCGGACAGCCCGTCGTGATTCAAACCGGGTCCTGAAAGGAAGCGACCGCATGAGTGCCACGAAGACGGACCTGCTCAACATCCTGAACCTCGCTGCCGATGAACACGAGCTCCGGGCGTGGATCTGCCGCTGGCTGGGGTGTGAGACCCCCCTGCCGACGCCACCCCCCACGACGACTCCCAGCCTGCCGCAACCCCTCGAGGTGGTCACCCTGCAGACCTTCGGGGATGAGATGGCCTTCCCGGCCGTCGGGCTATCGCCGGTCCGGGCCGGCATCGTAACCGTGACCATCGGGGGCAGTGCCGGCAGCCAACCCACCGACACCGCTATGCTCCTGGACACGGGCAGCTTCTCGGTCGTGGTGAGTGATAAGCTCGCGGCCACCGTGGGCTTGCCGCAAGGCCAGGCCCTCCAGGTCAACGGCGTCAACGGGCAGAGCACCGCCTACGAGACGACGCTGGATATCACCATTGGGTCCCACACCTGGACGAACATCAGTGGGGTGATCATGCCGGGGTACCAGGGGATGCCCCTCATCGGCATCAACTTCTGGGAGCAGGCGGGCCTCGCGTTCTTCCTGAACCCGGCGAAGCTCCGGCTCAGCATCTATCCCGACGCGGTGGAGTTGTAGGCCGTGGCCATGCTCCGAGTCCGGGTGACCGACCGGCTCTGGCAAGGATCCTGGCCCCGGACAGCGGATGATGTGGCCGAGGCCCCGTGGCACAGCGTGATCAATGTCTGTGCGGAATGTGTCGGGGGTTACCAGCATCCGGCCATCCCCGTTCAGGGGCTGGGGGTCCCCGACGGCCAGGATCCCGGTCCCGCGTGGTTCGACCAGGTGGTCGCGGCGTACGACGCCCTCCCCAAGCCGGTCCTGATTCACTGCGGCCAGGGGATCAGCCGGTCCTCCGCCGCCGTGCTCGCGGTGTTGGTGGCGCGGGAGCGGATGACACCGGACGCGGCCTGGGCCTATCTGCAACGGGTCCATCCCCTGGCCGCCCCGCACGCGGCCCTGTGGACGGCGTGGCGGGCCTGGACCGCGGCCCGGACCCCGAGATAACGGCCCGTCCTCCGCTACACTGGGGGTAGCGGGCCAAGGAGGCAGACGGCGCGTGTACGGCTATGGCGAAGACGGCTGGCTCCGCGAGTACCTGCACACGCTGACGCGCCAGTTGGACGATCTCAAGCAACAGGTCGGCCAAGTGGAGACCAAGGTGGATGCGCTCGGTGGGCGGATCGCGCACTTGGAGTTTCAACGGGAAGCGGGCGGTCACGTCCGGGCGTGGTTGCGCCGGGCTTGGTCCCTCCTCGTCGCCACGGCCGCCGTTGCCTGGTCGGTTTATTGGTCGCTCACCCACCCCGGAGGAGGCTAGGCCATGGCGGTGCCGTCGGTCACCTTGGCCGACAGCCAGCAAGACGGGACCCTGCTGACCGTGGATCTCGCCACGGCGTGGCAGATTGCGACCCAGGGCCCGAGTGCGCTGGAACAGGTGGTGAACGCCGCCCTGGTCCAGGCCGAACGGAACGCCCCCGAAGGGGCGTGGCTCCTGCTGGATCTCCAGGGCTGGACGATCCCCCTCATCGGCAACGTGGGACCGCAAGTCGCCGACCAGATCCAACAGGCGTGGGCCAACGGGCAGATCACCTACAGCACCGGGCCGGAGGCGGGCCAGCCCATCGAGCGGTGGCCCGTGTCCGAGTTCGGCGGCCGGTTCGCCGTCTACGACGCCAACCTGGACAGTGTCCGGATCAACGCCGTCAAGCGGCAGGGACCCATTATTACCATCATCCTCATCGTCCTAGGGGTGTTGGTCGGCATCGCGCTGCTCCAATCGCTCTTCGGCCTCTTCGGGGCGCGGTGGACCCTCTCCCAGGGGGTCCAACCCATCACCAAGACCCCGCCGCCATCCGGGGGCCTGGCCGGCTGGTGGGCGACCCTGCCGTTCCTCGACAAGGCGGCGATTGTGACGGCGGGCATCGGGGCCGTGATCTTCGGGGTCTGGGTCTGGGGGGAGAGTCACATCGCCGCAGCGGGGGCCACCCGGTCCGAACAGAACATCATTGTCGAACGCTAGGGGGCGAAGCCGGTGACCCCCGACATCTCGTTCTGGCAGACGGCAGCCGCGATCCTGCAAGCCCTCGGCGTACCGCCCAACGCCACGAGTCTGAAGCTCCTCGCGGCGTGGTCCTGGTGTGAGAAGCCCCATACGCCCGGCGGATCGTGGCAGTGGAACAATCCCTTGAACACCACGGAGCCGGGTTACGGCGGCGTGTCGGTCAACAGTGTCGGGGTCAAGGCGTATCCCACCCCGGCCCAGGGCATCGCGGCCACGGTGGCCACCCTGACCAACGGGTATTACCCGACCTTAGTCCAGGCCCTCCACACCGGGAACGCCGACCTCTTCTTCCGTGCGACCCAGGAGATGGCGTTATGGGGCACGGACATGAGTTGCATCGCGGCCACCTACGCGGCGTTGCCCAACCCGCCGGCTAATCTGCTAGGGACCGGGGCAGCGTCGGTCAGCCCGCCCGCCTCCTTGCCCGCCGCCCCCACACCGCCCGGTCCCAATTGGCTGGGCTGGGGCCTCCTCGTAGGCGGCCTGGGGACCCTCGTCGGAGGCTTCCTGTGGTTCCGCCGCCCCTAGCCCGAAAATCGTGCCGGATGGGGCTATCGTGGAAGGCGGAAAGGAGGGGTTCGCGCATGGTCGAACTCCAGATCGTCGCCGACGCGCTCCGCAACCGGCGCGTCATCACCGTCATTCTCGCGGCCATCATCCTCTTACTCAACGGGTGGCTCCACCTCGGCCTGCCCTCGTCCGTGATTGCGTGGGGCTCCGGCGTCGTCATGGCCTTTATCCTCGGGGACAGCGTCGTCGAGGCGCAGGTCCATCGGGCGACGGCGGTGGCGCAAGCGGCCCGGGCGGCGGCTGCGGTCACCACCGCATCGGGGGAGACGCACTAAAAGGAGGCGGGGCGGATGGCATCCTGGGCGGACCCGGCCCGTCAGGCGGTCGGCCTCCTGCGGACGGCGTTTCCGAACGCGCCGTGGCTCCGGTGGGTGGAACCCGCCGTGGCCTTCTCCGCTCCAGCCCTCGACCGGCTGACCCAGCAGCGCAACCAGCGGGAGACGCTGCCGGATCGCAAGGCCCTGCTTGACGCCGAGCGGGAACTCCTTGCCCGCTACCTGAGCCCCCCGTCCGCCCCGGCCCCGGCCGGATCCGCCCCGTCCTCCCGGTACCTCCGGGAAGAGGGCAAGACCTCGGTCGATACCGACTGCTTCAGCTGCTCGTCGGCCCATCTCGCGGGTCTCGCCGGGGCCCTGCACCAGGCCGCGAAAGCGGCCGAACAAGCCGGCACCTGCGACCCCGCCTGCCAGAAGTGGCTGACGCTGGCGGCGCAGGAACCCGGGATTCTCCTCGAGCACGACTGGCCAGAAGGGAAGCAATGGCCCGGGGTCCAGCAGGCGGTGGTGGATCAGTACCGACCCCAGGTCGAGGCGTTTCACCAGACCCTGCTCGGCGGCGACGACGCGGCGGCCCAACGACAAGCCCTCCTGCTCGCCGCCGCGGGCCTCAAAGAGGCCACCCGCTTCACCCGCAGTGGCGATCCGCTCGACCATCCGGAGGTGGAGGCCCGCCGACGGCGGGCGGAACAGTACTTGGCGACGGCCGAGCGCCTGGACGTGACGGCGTTCGACGACGACACCTTTACCCGGCTCCGGCGGCTCCGGCAAGCCGTGAGCAACGCGATTAACACCCCGGAAGACCTGGTCCGGGTGGCCGGGGAGGCGGATCAGGTGGCCCGGACGGCCGCCCAGGCCGCGTTCGCCCAGCGCACGCCGGCCGAGATCCGGGCCCTCGCGGAGCAGGCCCAAGCCCTGCACGCCGCGTACACCGCCGACCGGCAGCGGTATGCGGACCGTCTCCTGCACGCGGTCCGCAAGCAATACGAGGACATCAACACCCAGATCCCCGACGACCTCGCCCGCAGTTTTCTGGAGGACCAGCCGGACGGGACGGATCTCCGCCCCCTGCTCGGGGCCACGCCGGCGACGGAGCGGGCCATCGCCAATCTCCTGCGACTGGAAGCCGCGCGGCGCGTGCCGGTCCGGGTGGAACCCCTGCCCCCGTTGATTGAGAACGGCCGGTATGTGGGGCAGATCCTCGGCGCGTACTATCCGGCGGGGGATGTGCTGTACTTGGGGCCGCAGGTCTTCAGTGAGGACGCGCAGGATGTGGCCACGGTGGCGGAGGAAACGGCGCACAGTCTGTTGCACAATCGGCGGTGTGATATCTACCCGCCGCTGGATGTGCCCTATGAGCAGATTCCCGAAGAGCGGGAGGCGAAAGCGGCCGTCCTGTTGGCGCTGTTGAAAGCGGGCGTGCCCTTCGAGACCGATACGGGGCGGCGGATCGATCCGGCCCAAGTCCGGGTCCAGGCGGACACCGCCCTCGCCCAGATGGATCCGGTGATGCGGCACCGGGCCGAATGGGCCGCCGACATCATGGCGCAAGCCGTCGCGGGCCACGTCCGCGAAGCGGCCGCCGCCGCCACGGCCTGCCCGGCGACGGCGCCGACGACGGCCGGCCGGATCGGACCGCCCCTCCCGGAGGAGGTCTTACCGACATCATGACGGGCGATCCCTGGGCCGCCTATACGGACATCGTGACGGCGGCGCAACACGTGGAAGCGGCGATCCACGGGGCCCCCGTGGGGCCGACGCTGGATGCGGCGGCGGCGCAGATCCGGCACGCCCACGACTACTACGCGACGGCGGGGTATCCGGGGCTCGCGGCCGAGGCGGCCCAGGTGCAAGCCCGCCTCCAGGCCCTCGCCCGCGCGACGCCGCCGCCGACGGGCCCAGCGCTGTATGCGGCGATCTGGGGCGGGCCGGTCCAGGCGGGCACCCTGGCCCACCTCTGGCGGCGGGCGGCGGCGGTGATCACGCCCAGTCCGCCGTGGGCCACCTGGCTGGGCTTGGGCGTGGGCGTGGTGGGCTTGGGCGCCACGGTGGCGCTGGCCCACACGGCAGGACGGCGCGGCCGATGATTCAGACCACCTACCCCCCCTGCCCCGACTGCGGGCGCCCGATGGCCCTCCTCCGCGAAACGGAGGAGACGACACGGGGAGCCCCCCGCACCTGGTGGTGCGCCGACTGCACCACCCACGTCCGGCGCCATGGCGATGTGTGGGAGATCCTGGACCTCGACGCGGACGGGCGCCTGATGCGGCGGGCCACGCCGACGGGCGGGGCGCATTGGATCCGGGCGCTCCAAACGGTCATGGCCGACCCACGCCTGCATCCGTCCAGCAAGGCCGTCTACACCGCCCTCCTCACCCGCGCGTTCCCCCACGGCCTCGGCACGGCGACCACCGGGCAGATCGCCCAGTGGGCCGGCTTGAGCCGGGTCCAGGTGTGGCACACGCTGCGGGAATTGCAGCAGAGTGGGTGGGTGGAATGGCGGGGCCGACGCTTCCGCCCCGGCGTCTTCCGGATCACCGGCCCGGCCGCGTCCATGTTCAAAGATTTAACACGTTGAGAGGAGGCGTGGCCCATGCATGTCTACCCCACCTGCTCGGAGGCGCTGGCCGAACTCCAGCACATGTCCGACGCCGCCTGCCACGACTTCCGGGGCCTCCGGGAGATCGTCCTGTGCCAGGCGTGGGACGATTTTCGGTCCGGACGAGCCCCAACCTTCTCGGCGGCCGTGGAAGACGGCTGGACGAAGGTCCGCGGGGCCTGCGCGAGCCACGGCGGCATTACCCCCGAAGTGGGGTTCCTCCAACCGGCGCCGCCGCCCACGCCGACCGTCCGGGAAGTGTACCGCCGAGGCCAGCCGGTCGGCGTGCTGGTGGCGAGCGGGGCGGAGCAGTGGTTGTGCCAGGACCACCAATGCACGCCCGTCACCCCGGAGAGTCTCGCGCCCCTGTTGACCCAACTCGGCGCGGAGGTGCGGGAACCATGAAGCCCGGCGACGACTGCGGGATCTGCTACAGCATCATTACCCTGCACTGCGAACTGCATGGCGAGCCGTTCTGCGACCTCCGCCGGGAGTATCTGACCACGGACATGGACGGGGATACCCTCATCCAACGGGCGGCCGAGCTCGCCACGGCGGATCAGGCCGAAGCGGTGCTGGACGCGCTCCAACGGTTCCCGATCCCGTCCCCGGACCAGATCCAGGCGGAAGCCCGGCATCTCCAACAAGCCGGGACGACGGCGGATCCCGGCGCGGCCGCCGCCGCGCGGTGGCTCGACCACTGGCGGCATGGGACCCGTTAGTCGGGCCACAAGTCGGCGGGAATGCCGTGGTCCCGCAAATAGGTCCGGATCTGTTCGAGGTTTTCGGGCTTGCGGGCAGGCCCCTTCCCGCCGCCCCGCCGTTGGATCCGAGCCATCTCGGCTACAATTTCGGCCTGGCGCCGGAGGTTAAACGGTCCGTGGACCGGATCCGACATGGCCTTGAGGCGGACCATCTCGAGGAAGAGATCCGCTTCATGGGCCTTGATGATCAGGTAGGGGCGGATCCGGTTCAAGACCGCCGACGCTTGATAGCCGGATATCTGCCAGTACCATTTGGGGCGTCGGAGACCTTGTTGATACGGACCATTGACACGCCCACAGCCCGTGGTCTCGACGAGCCATCGGATCACCTCGGCGCTCGTATTGGTCAAGCTGACGACCAGGGCTGCCGTCACGCCGCCGCGCGGATAGCGACCCGTGCGAATCACGGCCCAGCGCACCCCAATATGCCCTTCCCCGTCCAAGAGGCCCGCGAGGTACGCAGCCTGGGCTTCGGACATGTGCCGGACCTGGCGATAACGATCCTCCCAGGCCCGGATGCGTAATCCTGCGCTTTTATGAGAGAGCAAACGCCGGATGGCCAGTTCGGGGACCCCAAAACTCTGGGCCAACGACGCCACGGTCTCGCCTTTCGTAAACCGCGCGACCGCTTCCTCGCCACGGCCGTAGAGCACACTACGACTCATTTTGCCCTCCTCAGTGACCGTAGTACTGCTGATGACGATATTCCCCGGCGGACCAATTATCGTGCGCGGTGAAAGGGGGATTTCCAATGGCCAGTTGGGCACCGGCCTATGACCAGGGCGTCGCGAATGTGGACCAAAACGACTTCTGCATCAAACAGGTGCAGGAATTTGGCATGGATCCGCAGGTGTGCGCCGCTCGCTTCCAGATGTACCGGGCCCGGACCCAGGGCAAGGGCGCCAAGGCATACGGGAGATGGGCTCGCGGGAAAGGAGCTTCTTACTAACCGTAGGTGCGTCCTACACGCCCCGGATCCTCTCCGGGGCGTTTCCCGTCGGAGGAGGCTACATCGATGCCCGCCCTGACACCCGACGGCAGCCTCATCCTGACCGCCCGCATCCGCAATCCGGCCCGCCCGGATTTCCCCGGGGTCTGGGTCCGTTTGCGCGTGGATACCGGGGATACGGTCGCCCTGCTCGACCCCTCCATTCTCCGCTCCATCCAGGCGACGCCGACCGGCCGGACCGCCACCGTCCAGGGCATTGCCGGGGCCCCGATTCATGCGCCGTCGTACCGGGTCGATCTCGATCTGCGGGACGGGGGCACCCTGCGGCAGGTCGAGGTGTTGGCCTGGCCGATTCCCGACCCCGCCGCGCAGGGGCTCTTCGGGGACAAC
>Ga0080006_1121119_pt1 | contig 11742 bp, 11 predicted proteins | sample RS3BMetagenome_FD_69209 | JGI IMG/M metagenome (GOLD analysis project Ga0080006, IMG submission 69209) | Ferric oxide microbial mat and aquatic microbial communities from Rainbow Spring, Yellowstone National Park, USA - RS3B (SPADES... ...
CATTGAGTGCTCCGGCCAATGCAAAAGCATGCAAAACTGTTGGAATTGATAACAAATGTGAACCTACACTCCCTGAAGCTTGCTTAAATATGGTAGAGAAACCAGGATCAACAAGTATGTGATGGCCGATAGCAGGTATAACAAATATTACCAATAGACCAAATGCTATTCTTGCGTATTTCTCATTTATAAAGTTCGCAGCTGTAAATCCTGTTCCTAAAACAACTAGTGCATATAACGCTACAATTGTCGCTGCCAAATTAATGTATTGAGCAGTGTGGCCTAGCCCCCAATAATACCACCTATAAGCCATCACGTTCATTTCTGTTAATCCTATCCTCCATGCTAAGGTAAAAGAAAAGGTAATTAAACCATAAAAAATAGTTATCAAAGCAATAATTGCAGCAATCACAGCACCCCAAGTAACTAAAGGCAAAGAGCCTGTATACTTCTCATCAATTTTTGCCTTGTATATCGATAGAAAGAATACTACAACAGCTATACCTGCGCCTGCTACAAATAGCAAATAGCCTATATAGAATAAAGGATGAGCAGCTAATGGAACGTAAGCAGTATATAAAACACTGGCTTGCCCAATAGCAACTATATACTCGATCATTGCTTGCCCTATGACCATTGTAATGAACGATGTCCAAGCAAGCTTTGCTGGATATATGTCATTGTTAAGAATAACGGTACTTAAGAAATATAGGATCGCTACTTCGGCCCATAACATCCAGAATATAAGCATATTCATACCATGTAGTGTAAGCCAAGCATAATAGTTCATTGAGCTCAAATTTAAAATGGATATTAATATATCAATTTGGGATCTTCCTGAAGCCACAAAAATTGCAGCAATACCGCCTATTGATACTGATATAAGGGCCATGATTAAATTAAGAATTATAAATTTCCTAGCAGTTCTGTAAACTTTAAGGCCTGCTAGTGAAGAAATTACAAATTGTTCCATTTTAAATCACCTCAATTAAAGCTCGCATATAACTATGACCGTAACCGCAGTATTCATTACAAATTAAATAGTAAACCCCACGTTGATTGAAGGATATATGAAAAACGTAAACCATACCAGGCATAACCATCAGATTAATAACAACACCGTTTCCAACAATTTCAAAACCGTGAAGAACATCAAAACTTGAAACCATTATTTCATATTCAATTCCTTTGTATAAAACTAACTTACTTATTGACCAATAATACTGTCTTGCCAATATGTAAATTGTTTGACCTGCAGGAACTGGTTTCCCATTATACTTTGCAGAAAAGTTTAGAGCCAAATTTTCAAAAGCTTTCGGATCAATTGTCAATGAAGTTGTAGGAACTTCATGATTTGGATTTATACTAGGCCAAACTATAGCTGTTGTTACACTCATCATCAAACTAAATACAAGTGCAATAACTATCCAAAGTTTTTCTTCTCTTGTTAAACCCTTGTCCCATTCCTCAACTTTTTTAGATTTGAAGACCATTTTTATGGATGATGCGGAGGAGTACTAATACCATGCATTCCTAAAACTTCAAACAGAACCCATATACTATATACTAATAATACTGTTATCGATAATGATGCCCAGAACCATAAGTTATCCAATAGTAGAGATATCAATTTATTTCTCATCAAAACCAAAATCTTTATAAATTATTTATAATTTTCCCTTTATTTATTAGAGAAATATAGCTATAAAAATAAAAATTTATATATATCATTTAACATATTAGCTTTTAATTGCATTAAATCACACTAAAATGTATCTATATTTTATTATTGATGAACAAATGAAATATATATAATGTATATTATTACACAATTATTTAAATTTTTCTTGGAATTTCAATTATACAACTGAGAACACTAATTATATCTTAATAATTAATTATACCACCCCGTGCGAGCTGACTTCCTCCCGCATTAAAGTGCGAGGGCCCTCCCCAATTGTTTCAGAGCTACATCTCGCATGTAAATAGATCTTTGAAGAGACTTCTATACAACTGTTTAGTGGCATATTATGAATTTTAGGATTTTATAACTTCCAAACATACAAAAGATCCTTGATCATTATCTCTTAATTCTTCTATTTTCGCATCATCTCCTGGCTTACCAAATAGTGTGCTTCTAATTTTTGATATTCTGAATTCCTTCAAGTAATTTTTTATATCCTGTTTAGTTATGAATTTAGCTCTAGAATAGTATTTATGGCCTTTTTTACCCAATTCTTCATAATATTTTCCATATTCTGAATCTTTAGGAATGAAGCATACTACAAGCCTTTTTCTTGAAACTCTCATAGCCTCCTTTAACAATTTTTCAGGGTCCTCTACGAAACAAATAGTTACTGAAATAAAACTACATTCAACAGCGTTGTCTCTAATTGGCAAATATAAAGCATGAGCTAAAATCCTATCTTCATCATATCCTGTTATCTCTTTAAGCATAAATATAGATGAATCTATTGATACTTTCCTTCCTTCAATAACCTCATGAAATATTCCAGGTCCTGAACCTATATCAATGCAATCCTTTAATCTGAATGAACTTACCAGTCTTTTTTCACTTTCATATATGGTAGCATGTCTTTCATACCAAGATTTGTAACCTTTTGCGTCCGTAAAAATATTTTCCACGAATTAAAATGTAACTAAAACGATTAATAAGATTTTAACAAGCTGAACATGTCGGATATATCTACTATTGATAATGATGAAAATTTATTACAACCAGTTGAAGATTTCTATGAAACTTTTTTCTTTTATATAAACTTAGTAAATTAAATTTTTTAATGAAATTGATATCCGACAAATATGGCAGTTTATGATCTTTTGCCAATGATGCTTAATTATTACTTCGAATAAAAGGTAATTATGAGAGATTTTCCCAGCAAACCTATTTCTAAAAGCGATATCATTGAAAAAATGAGGAAAATTTCAAAGCAAGATAGGGACCCTAAAATTGGAAAGATGTGGGGGCATATCTATAATTTAGGGTTATCTGATGAAGTATTAGAATTAGCCATTTTGCTTTATTGTGAATTCTTAAATAAAACAATGCTCGATTTTACGGTCTACCCAAGCGTTCTTAAAATGGAAAATGATATCATAGCAATGAGTGCTTCAATTCTTAATGGCAATGAAAAAACTGTAGGAAACTTTACATACGGAGGAACTGAGAGTATAATTCTTGCAACAAAATCTGCAAGAGACTTTTTTATAAAGAAAAATGGAAACGAAATCCCTGAAATTTTGATCCCTTTAACTGCTCACCCTGCTTTTTACAAAGCTTCAGAATACTTACAATTGAAAGCAGTGAGCGTAAAAGTTGATGAAGCGTCAATGATTGTTGATGTTGAAGATTTAAAGGAGAAAATAAGTAATAGAACAGCCATAATTGTTGGCTCAGCTCCAAACTACCCCTTTGGAACGGTAGACGATATTAGAGCTTTATCTGAAATAGCACTGGATAAAAAGGTTTGGTTACATGTAGATGCATGTATAGGCGGATTCCTATTGCCTTTTTTGAGTGATCTAGGAGAACAGATTTCTCCCTTTGATTTCTCATTAGAAGGTGTATCATCAATCTCTGCAGATTTGCATAAATACGGCTACGCCCCTAGAGGTGCATCCGTAGTTTTATTCAGAAGTTCGGAATTAAGAGAAGGGAGCATATTTGCGATGTCAAGATGGCCAGGCTATCCAATTGTTAACACATCAATTCTTTCCACACGTTCTGCAGGACCATTGGCGGCTGCTTGGACAATAATTTTAGCTTTAGGAAGAGAGGGATACAGAAATTTAGCAGAAAGAATTTTGAAAGTTAGAAGAAAATTAATACAAGGATTAACTAAAATTGGATATCGAATCATAGGAAAACCATTAGGAGGAATCGTTGCTTTTACTTCCGATGAATTTGACATAGCAGAATTACCAACAGAACTTTTGGATTGGTTTATTCAATATCAACCTGGTTCAAAGGAATTAGGCTTTCCTAAGAGTATTCACCTAACCATTACACCTGGTCATGATAAAGTAGTAGATTCCTTCTTAAAGGATCTAGAATTAGCTACTGAAAAAATCAAGAAAAAGCCTAAAAAGGCTTTGCCAAGGTTTGAAAGCATAGAAGACTTATCAAGCGTTGTTAAGATTTTAGGAATTGAAGAAGGTAAGCTACCCTCAGATTTTACAACAATAAATGAATTAATGTATGAGATGCCCCAGAACTAGTTGAATATGTTTTAAAATTCGTAGCTAACGAATATTTATTTAGACCTTCTAAATATTAGAAGCGTTTAATATTTTGTAAGTTTTTCTGAGTTTTTTGTAAATCCTTACGAACTCTTTGAATTTTTTATTCATTTTAATGAAATTCTCTTCATGAGGAGTAAAAACCCTTTCTATAGAAATATTTGAACATGCTTCTTCGAAACTGCTGTAAACTTTCATTCCAACTGAAGCAATTATGGCTAATCCCCTAACTCCGGTAAGTTCGGGAAGTTCTAATCTTCTTATCCTTAATCCTAAAGCATCAGCTATTATTTGACACCATGAATCAAACAAGGCTCCACCTCCTACTATATTCACTTCTTCCTTTTCTTTTGTAACATAGGGAAATATCCACTTTATATTTAATGCTACTCCTTCCATTACTGCTTTTAGAATTTCTTCCTTACTTGTTTCTAAAGACAAATTCAGTATGCCTCCTCTGACAATCGGATCATCTATTGGAGACCTTTCTCCGTAAAGCCAAGGAAGAAAAATCAATTTAGATTCATTGATCCGTTTAACCATATTTTCAACTTCATTATAATTCCTTTCCAATCCTAAAATTTCCATAGCCCATTCAATGGCTCCGCTTGCTACTTCTTGTTCTGCAACATACAGGTATTTACTAGGAATTGCACTAAGAATACTACCAATATAATGAAATACATCCACTTTTCTCCTTGAAATATGACAAGCAACCCAATCACTTGTTCCTACGTAAATATGTGGTTCTCCTTCTTTTACTGCTCCTGAGCCTACAGCTGATGCTGTAAGATCGCCTGCTCCTACAAAGACAGGTATGTTTCCAAGAATTTTGGATACTTCTCCTTTAAGGTATCCTGCTATTTCTGTTGAAAGCTTTATTTCAGGCAACAAGTCTTTCTTTATCTTATAATCTTTAAGTAGAGAATTGGACCAAAAAGCATTCGATTTTCTAGTATCAGCTAACCAGGTGAGGCTTGCTTCATCTTGACTTGTTACAAACTTGCCTGTGCATTTATTAATTAAAAAGCCTTTAACATCAAGAAGCTTATATGTCTTTGAGAATACATCTTTTTCATTTTCCATCATCCAAATTATCTTAGATAAAACATCTTTTCCCGTTTTACTTGGAGCACCGCCTGTAATTCTTAAAAATTTAATCAATTTAAACAGAGAATATCCTTTAAGTTTTATTATCCCTCTAAATAGCTCCCTTGGAAGACCTGAAGCTCTTTCATCCAACCAAATTATTATGTTTCTTAATGCATTTCCCTCTTTATCTACTGGAACAACACCTGCCATGTGTGCATCAAATATCAATACGCTTATTGTATACTTTGACTCCTCTTTTATTTGAGAGATCAGTTCCAAAACTCTTTGCCATAGATATTCAGGATCTTGTTCAGCCCAGTTTTCTCTGGTATAGATTATATCAGATTTTTTTGAAATAATTTTTACAGGTTTGAAATTTTTAAGTGAAATCAATCCGCATTTAATGGATGTAGTTCCTATATCTATAGCTAAAGCATGCTCATCCATTTTATAGCTTATGATTCTTTAATGAAAAAACACAAAATGAAACATAAGATATCAAGAGTAATTATCAATATCATCGAAGGTAAAAAAGGATTATTAGGAAAGCCTGTGTAATCCGCTAGATACCCTATCGTTGGAATTAGGATAACTGAACCTGCTTGAGCTACAAGCCAAAGTACGCTTTGAACAGTTCCTGTAATATCTGCACCTACTAATCTACTTGAGTAATCTAAAGCTATTGGCAAAGAAGAAACCAAGAAAAATCCAAGTAAGAAGCTAGAAATACTTAACAACGTAAAATTGAATGACGTTGAGATAATGTATAGCATTACTGCTGAGATCCCAAAATTGATAATGAAGAAAGGTTTTCTTTTCGATAACTTGTCAGAAATAGAAGGGACAATAATTGAACCAATAATGCCTCCAACAATCATTATAGCAGCTATTACATCACTAGAGGAAACACTAATACCCCTTGAACTTAATATGCTTTCTAACCATGTTAAAATTCCTGTAAAGAAGCCTACACCGATGAAAAATAGAGCATTCAAAATTATGAAGTCCTTTGATTTGATAACACCTTTGATAACAGCGAAAGAAATCGATGCTTTTCCCTCATCTATTGAACTTCTTTCTTTTGCTGTTAAAACAAAGATAATTAATCCTGCTAACGAAACCAAAGAATAGATAATGAGCATGTTTCGAAAATAATTATAATTAGTTTCCGGAACTAATGTAGGAGTAATAATAAGTGCAGAAATAAATCCTATGAATTGGGCCATTATCGCTAAGCCCGTTGCTAGCCCTCTCTCCTTCAAATTAAACCACTGTACAACCATTTTTGATATTGAAGTATAAACAAAAGGCTGTCCTACACCTGCTAGAGATTGAAAAATCAATAAAACTGTGAAATTTTGCCGGATAAAATTCTAAGAAAAGAAAATAATGCCATAATCAGAGCACCCAATGATACAGAGAACTTGAACCCCTTTTTATCTGTTAAGATGCCTGCTGGTATTGATACAAAAATGAAAATTAAAGGCCATGTGGCAGATAGTAATCCTACATCTTGAACAGAAACACTGAATAAATCTGTCATTATCGGTACAGTTATAGGGGCAAAGTTTAACCAAAGAAGTTGCGAGATAGCTGCTACAATCATATAAGAGCCTAAAACTGCCCAGCGATACCGCGAAATAATTTCCATAATATAATAATAATTTTAATAATATACAAATTCTAGAAACAATGGTGCAGTATTTTTTAAATTTCTCAATACTATTGAAGAAATTATATAATTTCTTTTAATGAAAATACAGCTATGAAAATAATTGATTTACATCAGGATATCGCTTACGCAAATCAAACAGGAAAGGATGTAATAAACGAGCAGGAAAAGCAATCAAGCATAAAAATGCTAAGTAAATTTGAAGATGCAATAATTTTTGCATCTATTTTTCCTCATATTGAAACATTGAATGAGAAAAGTCATCAGCTTGCATCCTTATATAATAGACCAATGCGTGGAACAGCTTTTTCTTTTCCATTGTTTTTGGATCAGCTAAAGTTTTATTACTATTTAGAAAGAAAGGGAATTGCAAAAATAGTTAAGAAGGAAACAGATTTAAATGTTAAAGGAATTAAGTTGCTCATTTCTTTAGAAGGGGCCGATATCCTAAGAGATTTTGAAGATCTTTACTTAATTAAGGAAATGCATGCATTAAGCCTTGGGTTAACTTGGAATTATGATAATAAATTCGCAGCGTCTTGCATGACAAAAAAGGATTTTGGCTTAACAGAAGAAGGAGAAGAACTTGTAAAGCTTGCAAATTCATTAGGTATTATAATAGATTTAGCACATGCAAGCAAAAATACATTGTTGGAAGCGGCTTCGATCACAAAAAAGCCTATAATTGTTTCGCATGCAAACGTTAGAAAATTGAAAGAACATCGAAGAAACCTTGATGATGAAGAGATTGAAGCAGTAATTAAGACCCAAGGCATTATTGGAGTTACAGCAATAGTTGAAACTCTAAGTGAAGCTAAAATTGAAAATATCGTTGAGAACATGAGGTACATTGGAGAGAATTTCGGCTGGCAATACGTAGCTATTGGAACAGATTTCCTTGGAATTGAAAATGTTCCTAGAGGTTTTGAAAACATTTTAAAAATTAAAGATGTAGCTGACTTAATAGAAGAACACAAGGATGAAGTTCTTTGGAAAAATGCGATGAGAGTTATTCAAAAGAATCTATTAAGTAATAATTAAGCACTAATCGATACAAACTTATATTTTTAGCATACAAAAATCATTCATGCCTAAAGTTAAAGATATAAGCTTAGCTGAAAAAGGCAAAGCTTCCTATGAATGGGCAAGGGCAAATATGATTATCCTAGAAAAAACAATCGAAAAATATGAAAAGGATAGACCTCTAAGTGGATTAAAAACTGCTTTATGTTTACATGTAACAAAAGAGACTTCAGTTCTAGCGATGGGTCTAAAAAGATTGGGCGCCGAAGTAAGTCTATGTGCGGCTAATCCTTTAAGTACACAGGATGAAATTGCTGCTTTCCTAGCAACCCAAGGCATAGATGTATATGCATGGAGAGGAGAAAGCAATGAAGAATACTATGACAATATAAGGTCCGTTCTAAATAAGAAACCGCATACAATTACTGACGATGGATCTGATATGCACACCATGTATCATAAAGAATACATAAATTCCTTTAAACCATTAGGAGGAACTGAAGAAACTACCACAGGTGTTATAAGGTTGAAAGCATTAGAAAGAGAAAATAAGCTAGCTTACCCAATCATTGCTGTTAATGATGCGTATACCAAATATCTTTTTGATAATCGATATGGCACTGGCCAAAGCACCTTGGATGGATTGCTTAGGGCAACAAGCTTACTTTTGGCTGGTAAAACGATTGTTGTTGTCGGATATGGTTGGGTTGGAAAAGGAATAGCTAATAGAGCAAGAGGCATGAGTGCTAAAGTAATAGTAACTGAGGTTGATCCTGTAAAAGCCTTGGAAGCGCATATGGATGGTTTTATGGTAATGCCTATGAGCGAGGCATGTAAATATGCAGATATCATAATTACTGCAACAGGTCAAAAAAATGTTGTAAGAGAAGAACACTTCAAATCAATGAAGGATAGAGTAATACTTGCTAACGCAGGACACTTTGATGTAGAAATAGATATTAAATGGTTAGAAAAGAATGCAAAAAGTAAAAGGAAAGTTAGAGAGCATGTTGAAGAATATCTTATAGATGGCAAAAGAATTTACCTTTTAACTAAAGGTAGAGTTGTAAATTTGGTTGCTGCTGAGGGGCATCCGCCAGAGGTTATGGCTCTATCATTTACCAATCAATTGCTTTCGATTATCTACATTGTAAAAGATTACAGTAAACTTAGGAACAGTGTTTATAAAGTTCCTCAAGAAATAGATAGGGAAGTAGCATTTAATGCTTTAGAAGCAATGAATATAAAAATAGATGAGCTTACACCGGAACAATTAGAATATGCAAAGAGTTGGGAGGTATGATTTAGCAAAATGAATTTAATATGAATTTTTAACCCATATTAAACCAGCCTAATATTAAATAGAAAACATGCACTCATGATGGAAAGCATTGTTCCCAAGATTATCACACATTAATGGAAATAATATGGTGCAGACATAAACATACTATAAAGGATCTTTCCGATCGATAGGTTATGATCTAAAACTTTTGAAGCCAAGGAATAGTAAATCAGCAAAGCAAAGCTTCTTATCACCTATGTTCAGAGTTTAGTGATAGAATTCAGCTACTTTTCAATGTTTTTATGATAAAAAAACTTTTAAAGCTAGAAATTTTTGTGAAAATTAAAAATATTAAATATTAAATATAAGAATATTAAATAATCTAACTAATAAAGTCAGCATTGAATTTGTGTACCGAAGGTGACAAACATGGGTGTAGTTATGAAAGAGTTGCATATTAAAGGAGATAAGGGGGAAATGAGACTTAGTGTCTTATTTGATAGCGGTGCATCTGATCCTTTATTAGAAGCAATGTTGCAATGGAGCTATCCACTCCCAGAAAGTTGCCCATTCCAAGAGAATTTATGGTGGCTGATGAAGATAAAGTTGCATGCAATTTCTTCTGCGATTTAATAGTAGAGATTGAAGGAAAAGAGATTGGAATTGAGGCATTCCTCGTTGATAAACTGCCAGTTCCTTTAATCTTTGGAGCATTAGATATGGAAGCTTACAGGATCAAGCTAGATTTAGCTAATAAAAAGCTTGACCTATCTGAGTTTACAGGATATATGCTAGCCCTATAATAAAATTAAACATTTATGATGACCTTCGGCGAACTGTCATAATTTGTTCTTTTTAACTTTTAAGAATATCTAAATTAATGAAAATTTTTGAAAAGAATGAAATATTAAGATTGAAATAGAATTTATGATTTACTGCAAGCCAAATAATTTATCCATAATTTAACCCGCCATCCTCAAACTTAGCACAATTTGATAGCTTGTGAGGAATAATTCTACTTTTGTTTAATATATGAATGACCAATTGCAAAAACTGAGTTTTTCATTTTGACAAACTAACAATATAAAATTATTTAATTTGTTTTATAGTAGTTCATTGATAGTATAAACAAACTTTTTGAATAGCAAATTCATAGTTTCTTTTTCATACATTAATAAATATATGATCTTATAGATATGCCGATAAAATTTCACGCATAAAATTTATATGCTTTACCCAATAAACTCAATCTATGTTAAATAAACCATACGCTGCGTTTATTCTATCTTTAATAGGCGGAGTATTCATTCTACTACCAAGCGCAATATTCTTTATGTTCGCGTTTCTTTTTAGATCATATCATTACTATTATTACAATATGATGGTGCACCCAATGTTTATCTACCAACCTTATATTTTCACAATGAGTCTTGCATTCATCTTAATAGGATTAATATCTGGTGTACTTGTAATCATAGGATCCACTATGATTAATAGCGACGATCCGGATAAAATTAGAACCGGCGGTATATTGGTAATTGTATTTTCAGTAATCAGCATAATTAGCGGTGGAGGCTTTTTAGTTGGTTTCATTCTAGGCTTAATTGGAGGAATTTTAGCAGTAATTTGGCACTCTCCAAATATAACTACATCAACGCAATCTAAAACACAATAAAATAAAATACCAAACAAAGTTAGCATACTTATATACTACGTAGATCATAAAATTCTAGATTCAGCAGAATAGTCGGTTTACAAATTTTTGGTATACCTGAAATGTAAATAGTAACCCCATATTAGAAGGCTATGATAAATATAAATAAGGTTGAAAAGATAAATGCGCCTATTGAGGAAATATTCAGATATATAGAAAATCCAGAAAATTTAAAGTTGTATTTTCCAAATATAGTGGATATAATTAATTCTCATATTTCAGAAAAAAAGGTTGGTGATAGTTTTGTTGCCAAGTTTATAACAATGGGAGTTGTTTTCGAAGAATTATTCACAGTAAATGAATATGAAGATCTGAATTCAATATCATTAAACTTTGCAGGTGTTTTGAATGGGAAAATGGGGTTCAATTTTCATAAAATTTATAAAGATGTAATCCTGGCAAACTTCTATTTAAACTACAGAATAAATAATAATATTTCGGAGAAGCCCATCGATAGTATTGTATTTCAAAGATTTAACACAATTAATTTTGAAAGAGTCTTGGAAAATTTAAAATTGGTGTCCGAAACTAGCTACATTCTTTCAAATAGTAAAATTTATATATTTAGAAATATCACCCAAGCTATAGAAAGTTAACATATTTTAAAAATTTTATTAAATTTGTCGATGAGAATATTTTCGATGATATATTGTCCTGTTTGTGAAAAAGAATTTGAAGATTGGTATAAACTTTCTATTC
>Ga0080006_1151054_pt1 | contig 11737 bp, 16 predicted proteins | sample RS3BMetagenome_FD_69209 | JGI IMG/M metagenome (GOLD analysis project Ga0080006, IMG submission 69209) | Ferric oxide microbial mat and aquatic microbial communities from Rainbow Spring, Yellowstone National Park, USA - RS3B (SPADES... ...
GCTCTCCTTCATAAGTATAGCATAGTATTACATCTTTATCTTTAAACTTTTTTCCACATTGAACACATTTTTCAACTTCATCTCTACAATTACTGCATCTCAAAACATCTTTTTCATTTTTATTCATATTTTATCACCTCATCAAATTTCTCATTTTTTCACCTTCCAAAAAAATCATCTTCATTTTTATATATTTCTTCATCTCTTTTATTAAAGAAGCCTCCATAATCTTTAAGTTTTGTAAAATCTATTTTGCTATCATTTTTCAACATCTCAATTAGAATATCAAGTGGAGGTCTATAACTGGCAATTTTATCTCCATTTGCATCTCTGATAGTTATAAAGACATTCATGTATCTAGGGCTTAACAAATTTTTGATTTTATGGCTTTTAGAATATGTTCTGTAAATGAAGAAATCTATTTCTATCTTTTTACCATTCATACCTTTTTTCCCATAAGTTATAATATATGCATTCTCATCCTCACTATATATAAAATCATCATATAAAAAGTCATCATTTGCTAATAAAACACCATATTTTTCTGAAAATTCATCTTCCAAATGTTTTTCAAATTTCTGCTTTTCATCTCTTATAGATAAATCAACCCAATTTTCCATATCCATTTTATCACCTCATTAAATATATTGGTCTCACCAATTTAAAAATCTACAAATATCTTCTTGCAAGGTCATTAAGTATTTCCTCTAATCTTTTCAAACTTATTTTTATGTATTTTTGACCATTTGGCAAAAATAAACTTGCACTCTTTTTCCAAGTTTTGCTGTGAAACCACAACTCTAAAACTGCTCCTTTCAATACTCCTTGTTCTGCTTTATAAGTCCAAATATAATAATTGCCATCCTGCCTGTCATTTGTTTTTCCATAAGTGAAGAAGTGTGTTAAAATGTAGCCTCTGTCAAAGCCAAGTTTTTCCAGTAAATCTAAATTATTTGCAAGTGTTTTATCTTCAATTTTTAAATAACCTTCTTTTAATGCCATTTTCATTTGACATACTTTGCAAATTCTTACATCATCTTCTCTAAAATTTTCAGTCCAGTTGCTGTCATTTAATTCAACTCCACAATACTTACAATATTCTTTCTCATCTTCCATTTTACCATCATAAATATATAAATTTTTCATATTTAAAATTATTTTTCTTTCTTCAAATGTTTCAATGCCTTTTCACAAGCCTCTTTAAACTCTGGATCAATGCTTTCAATTCTCAAAGCCTTTTTCAAAACAATTTCCAAATCTTTTTCTTTTGTTTTTTCCATTTTTACCACTTTTGTTCATTTTTTATAAACAAAACTAAAAAATTTTAATAATCTTCAAATTCAATTTTAGACCAATCAAAATTTTCCATATTTTCCTGTCTTGCTAATTCACTTATAAGATTTTCAAAAGAGTATTTTAGTTTTTTGTTAAATATGCCTTTTTGTTTGCCTATTCTGAACAAAACTAAAAAATCCTGCTCATTTTTATATCTTTTGTTCAAAAAATCTTTTATAAAATCTTTGTCTTTTCCTCCACACACATTCACAACAAAACTAAATTCATTCATATCCATATTTTATCACCTCCAACATTTTATCTAAATCCTCTTCTTTATTTCCAATAATAGATAAACTTGTGAATATAATTCCTTCTCTTTCTTTATCTTCATCAATTAAATAATCTATTTCCAAAAACATAATTACTTCTGCATCTTTATTAAAAACTAATTTAAGCAAATTTTCTTCTTCACTAATTTTTGGCTGACCAAACAATTTAAAGCCAAAATTTTCTAACTTTTCCTTATATTTTTCAGTAATTTCAAATGCTATGTTATGTAATTCTTCATCTTCCATTTAATCATCTCTTCATAATAATTATTTGGTTTTACTACCTAAAAATATTTTAAATCATCATATGGTTTAAGCAAAAACTCTTCTGCATTTTTATAACTTGCCAAGCCATTTATAAGATTGTCATAAGAATATTTTAAATTCTTATCAATCAAGCCATTTGCCTGACAAAGTTTAAACAAGTGCTTTAATTCTTTTTCATCATTTAAATATTTCTTAAAAAACTTTTCAATAGCCACTTTCTCATTGCCTAAACAAATGTCTAATGTATAAGCCAACTGGCTTTTTGTCAATTTTTTCATTTTTCATCACCTCTTCAATATAAATTATTGGTCTTATGAAATTCTACACAAAATAATTTCTATTCATAGATGATGAGACTAATAAAAACAATAATGAGTAGATAAGCAAGTATGAAAATTAGTATATTCATTTTCTTTTTGTATTTGTAATAAGATAAAATGCCAAAAATTATTAAGTATGGAAGAATTAAATAAGAAATTCCTAAAATGCTCATGCTGGTAAAAGGGAAAACTTTAAAATAAAGAAATAGTAATGCCAATATAAAAAACAAAACAGGAAGAAAAGCATCTTTAATCTTCATAAACACCATCTAATTATATTATTTAATACTATTTAAATATATAATCTTTTGTTTTAACAGAAGTTTATTCTTTTTGCATTTCCTTTCAAATAATTATTAAGTTTTGCCAAAGTCATTTTATAAAACTCCAAATCTTTTCTATCAACACTATTTATAATTGCCTGTTCTAAATCTCTTTTAAACTTCAAAGCCTCTTTTCTATCAATTCCTCCAAGCCACATTTCTGCATAATAATTTTCTATCTTTTTTCTGTAATTGGTCATAATATCACTTTTTACTTTTTTGTTTTAATCTAATTTTTTTATTTTCAAAAATAACTAACACAATAATTAAAATAGTAATTAAAATATTAACTAAAATAAAAGTAAAAACATCATTTTCCCATCCTTGCAAAGAGCAAATTCTTCCACAACTAAAAGGAGGCACTATGATTAAAGCAGTACCATTTGACATTACTATTCCTTTTAATCCTGAAATCAAATACATTTGTGAAGAATAGTTAATATTTAGAATAAATATGCTTTTATTTATGTTTCCATCAAAACTCATATTCCAAACAACTTTATTATCTTGAATGTTTTCATTTTTAACAATATAAGGAACAGAAGTTATTTGCTTGTTATTTGATGAAATAATTAGATAAACTTTTTGCCCAATTAAAGAAGGAATATAATCTCCAATTGATGTTGAAGTTGTTTTGTAATAAGTGTCTGTAAGTGAAATATTAGGTGGAATATAGAAACTACCATTAAGAATATAAAAATTTCCAAAACCAAGAGAAAAATATATCCAACTATTTGGAAAAATTGGCAAGTTTGTATTATCTCCTTTTCCAAAGACTAAGTACTTTGTAATTGGAATAGGAGAATAATTTTCAACATCTTTAATATTATTATGTAGAATAACATTTCCATTTTCATAATTTAATAGTTTTAAAAGTGTCATAAAAGATACTACAAGAACAATTGCAAGGATCACAATAGTTATTATTATTTTGTCCATAATATCACTTTTCTAAAATATAAATGACAGCCATGAAAATATCAAGTAAGAAGAATAGTCTGCAAACATTATCAGAGGAAATATCATTGCAGTTATTATCATTGTTTTTATTAGTGCATTTTGTTTCTCAAATACTTTTAAATGCTTCAAAACCAAAAGCATCAAACTTGGAGAAAAAACAGAATACATAATTAAATTTGAAGAGACATATAAACATGAAGACATGTAAATTTCTAATGTATCATGTAGAGGACTATTTAAACTTTGTGATGCAATAGTAAACAAAGGAATATTAAGAATTAACATAATAACTCCAACTATAAAAAATGGCAAAATATATTTTTCATGAGTTGCTAAAAAGTATGTTGTGAGAACATAAAGACTAATAACAAAGAAAAGACCAGTTGACCATTGAAAGAAAGAGAGTACAATACCAAATGGATATATTGGGGGCATTTTACTTGGGAATAAAATGGCAATAACAAATAGAACTACTGCTTCTAAAATCAATAGTGCTAAAAGAAATTTGTGAATTAAAAGAGGTTTCTTTATGTTGTTCTTTTTATTTTTACTTGTTATTTTAATTGAAATTAGTATTACTAAAATAATAGCAAGATCAAAAAGTCCAACTATTGAAACAGGAGGAGCATATTGTGGGGCATAAATTAAAAAAAATGCTGTTGAGTATATTAAAATAAGTCCAAATTCTATTATGCTTAACTTGTCCATTTAGCATCACTATTATATTATTATATTATCCTATTTAAATATTTAAATCTTTGCTTTTTAAATGTTTCTCTAATTACAGAAACATTTATATATCTTCCTCTTTTGTTCTCAAAAGTCTTTTTAATATGTTTGTTTTCTCAATGGAATAATACTCTATTGAATTTCCATTTTCATCCTTTGTTTGCTTTTTTACAATTTCTATTTTCATTCTATCATCAATATATTAGTAGGTCTTGTGAAATCTTATTTTATATTAAACAGCCCAATATACCATTGAAGGTTGTTTTGTATGGTCTGATAATTTATCAAGGATTACTGGACTTTAAGGATTTGTTAAGTTGTTTAAGTTGTTTTTTGTTTTCTTTTAGAAAACATCATTGCTGAAAACAAACTCATGCAGAAACAAAGCCTTTTCATTGTTCAGCAGAGCATATTTTTCTGCCCAAAAGCCTTCATACTGATTTAAATTAGCAACAATAGAATAAAATGCAAGTCTTTTTTCTGGATTGTAGTATAAATAGCCTTTTGCAAACACCTCCATTTTTTCTGAATTGCTTTGCAAGACCTTATCTACAAGGTCTTTCTCAATATCATTAAATTTTATTATTTTTATTTTCAAATATGTGTTTAATGCAAAAACACTTTTAACTCTTCCACTCTCTTCATCAATATCAACAAGCCTTTTGTCAAGATTTTTTAGTTTTGAGATTTTACTTGTAAAATCTAAACTATCTTTGTTCCATATTTTTTGTGCTTTGATGAGTTTAACAAAGCCAATTTCTTTTGCCAATTCCAAGTCATTTTTTATTTTAGGATTGAGATTGCTTTTGCCAAGCAAATCTATTGCTCTATCAACAATATTATTCCATTGTGTCTTGTTCATTGCCATCATCTTTGTTATTTATATCTTGATTGTTTTGATTTAAATTTTCAACATGAATTTTGCCTTGACTAAAATTGGCTTGACCATAATGAACTGGTCTTCCTCTGAAAATTCCTTTTTTCATTTTGCCTCCAAACTTTTCTGGTTTCTTTCCTGTTATTATCTTGTAGAGTTTATCATAATTATAAACTACTCTTGAAGCCTCTTCTTTTGCATTTAAGTCATCAAGCCTTTCAAGTTCCTTGCTTGAAATTACAGGCACATATTCCATTTTTTCAACTTTCTCATTTAGTTCTGCCATCTTTTCCATCAAAGCACTTGCATATTTATTATATTTCATTTTTTCTATTTCTGGAAGTATTTTATCATTTATTACACTTATTAAAATCTTCTGTTTTGTTTTATCTTGAAGGTTGAATAAACTGCTGTCAAAACTCTTTAATATCTTTACATCATTATCATCAATGCCAAGTGCTTGTTTGTTTTTCTCAACAAACTTGCCAATGTAGTTTTTCATATTTTCATAATCAAACTTCATTGCTTGTTGTTTTATACTGCTGTTTAATTCTGTATTATAAAGCATCTTTGCAAAATCTCTTTTAACTTCATTTAATTGCTTGTTGTGAAGTTCCTCTTCCTCTTTTTGTTTTTCTGCAATCATTTTATTTGAATATTCAGTGACAAATTTAGAAAGTTCCTCTTTGTTTGTCTGTCTTTTTGTTTTCTTGTTTGTCTTTTCTATCTCTTCTCTTAATTTTTCAAAGTCCTGTTCTTTATAAATTTCATAGAGTTTTTTAAGCCTCTTTGATTTTTCAATGTCTTCTTGTGTAATATTATCAAAGATAGATTTTATTGATTTTTCATCAATATTTTTGAAGTTTGTTGCAATTATTCCTTTTGCCTTTTCTTGCAAATCTTTTATTTGTTCTGCAAGTTCTTTTCTTTCCATATTTACTTGTGAAGCCACTGAACCACTTACAACAAATTTATTCACTGCATTTCCAAAGTCCTTTTCAAAAGTATATTTAGAGTTTGTAATAACTGGCTTTCTTATTGCATTCAATTCATTTACCATTTCATCTATTGCATTTTTGTTTGAAAGTATTGTGCTGTATTCATTGCCTGTTATATTTAATTTGTTTTGCAAGTCATTTATTGATTTTGCAAGTTGAAGTTTCTGGCTTTCTGTTGTGGCAGTTTTTATTTCTTCTCTTGCCTTCTGCAAGTCTTTTTCTAAAATCTCTCTTGTCCTTGCTTTTATTCTCATCTCATTTTCCAGCATTGCCTTTGTAAGTGCAACTCTTCCAAGTTCATCTCCATGTGCCAATCTTGAAAGATTGCTTAAACTAACTGGCAATTCTGAAAGTTTGCCTTCTGCTTCTAATTTCTTCAACTCTTCAATTGTCTTTTTGTTTAATATTGACAAAGTTAGCAGTGCTGGTGCTTCTACAAGTTTTTTGCTCCTATCAAGAATATCTTTTCTGCTTTTAAGTGATTGCATTTGATCCATAGTTTTAGAAAGTTCTTGCTTATAGTTTTCAATTTCTTCTTTTGTTTTTGCTTCACTCAATTTTTCTGATATTTCTGAATACTTGTTTTGTAATTGTCCCATATTGCTTGAAATAGTTTGCATTTCTTTGTTATAAACATCTATCAAATCTACTCCACTAATTATATTGTAGTCTTTCATTTTTCCTAAAATGTCTTTTACAGAATAATACCTTTCTTTCATTTGATTTATGCTTGGAGTTATCAATTCTGTATTAAATGCCTTTTTAAGATTGCCTCCATAATTCATTAAATAGTTTTTAAGTGCAAGTTCTTTTTTGCCTTCAACTGCTTGTGATATAAAGTTCATAAAGTCTTTTGAATTTCCTTTTATGCCAAATGCAGTTCCAAGAATATTTGAAAAGTCTGCATCATAATTAACATCATCAAGCATTTTCTTTAATTTCTTTGTGTCTAAATCTACATTGTTTTTCTTTGCAATATCTTGCATTGTTGAAACTAAATTATTGTATGCCTCTTTTGTTTTTTCTGCATTTCCACTTTTCTTTGCATCATCAAATTGCATATAAGCATCATTTATGCTCTTTTTGTTTTCATAATCTTCTACACTTTCAAATCCATAGTCTTTTAATTTTCCTTCTGCTCTATTTAAAAATTCTCTTGCACTTACTAATCTATTGTTTGCTTTGTTTAATTTATCTTTTGCTTTTTCTAATTCTTCTTTTGTTGCTTTGCCATTCTTATATGCTTTTTCAATTTTTTCATATTCTTGTTCTGTTTCTGTTCTGTTTTTCTCTGCATCTTCAACTTCTTGTTTTGCATTATCATAACTCACAATGCTGTTGAAGTTTGAATAAGATGCATTTATCTTCTTTCCAGTAAATGCTTCCAATTGATTTATTACCTTTTTCTTTGACTTGAAAGTATTTGCTTTATCATTAAATTCAATTCCATACTGCTTTGATAATTCTTGTTTTGCTCTTTCCTTTGCTTGGTCATCAGTCTCATTTTCTTTCTTTCCTCCTGTCTTTTCTAAATAGGAATTTACAACATCATCAGCATTTCCATAAGCATAAGTGTCTGGCTTTTCAAATGTTTTAGCAACTACATTTTTAACTCCTGTTCTTGCAAAGTCAAAAGTATTTCCTAATTGTGTTCCTGCAATTGGAGATGTTATTGTTCCATAAGCAATATTTTCTCCAAAACTTCCAATTTTAACTGCCTTTCCAAAGGTGTTTTTAACTCCTCCTTTAAATGCTCCTCCAAGCACTTTTCCAACTCCTCCTTGTTCTTTTAATTTTTGTGCATATCTACTTCTGTTTTCTTTCATATTTGCTATTATTTGTGAGGCTTTTTCTTTCATAGGAAGACCTGATAATCCAGAAGTAATGCCAACACTTCCTGCCCCTCCTCCTAATCCTGTTATTCCTCCAACTGCACCACTAATTGCACCAAATCCTACTATCAAAGCAATTAACATTAGTATAGAAACAATAGCCATTATAATGTAGCCATTTCCCCAATATCCTACAAAGTTTTGACAACTTCCAATTAAAACACTTACAGCATCTCTGTTAGTTCCCATTGTTGCCAATGCACTTCCTATTGAAGAGCCAGAAAGACAAGAAACTTTAATAGTGCCAGGGTTTATAACTACTGATGTTGCATTTATAATTGTAGAAGAATAACTGCCAGAAGTAAAACTAACTGCACTTAATCCAGAACTTCCAAAGACTTGTGAAATTGACATTGGCAAATAGCCAAACCAGAATGAATAAATTAAAACTAAAATCAATGGAGTAATATAAATAACTGCAAAAGCAATTAGCAAGTTTCTTCCAAACATTCTATGTTTATAATCTTCACTTAAATAAAGAAATATACCTATTGCAAATATTATTCCTCCAACAAGTCTGAATAGCAAAAGAATTATAACTGCAAGTATGAAAATTGCTGAAAATAATATCATTATTAGTCCTCCAACAACTAAAAGCATATTGTCTGCTGTGAATACAGAATTTATATTCAATAATGGAGGAATTAAAAGCATATTGAAAGAACTCATTGAAGATACAAACATTGCTATAAAACTATTTAACAAAATCAATGCAATTATAAAGAGAATAGGAGATAAAACAAATCCAATGTATTGTAGATATGCTCTTTTTAGTTTTTCATAATTAAAGGCTTCTTTTTCTCCTGTTTTTAATGATGTCACATATTGAAGAGAATAGTAGTCTATCTTTGCAAAAGCATAAACATATAAAATCATAATTATCAATTCATAAATAAGCATAAAAGTAAAATTAGCACCAAAAGGACTTAACATAAGTTTTATCCCAGTGTTTAATATCACTGCTTCAAAGCCTACTGAATATGAATTTGCAGAAATCACATAAAGAAGATTTGAACCTAAACAAGTCCAAAAGTTTCCAGAGAATATATTTGCTCCACAATTAAAGTTTGTGTTTGTATAATACATTGTTGCAGAAACAGGATTAAGATTGAAATTAGCAGAGTTATAAGCCACAGAACTTAATGCTGTTGAAACTCCTGTTGAAAATGAAAAGAATACTTGTGTCATTATTACAAAAAGCATTCCAACAATTAAAGGAGATAAAAATGCAAATGCTATTAAAACAAAAAATCTTGTTAAAGATGCATTTCTATTAAATTCTTTTGCCTCATCATTTGAAGTCAATGTTGGCTGGAAAGTTCTTACAAATTGCAAAAGTTCCTTCATTGCAAAAAGAAATCCTGCAATAGAAATTATTACTGCAATGAAAAGATTAAACCAGACAATTTCATAAGGGATCATTGAATGAACTGAAAGAAGGTTAGATGCTGTTGCACTAATTATTTGTGGGAAGAATGAAAAGTAAGCATATAATATTACTGCAACTAACAAAATTGAAGATGCTCCAATTGTATATTCTATCATTGCCTTTAATTTCTTTTCTGGATCAATGCTCAATTCTCCAAAAATTTCAATTAGACCATAAGCAAGAACTAAAACAAAAATTAGTATGACAATGTAAGTAGTATAATTTACAAAAGGACTTACAATTGTTTTAAATGTTGAAGCCACAATTGTTTGATTTAAAGTATTACTTGTTAGAGATTGTATTGAGTTTGAAGTAGCAACACTTCCAATGCTTAAACTATTTGTAGAATTAGAAGATGCAAATGTGCTTCCTACAAGTAGCAAAAAGAAGAAAAGAAATGAAATTAAAAGATTAAATTTTTTCATGCTATCATTTTATTTTTAATTTTATACTTTTGCCCAATATACTGATGCTGAAACACTTGTTTGCCTTCTTTGTTCTGTTAGCCATTTTATGTGATGTTTTGCAAACAACATTGTTCCTATGCCAATTCCCATTGCTACTATTCCTAAAATTTGTATTATTGTTATGTTTGTATTTTGTGTAATTACTGGCAACACATAAAAGACTGCTCCAATGCCCAGTCCAAATATTCCTGCTCCAAAGAGTGCTTTTGTATCTTTTATCCTTTGTTCCATAATTTCTGTCATTTTTATCACAATAATATATAAAAAAATTGTATTTAAAAAGTATTTTGGAGTTTTAGCAATCTCTCATAAATTTTGCTTTTATTAAAGGCAGTTTTATTCAACATAACAAGTTGCCTTCTCTGGCTTAATTATTTATTAGAGATGAGTTTGTTGCTATGCAACATAGTTTTCCAAAGGAAAACTTGGCAGAACTAAAATTATATATGAGGATTGTTATGGAGTTTGAGGTTTTGTTTAAAAATTTAGCAGAGCAGTATTGTGATGGCAGAGTTGTTGATTTGTATTTTGCTGTAAAAAATCAAATCAACAAACTTATCAAAAATGATAATGATGCTGATGCACTTTATAAATTCTTTGATATTGACAAGCAGAATAAAAATGCCAAACAAATCCTCATTAAAAAAGCCATTAAACTTGTTGAAGGGTTGTGCTTGTAAGTTTTCCAGAGGAAAACTAAACTCAACCTGCAAAAATAGTAATCCTTGATTTTTTATCAGACTATACAAAGCATCTAATAATTATCTATTAAACTGCTTATAATAATTGGCAAAACCTATTAAATATATGAGGATTGATAATATGGATGAAAAAAATTATAATGAAATTTTGGAAAAAGTAAGAGATAGATTTTGGGAGATGAGTGAAGACCAAAGAAGAAGATACATCTTTGCACTTCTTAAAAAGGCAACAGGAGGAGATGAAGAAGAGTTAAAACAACTATTTGAAATTGGAAAGAAGAAAAAAGATATTCCTAAAAAATTGAAATACTCTTATGAAAATTTGATAGAAGCAATTTTAAAGGCAACAAACTTAATGGGAGAAGACAATTTAGATGTTTGAAGTTGATAAAAATGCCAAGATTTTTTGTATTTTATAAAATGAGCATAGAAAAGCCAAAAGATGTTACAATAGATTATAGAAACTTCATTTTTGAATATTTAGTTAAAGAAACTTTTAATTATAATGGAGGCACTTTATTTCATCTTTTTGAAGACAAAGATAAAATAACTTTATACTGCTTTATAATTCCAAAAGATAAAAATGAAGTTGAAGAGTTTGAAGATAAAATGAAAAAAGAGTTTGAAATTGAAGATAAAAAAGAGTTCAAGAAAACAGAAGACTTTGAAAGTTATGTCTTTGATTTGGCAAAAACATTTTAAATACCTAAAATTACTAATTATTGTGAGATTTATGGCAGAAAATAAAGAAAAAACATACACAGCATATCCATTGTTATTTGAGATTGATGCATTTTCCTTGCATAAAGAAAATATAAAACAATTTGTAGAAGAGTTGAAAGCAAAGCCTTTGTTTGCATACTTTTATAATAACAGAATTTATATCTATATTTTGAAAGAAGTAGAAGATGCAGACAATTTTAATCATCTCTTTGATGTGCAAAACTATTTAGATGTTTATAACAGAGTTTTTAATACAAAACAAATAATTGAAATATTGCCAAGCAAAAATCCTTTGTTAAAAATAGATGATTTAGTCTATTTTAACAGCACTTTAATAGATGCAGAGTTAAAATATAATCTTGAAATGATAAAAAACAACACCATTGACTTTATTGGAAACAAAGAGACAATGAGCATTGATGACTTCTTGAAAGAGATTGATTA
>Ga0080006_1135327_pt1 | contig 11736 bp, 13 predicted proteins | sample RS3BMetagenome_FD_69209 | JGI IMG/M metagenome (GOLD analysis project Ga0080006, IMG submission 69209) | Ferric oxide microbial mat and aquatic microbial communities from Rainbow Spring, Yellowstone National Park, USA - RS3B (SPADES... ...
CGATACCCAAGATGAGAAGGCCAGCCAAGCCGATGTAGCCGTACTCATGGATCCACGCCAAGAGATGAAGACTCGACAATTCAATCCCCTCACTCACTCAAATCTGCCCTCGGGACTCGTCTTCCGTGGTTATCCGCAGTGCCCCACCTCGCCCAGCCATCCGTACGGACTTCACCAGGCCAGATGGGCAGGCGCCTGCGCCGCCGGTAGCAGGCGCACATAGGGTACCTGTAAGGAGGGAGACCTATGTGGATTCCACGCCATCACTGGCATCACCTTGTCGGCCGCCCAGTCATGGTTCACACTCGTAACGGAATTTACCACGGACACTTGCACGGACTGACGTCGACGCATCTGCATTTGCACGGGCAACGCCTGGCAGCATGCGACCCTCGCGATGGGACCGAGACAGAGCTTTTGGCTCGGAGCACCGACGGGGAACCGCAGTTGGCCTACTTTCCCGGAGCCGCACTCGCCATTCCGCTCGCTGCGGTGGCGGGGGTGACCGCGATCGGGCTCGGCGCGCTCGCTGGCTGGTGGTAATCTGAGAGAGACAGCCAACCCTGAGGCTGTCCACCTTGAAAATCTATGCGATCCACTCGCAAAATAGCAGGAAGTCCGGCCCGTGGCAGCGAATAAGTTGCGCAAACGGAGGCGCTGCAATGGATCGACATAAACCGGACTTCTTGCTTCTTTTTTCAATTCTTTGTCTAGTAGCCATCGGACTGGTCATGGTCTACAGCGCAGGCATGGTCAACGCAGTGCTGGTATTGGGACAGTCTCCAGCCTACTACTTCACGCATCAGGCCGTCAGCGCAGCTTTGGGACTCGTGCTCATGCTCATCATGATGAATGTTCCTTACACTGTCCTGAAACGTCTCGCGAAACCCATCACGATCGCCACGGTGGTCCTTTTGGCGCTCGTCTTCGTCCCCGGAGTGGGACACGCCTCGCTCGGTGTGCGCCGCTGGGTCGGTCCCATCTCGTTACATATACAACCAAGTGAAATGGCCTTGGTGGGTGTGCTCATTTACCTTGCCCACATCTACGACAAGAACGCGAAACTCACAGACCGATTTTCTCGAGGCGTCATTCCGCCCATGATCATTCTCGGATTGCAATTCGGACTCGTGATGCTTGAACCGGACATGGGAACGGGTATGCTATTGCTTCTGTCCGGTTTGTCGGTGATGTTTGCAGCAGGCATCCGCTGGTCTCACATCGTGGCCCTGTTCGCCATGTTGTCCCCTCTGATGGTCGGTTTGATCTTTCTGAAGGGCTATCGCAGTCGCCGCCTCTTGTCTTTTTTGCATGGCGGTGGCTACCAGATGCGCGAGTCTCTGATCGCCATCTATAATGGCGGCTTCTTTGGCAAGGGTCTCGGACAGGGCATTCAATCCTATGGCTTTCTCCCCGTTCCCGAGGCCGATTTTATCTTCTCGATCATCATCGAAGAACTCGGTTTACTCGGTGCCGCCTTGATTCTGGGCTTGTTTGGCTTCGTCGTCTGGCGCGGCATTCAAATCGCGCGCCGTCTGGACAACCGTTTTGCCTCTTTGCTGGCGATCGGGATCTCCAGCATGATCGGGTTCGGCGTTCTGATCAACGTCAGCGCCGCCACAGGCATTATCCCGATCACGGGCATTCCCTTGCCTTTTATCAGTTACGGAGGCACTGCTCTAGTGGTAAAATTGATGGCAGTCGGCATGCTTCTGTCACTATCCCGCTACACGAACCCAGCGCCGTTGCACGAGCGAATCGCCGACAACGTTCATCCCCTGCCGGCGGATGGCGGGCGCAGTCAGCGTACGCCCAAACGGATGCGCCAAGCCATCAGCCGTGCCGATCGAACCACACTTGACACGCGAAAAGGATGATCGGATGAACCTCCTGCGACCGCTCGACGATACTCTGTATCTGTTTGACCTGATGGAACAGGGGTTGCCAGGACGATCCTCGGGTTACCTTCTGACTGGCTCAAAGACCCTGTTGATTGACACCGGATCCTCACCATCACACAGCCGTATCTTGGCGGCTCTGGCCGAGATCGGGGTGGCTCCAACGGACCTGGCCTACTGCATTCTCACGCACGTCCACCTCGACCATGCTGGTGGCGCCGGGTTACTGGCGCAGGCCTGTCCTAACACCGTGTTTGTCGCCCAAGAGCGCGCAGCCCGCCACCTCGTCGATCCCTCACGCCTGATTGCGGGCGCACGGGCCGTGTACGGGGATGCTATGGATCAGTTATTTGGAGCCATCCTCCCGATCCCGGAAGACCGGGTCTTGATCCGGCGTCATGGCGAGCAACTTCGGCTTCCGGATCGGACCCTCACCTTCTACGATACGCCAGGACATGCACGACATCACTTCAGTATTCACGATCCCGCGCGCGCCGCGATTTTTGCAGGGGATGCAGTGGGCATCCGCTACGTGACGGAGTTCACGGGTTGGGACTTTGAATTTGTCCTGCCCTCGACCAGCCCCACGGACTTTGATCCGGACGCGGTCGCTGCGACGGTTGCCTTGCTTCGGACGCTTGCAGCGGAGACCATTTACCATACCCACTTCGGACCCTCTCCCGCAGCGGAAGCGCTGGACGCAACAAGAGACGCGGCACGAGCCTTCGCGGACCTGGCAGACGCCTTGTACGACGCGGATATGACGTGGGAAGAACTTGGCATGAGTCTTCAAGGCTTCATCGGCGCCGACCTTCGTCGTCAAGGTCATGGCGAGTCCCTTGACATGGCCCGACTCGGTATCGACATCGAACTCGACGCCAAGGGTCTTCTATACTGGCAGCAGATGAAGCGCAACTTGTCTTGACATAGACGGGACGAGTCTACGCCGACACGAAGTCAGTTCCCGCCAGCAAGGCATCGACGACAGCTTGAAACGTCCTCTCATCCGCATGCGAAAATCGTCCCACTGACGGACTGTCGATATCCAGCACCCCGATCACGCGATCGCCGACGATCAACGGCACAACAACCTCTGACCGCGAGTCGGCATCGCAAGCGATGTGTCCAGAAAACTGACTGACATCCGTCACGCGTTGCACCGATGCCGTCGCCGCGGCGGTCCCACACACGCCTTTGCCCCACCCGATCCGCACACAGGCAGGTTTGCCCTGAAACGGTCCGAGTACCAATTCGTCTCCATGTCGCAGGTAGAAGCCCACCCAATTGACATCTTCCAGGCACATCCACAACAGCGCGGACACGTTGGCGAGGTTCGCAATCGGATCGCGCTCGCCGTCGATCAAATGCTGGACTTGCGAGATGAGCAGGCGATCCCGGGTCGACTCATCACCGGTCATTTTTTGCACCTCAAACATCACGTGGTCACTCCTAGATCGTCCGTCTTGATGCCCAGCATGCGCAACACAGTCCCATGAGCCATCCACTCCAGTCCATCATCGAGGTCATCAAGCTGATCGGGTTGACCCCGGTAACGCAGAGCCCTCTGTAGCAGGAAGTCAGCCAGATGAGGATTTTTTGGCAGGAGCGGCCCATGGATATACGTACCGATCACCCCTTTATAGCAGATGCCTTCCATTCCATCCAATCCGTTGTTGCCGTGGCCACGTATCACTTGGCCCAGTGCGTCGTAGTCGTGAAACGTCCGGCCCCCATGATTTTCGAAGCCGACGACCGTGTTGTGGTCCGGGACAGATCCGTGCCCCCAAGTCATGGCGATGTTGCCAATCAGCCGCTGATCCGCCGGGCCCGCTTTGGTGACGACGTCAACCGCACCGAGTCCAGGAATCCTCGTTCCATCGGACAACTCGTAATACTGGCCAAGCAACTGATAGCCACCACAGACCGCCAGCACCGGCAATTGACGTTCAATCCCAGTTTTGATGTCCGCAGCATAACGAAAAAGTTCGCGGGCCACTACCGCTTGTTCACGGTCTGATCCGCCGCCGAGCAACAAGAGATCAAAATCAGCGATATCCAGTCCAGAGCCAAGACGCACAGGTACAACCTCGACTGACACGTCGCGCCTCGCCCCCCGCTGACAAAGCACAGCGAGGTTCCCTTGGTCCGCGTACAGATTGAGCAATTCGGGAAAGAGATGGGCGATCCGGATTGTGCGACTCATGCGCTGTCCTCCTGGCCGACCGCCCGGGGTACACGGATCCGTCCAGGCAAGCGCTCTGCGAGTGGATGCAGCGCCGTATACGTCGACAGGATATAGAAAACTTGCACCGGTCCAGCGCAGGCGATTTCGGTCACGTCAGCCAGTGCTGCCAGCACGGTCAGGCGATCTCGGGGAACGCCGGCGTACGCCAGTCTCAGCGCCATATCTGCCGCCCGCGTCCCTGCGCAGTAGAATCGCTGACAGGCCACAGTCGAGATGAAGTCCTCGACACTGACGTCCCACAGCCACGACACGTCGCGACCGTCCGCATCCTGATCGTTGATCGCAAAACAGACGGCCATCTCGCGCGGATCGTTCATCAATGCGCGCAAAACGCTGTTTGCACCGGCTGGGTTCTTGATCAGTGCCAGGACACACTCGGGATCTCCGGCGAACACTTGCATGCGCCCGATCGGCGGCGAAAAGCGAGCCAACCCTGCATGCAGCCGGTCTGGTGCCACGCCAAGCGTTCTCGCCGCCGCCACAGCAGACAGTAAGTTGTACGCATTGTATAATCCCGAAAGGACCTGGGATACAGAATACTGGATAGCGGTTCGCCCCGCGACTTCTGAGATCTCGAGCTGTGTGATCGCTTCCCCGCTTGAGACCCTCCCCGTAAAGTGAGGCTCTATCCTCCCAAAACCACAATGTTCACAATCGTACAAGCCGAATTGCCCATAGAAATACCCGGAGTAATGCAGCTCTTCCCCACACTGGAGGCAAAAGGCGCCATCGCGAACTCCATCCGGAAACCCGGGCGTCGCCACCTCACTGGAGAACCCGTACAACACCGTTCCCGTGCGGCCTTCGGCCAAGGCGGCACACAGCGGATCGTCGGCGTTGGCCACGAGCGTGATGGCCGGGTCGCTGAGACCCCGTCTCAGAAGCGCGAGCGTCTGGTCAATCTCTCCGTAGCGATCCAGTTGATCGCGCATAACGTTCGTCAATACAACGAGCCTGGGATGAGCCGACTGCGCAATGAGTGGCAGTGTCGCCTCATCCACTTCCAACACAGCCCGACGGATGCGCAGCCGCCCCCGGGCGTCACAGACGGTGAGCAATGCCGCGAGAAGGCCCTGCAAGAGATTCGCTCCGCCCCGATTCACCAGCCACGGGTCGGCATCCTGAGAGAGCAATGCATGCAGGTACTCTGTCGTGGTCGTCTTGCCGTTCGTTCCGGTGACGAGTACACAGGTGTCCAGTTGTCGAAGCAGACGGTGCACAAGTTGCGGGCTGAGGCGCGTCGCTACGAGTCCCGGGAGACTGGTTCCCGCACGTCCCGTCGCGCGAAGCAAGATGGCGACCCAGCGGCTAACGACAATGGCGATACTCGCCCTGATCGCCTGTATCATCTGCACGTTCCCCTCCACTAGCCATCCGTAGACTTCTTTGGCTGCGCATCAACGGGCCCAGATCGCGCCCGTCAACAACAGCGTGATCGCTACCGACAAGGCAGCGAACATCCAAGATCGGCGACTCTTTCGCCTCTGCTCGGACTCTTCGTCCATATGCATCGCGTCTTCCACGTACCCGCCGCCAAATCGCGTCAGCAACAAGAATACGAAAACGCCCCCGATGCCCGTCAACGTTCCGTAGCGCGCGAAGGCATTCAGGGACAGACGATGGACCCCTTGCAAGTACAGGATCAAAGCGATGGCCACCAGGGCGTATAGGAAAACAAATCGCAACACGGCGCGTCTCATCTCAAAACCCGTAGACGCCCATGCCGCCATCCACCAAAAGTGTCTGCCCGGTGACGTAACTTGCGGCGTCCGATAGCAAAAACACCGTCGGGCCCACGAGTTCGTCCAGTTCGCCAACGCGTCCCATCGGCGTCCGCGCCAAAATGTCTGCCAGGTAGGCCGGATCAGCCAGAAGCGGTTCAGTCAAGGGCGTCCGAAAGTACCACGGTCCCAGCGCGTTGACGCGCACTCCTTGGGAAGCCCACTCACATGCCAAAGATCGGGTCATGTGTATGACGCCCGCTTTCGCGGCGGCGTAGGCAGTCCCTGTTCGCAAGGCGACGTGACCGCCGACAGACGCGATATTGACAATGGCGCCGCGCCCCTGTCCACACATCCATTCCCCTGCGGCCTGCGCTACGAAAAAGGCCCCCTTGAGGTCGGTGTCCACCACCGTGTCCCAGTCCTCCTCAGAAAACTGGAGAGCCTTCTTGCGAATGTTGACGCCTGCGTTGTTCACAAGTCCATCCAACCCACCCAGACCCGCGATCGCGGCGGCGACAGCGGTCCGAACGGACGCCACATCGCGCACATCCATGGCAACGGTGATCACGGCACCTGTGGCAACTTCTCGCAAGGCGGCCGCTTGCTGCTCGAGATCCTCGGTGGAACGGCCGCACAGCGCGACCGACGCGCCGAGCTCGCACAGGCGCCGAGCCAGATGGGCACCGATCCCGCGCGTTGCCCCCGTCACGAGGATACGTCGTCCTGTCACATCGAAAGATGAATCCAACCGCATCGCTCCTCACGAGCCTGTCCACTTGCACTGTCTGACGGTTAGAATACCAAACTGATCCGCGCTCTGGCAAACAACAGCACATGGCAGATCGCGGCCAATGGTATATACTAGCCGTGGACATGAACGGACCGAACAAGGAGTGGACTCGATGCTACACAGGTTTTCACGCACGGAATTGGTGATTGGACCAGAAGGATTGGAAACACTGCGCAAGGCCACTGTGGCGGTCGTCGGCGTGGGGGGCGTTGGCTCCTTTGCCGCCGAAGCGTTGGCACGATCGGGCGTGGGACAGATCCTCTTGATCGACCGCGACGCAGTCGACATCACCAACATCAACCGACAACTCCCCGCGCTCAGCGACACAGTGGGACGTCCTAAAGTCGACGTCATGGCGGAGCGCATTCGGGCAATCAATCCAGACTGCCACGTGGTGCCAAGGCGTCAGTTCTTTAGCCAGGACGACCAAGCCGGGCTATTTGACGGGCCCCTGCACTATGTAGCCGATGCGATGGACACGATCAGCGCCAAGATCGACCTGGTCCTCGCGTGTCGGGCCCACGGTGTGCCTTATGCGGGTAGCATGGGTGCCGCCAACAAGATCGACCCGACCGCCTTTCGGATCTGCGATTTGTTCGCTACCAAGACGGACCCGATCGCGCGCGTGATGCGCCGGGAACTGCGCAAACGGGGAATCAGCCAAGGCGTTACGGTCGTCTGTTCGGAAGAGACCCCACGCATGGCAAGACCCGACGTCCTCGCGCGCATGGCCCCAACCCCCGCTCCGGGCCAGGTTTTGACCCGCAAGGCCGCCAATCCGCCGGCAAGCATCTCGTTCGTACCGCCCGTGGCGGGTATGGTGCTCGCCAGCATCGTCATCCGCGATCTGACAGGCCTCTCGTGAACCATGTCTCCCCCCAGGATGGCCTAACTCCCCTGAAAGAGACTCACAGCTAGATTCGCCGGATTCGACCCCCTCAGGCGCGCGCCGCTTCCGGCAAAAACCGGATCAACCGCGCCTGGTTCAAGACGCCCAAGAACTCCTCTGGGGGATTAGCGCGAAAGCGGCGGCCATCCGGCAGTTGCACCTCATACGCATGCAGCAAGTGATGCGCGATGTCGAAGGCGGGTTTTCCGCCATACTTGACATCGCCCAAAAGCGGATGCCCGATTCCTTGCAGATGGGCTCGAATCTGATGAGTGCGGCCACTGATCAAGGTCACGGCCAGCAACGTAAAGGGCCCCGCCGTGCCAAGAGGCTCATACTCCGTGACGGCACTGTGACCCTGTACAGCCTCGCCTGACGGCCCCGACCGCGCACGCAGACGACTCGCCAAGAGGGTCTTGCCTGACGTCTCGTCACGAACGAGCTCCGCTGTCAACTTTCCAGGTTCCGACAAGGTCCCCCAGACTACAGTCAGATAGCGCTTTTGCACCTTGTGCAGACGGATGCCTTCCGCCAGTGAACGAAGGGTATCGCCATCCTTGCCGATCAGCACGATTCCCGTCGTGTTGCGGTCCAGACGGTTCGCGGTCGCTGGCATGAAGGCGCGTCCGTCGGCCAGTTCTCCCTGGCGGTGCAGATAGGCAAGCGACCTTCCGATCAGCGTATCCTTGTGTTCCGTCTTGTCCGGGTGCGTGAGTAATCCCGACGGCTTGTTGACCACGAGCAAGTGATCGTCCTCATACACGATATCGAGCTCTGTCGAGACGCCGCCAAACTTCTTCGCTGGACGTGACAGCGAGTGGTACTCCTCCTCCGGCATATAGAGCAGAAGCTCATCGCCTGGCTGCAAGAGTGTCTCCATCTTGCCCTTCTTGCCGTTGACCTTCACTTTTCCCGTTCGAATAAACTTGTAGACACCGCTTAGAGGCATCCCCGGCAACGACTGTCGCAGATACCTGTGCAGTTTCTTCCCGCTGTCTTGCGCGAGAATCTGAATCTGAATCAAGTAGGTTCGCTCCCATCCACCTTCGGCCAAACAATCGATACAGAAAACTGATCTGGCTGCACATGCGCCCTAAGGGCCGCGTTGACGTCGTCCAACGAGAGATTGCGCAGTAGCTCCAGTGTCGTCAGCACATCCAGCCCGCGCAAGATCTGTTGGGTATAGACGTTGGCCAAGCCTTGGGGTGAATCGAGCAACGACAAGAAACGACCGACCGCTTTCTTGCGCGTCCTTTCGAAAACACCCCTGTCCAACCCAGCCTGCGCAGCCGCCACGAGCGCTTCGCGGACACGCTCCGACAACGCCTCCGGCTGATTGGAGTTGCCTCCCATCATCGTATGGCCATACAGGGGTGTCAACTCATAACTGGCACTGAAACCGGCATCTGCGAGGCCTTCATCGATTAATGCGTAGTACAGATCGGATCCGCGACTAAACAGTCCGTCGAGCGCGATCTCCATGGCCGCCTCGTGCCGTTGTCGCAGAAGCGGCTCGTTTGGAACTTGGTCATCCTTGAAACCGAACAAGGTCCGCGGTTGTGACAGCGCCAGATGCATCTCCACTCGCGACGAAGCCGGACAACGCTGAACCTCCGGGAGAGTACGGATGATTTCGCGACGCGGTTCGTACCCCTTACCCTCTTGGTTTTTGCGAACATGCTCCATGATCGTCTTGGCGTCAAGAGGGCCCACAACAAACAGAACCATATTGCCTGGGTGATAAAATGTGTTATAGCAGTCGTACAAATCGTCTTTGCTGATTTGCATGATCGAGTCCACGGTACCGGCGATATCGACCGACAGTGGATGTTCACCATAGAGCCCCCGCAACAGGCCTTTGAATACCTGCCAGAATGCATTGTCATCGTACATGCGGATCTCCTGCGCAATAATCCCTTTCTCCTTTTCGACATTCTCGTCCGTAAAATAGGGCCTTTGCACAAAGTCCACGAGGGTGGTCAGGTTGTCCAGAACGCGGCTCGTCGAGGAAAACAGATAGGTAGTGCTGTCAAATGTCGTAAAGGCATTCGTTTGAGCACCTTGGCGGGCAAAGTCGTTAAAGACATCGCCATGCTCCTCCTCAAACATCTTATGTTCTAAAAAGTGAGCGATCCCGTCAGGGACGTGACGCACGCCTTCGCCCCCTGGAACCGTGAAGTCATTGTCAATCGAACCGTAGCGCGTCGTGAAGCAGGCGTAGGTTTGACGGAATCCAGGTTTCTCCAGGACGAAGACGCGCAATCCGTTTGGCAACGTTTCTTCGTAAACCCTCTCCTGTAGCGTCTCATAGTACGTTTCACGCATGGCGGACCTCCTCTCTATCGCGCAAAAAGTAGACGATCTCCGGTTTCACGCCTCTGGCCACGTCAATCACATCGGCACGAGTGACCGACAAAATCCCCCGCAGCAGTTCATCCACCGATCGGTCACGCCCCGACAGTCGCCCATACATCTGCAACATCGCGCCCGTCATGGGTTGGTCGTCGGACAACAAATACTGATTGGTCAGACCGTCTTTCGTGAAATCAAGCTCATCATCCGTGATGTTGCCTGAAGCAATGGCCTCGAGTTGTTCCAGAATGATATCGCGGGCTCGGTCCATCTTGTCGATCTCGATTCCCGACTGAACGAACATGGCGCCCTTGAGGCCTTCCAGTCGACTCGACGCATAGTAAGCCAAGCTCGCCTTCTCTCGCACGTTCACAAACAGTTTTGAATGGGGGAACCCTCCCAGAATGCCATTGTACACGAGCAACGCTGGATAGGCGTCATCCGCGTAGGCCACGCCTGTGGAGATGCCGAAGTTTAACTTCCCTTGTGTCACATCAAGCCTCTCCACGACCAGTTCAGCTGGCTCAGAACGTCTCGTCGACCGAAACGGGTGAGTCAACGGCGCAGTCTGTGCGGAGTCCTCGGCCGACGCCAACCCTTGCGCTTGCGCAGCATGCAAGAAGGTGTCCAGGATCATCCGGGCAGTCTCCTTTGCAGGCAGTGGACCGACGAGATAGACATGGAGTGTTTGGCTCCCTGTCATCTCGCGATAGGCATTGTACAGGGAAGCACTATCCACTTGCCCCACAGCCTCTACATAGCCGTTGCGCGGGATGCCAAACGGATCCTCTGCGAACATCAGTTGCACACAGCGGTCCCCGGCATACGCGATCTTGTCGTTCATGGCATTCTCGATGCGCTGACGATGCAATGTCTTTTCGGTCGACACGGCCTTCTCGGCAAACACCCCACCGGGTAAAAACGGATCGTAGAGAGTCTGCGCGAACAGTTCCAGAGCGTCGCCAAAGAGCCCTTTTGCCTCAGGCAGGTGCGTCTCACTTGCACACTGAAGCGTAAACTGGATCGTCTGAGAATCGCCCTGTTTTGCAGCGCCACCCGATATGCTCGCTCCATACAGTTCATCAAAGGCTTGCATCAGCCGCTCCGGGCCTGGATGCGCCCTGGTTCCCCGTAGCAGGACATGAGGCAAAATTGCGTACTGCGTGACCGTCTCCTTGCTCAGTGGCATATGCCAAGCTGCCAGCCCGGTCGTCATCTTGTACTTGTCCGTCTCCATGACGTGCACTGCGATCAGAGCTTCCGTCTCCGTATGCCAGCTGCCATTCACTCCGTCGATCTCCTCTCGCCAAACAACTAAGACGTAGTATCTCGCTCGATCCGCGCGCAAATACCGAGCGCCCCCGAAGTTCCCGAGGGCGCTTTTGTCACAAGCCAGTCACGACCCGTGACGCAGTTGGCTTCGGGCTGCGGCCTGCGCCACATCGAAATCCAGTCTCGTAATCACTTGAGCCTTGCGAATCCACTGTTGGACATCACTTCGCATCATCGGCGTCACATACTTGGGCAATCCGTACTGGTTCACGATTTCCCTGCGCGACATATCGTGACGGCTTGTGCAGTGAAAATTGGTTAGCGCCTCCATCAACTCGCCACAGACCGGACATTGAAACACGGACACCCATCCTCTCCGAATCGGGTATGTCACATGCAAAATCCTTCTGCTACTGCCTCTGGGGTGTCACTTCCATATCTACACGCGGATGCCTGGCTACTAGTACCTGATCAGTGTAACTTTTTCCTGTCCTTCAAGCAACGAGGCGCCCACGCCCCCCCCCGGGCGCCCGCCCCCCTCGCTCTCCATCACAGCGAAAAGACAC
>Ga0080006_1124855_pt1 | contig 11733 bp, 9 predicted proteins | sample RS3BMetagenome_FD_69209 | JGI IMG/M metagenome (GOLD analysis project Ga0080006, IMG submission 69209) | Ferric oxide microbial mat and aquatic microbial communities from Rainbow Spring, Yellowstone National Park, USA - RS3B (SPADES... ...
TCTTATTGTTATAAATTTGTTTCAAAGTACTAAAATCGCCAGAATACTATTAGTAAGGTCGTTAAATTCATAAAACAATTTTAAAATTGAAAATCCTGTATCCGTAAATAAAAATTTTGAATTGGGTTAATTTAATCACAGAAACTGAATTAGAAATACTTGGTCAAATGATTTGTTAACAAATTTATTAAATTTATAACTTTTGCATTGAGGCAAATAATTATGCTATCCATGGAAAACAAAAATCATTTAATCTTTCAGTTTCTTTTATAAGTTATTATAAGTTATAAATAACGAGTATTGTTCAAGGAATTATGAAATTTATACTCAGAGATAAAAGTCTAGAGTTTATAAGGGCAGATGAATCACGTGCTGAAGCTTTCTACAAATACATTCTGACCTTGGAGGGAGATAATGAAAATTTCATTGTGAATAGGTATATGAAGATAAGCTTAGAAAATATCAAGAATATAAAATGGAATGAGAATCCCATGTTTTTAGCATTTTATAAAGAAGAGGTAATTGGTTCAGTCCAGTTAGTTATTGGAAAGTATTTTGGACCAAATCGGCAAGCACATGTTGGGGAAATTTCGTATTCAGTAAAAAAGGAATTCAGGGGTAGCGGCCTCATATATGGGATAATCTACTATGCATTGAAAAACACAAAGGTCAGCATTTTAACAGCCTGGGTCGATATTAGAAACGTTAAATCGCAAAAACTGTTAGAACGTATTGGTTTTAAAAGATTAGGCGTAATAGAGAAATTCATGTATTCTCCGAGAGAGGAGATCTATACTGACATGATTATGTATTTCGGAAATTCAGATATTGTAATAGAAGAAACCAAAAAAAGTATGTTAAAGCACGATTTAATAGAAAACGCACCAGTTAGTGAAAAAAAATTTGACAATTTTTAGGGTGAATCTAGCAGATCTTATATATTGCATATGATTGAAATAATAAAATACATGAATAATTCTATAAATAACCAATGCAGTATGTAATTGCTCGAATGGCATTCTGAATAAATATAGTTAAGGCACTATGCGAGCCTCCCCTTCCTAAATTAAGAAATGTAGGAAATAAGGGAATTCATAGAGGAGTGGGCGTGATTACTTAAAAATAATTTTAAAAAACGAAACAAATTGAAGGCAATGAAGTCAGCATTGTGATATTAGTTGAAAATATAAAAAAGAAAAACGGTTGAAACTCATAGAGGAACAAGTTCAAGTGTCAGTGAGTTCATAGGCACGCAAGTTTCTTTAGTGTTCGCCCCTGGTAACTTAATAGATTAATTATTTTCAAAAAAAGGGAAGGAAAATATGGGCTACAGACCGAAACTATTTCTTCCTTCTTCTCATTGCAACTACCGCACCTATTACCGCTGCTATCAACACAATAGCTATTATTATGTAGGAAGAAGGCAGAGTAGTTGTTGTAGGTCTGAATGTTATAGCCCGATTCACATTTGCACCATTAACATTTATATTTCCAAAGGAGGGTGATGCGGAATATCCTGGTACTGATCCTATAGTGTACGAATATGTTCCATTTGGTACTAAGAATGTTTTTGTATCTGTTGTTGAATTTTATATTGCTCCATTTAAGGTGACTGACCAAAACCTTCCTGATGGTAGACCTGATTCCGTGAATGTTACCGCGTATATTTTAGTTACCTGAGGGGACGTGGAAATTACACTAACAGTTGAATTCGAATTGGCAACATAAACATACCCATTGGATGAATCATATGCTACTCCCATTGGTCATAATCCAACGCTTATATTTGCAATTACAATATTGCTCGGCCTATTTTTAATCGGGGGTATGAGTGAATTTGTAATGGATATATTTCCTGAATTATCACCTGAGGAAATTGACTTTTCTGGCTCAGACCTATATGCAATAAATGATAATCCAGAGATCAAAAAGAGGAATACTGTTGAAATAGCAATTATCATCATTAATTTACTTTTTTTATACATGGTCTAACTCTCCCAAACATATATAAGCCTAATTTAAAATCAACTAATCCCTATGTATATGTTTGCAATAAATAACACATAGAGAATGAATGCAATCAAAACAAATAAAGCATATAAAAAAAATAAACCCCTTCAATCTTATGCTTATTTGATCAGAGAAAAATTGTATCATTCCTTTTTTGCCTTATGATAAAGATATCACTTGAGTTCAATAAAGTCAATTCGTTGATTATAATTATAAAGCTGAAACAGCATCAGATAAATTGCCATTAGCTTCTGATACCTTCTGATCCTTACACGCGTAATTTAGAAGATGCATTGACATAATAGGTGAGGTATAATGATAAAAAATTCGATTACGATGATGAAAGGATTGCACACAGAAAACACATCGTTATCAATCAATTAAGATACATTAAAAAGGAATCCAATAACCTAGAAGGTAACCTAACTGGTATTGATGAAACTGATTATCTTGAATATGAGAACATTGAAGATTTCGAAAAACGGATTTTATCACTGAAGCCTAAAGATATCAGGGATGAAGGGGTATCCGAAAGGAATTTATGCAAAATTAAGCATAAGATGAAACAAGGAAAGATATTTAATCCTAAATTATTCAAGGAAACAAAATTGATTGATTTCGATTAATATTTTAGATGTAAAATTTTAATAACTGCCTTATTTCGTTTTTATCTATATCCCAATATATAAAACGGGCCCGCTGAGATTTGAATACATTTACATTCAAAACCTTTATTTACTTCCATCCTATATACAATCATGGGAAAAGAAAAATACACCTCCTTGAAAAACAATCCTGAGATTAAAAGATGGTTCTTAAACATGTCCAGGGGATCAATGATAACTGGGGAAGTATATTTGAGGAGACTGGGTCAGTTCTGTCAGATAAATAACACGGATCCCATAGCTATTACGAAGATGACTGAGAAGGAGATAGCCAATATGCTTATGGATACAGTGAGTTTACTTGAATCTCAGGGGAAAGCAGGATCATTTATCGCTGGGATAGTGAAGAGTGTTAAGTCATGGCTCTCATTCAACGGTATCTCTATAAAACAGAAAATAAAGGTAAGGGGTGTGGATTCCACTCTCTCTCTCAAAGATGAGAAGATACCCTCTCAGGAGGAACTGAAAAGAATATTCCTATCAGGGGACAAGAAATCGAGAGTTGCCTCCTCACTTATGGCATTCTCAGGAATAAGACCCGAAGTATTGGGGAATTACAATGGAAGTGACGGTCTCAAGGTAATGGATTTTCCTGAGTTGGAAATAAAGGATAGTGAGGTCACATTTACCAAGGTCCCAACAATGATAATAATTAGACCAGAACTCTCGAAGACTAGGAAGAGGTATTTCACATTTCTCGGGTTGGAAGGTTGCCAATATCTCAAAGATTACCTCGAGGAGAGGATGAGGAAGGGAGAAGTTCTGAAACCTGAAAGTCCGATAATAACCCCTGTGAGGGAAAAAGACAGGTCAAAAAGGGAACACATAAGGACCATAAACATAGGGGATATGATACGCAAAGCAATAAGAAAATCAGGATTAAATCAGAGGCCCTATGTCCTGAGAGCTTACTTCGATACTCAATTGATGATGGCAGAGTCCAAGGGATTGATACTGAGGGATTTCAGGCAGTTTTTCATGGGACATACGGGAGATATTGAACACAGATATACATTGAACAAGGGCAAATTACCTGAGAGCACAATAGAGGAAATGAGGAATTCATATCAGAAATCCCTTAAATTCCTTGAAACTGAGAACAAGGGGATATCTGAATCTGAGATGGATAAGGCAATAAAAGATCTCAAGACTTCAATGTTAGTACTTGCAGGATTCTCCGAGGAAGAGATAGAAAAAGAGAAGTTGCTTGAGCTATCCAATGAAGACCTGATAAAGAAGATAGATGAGAAGAGGATCAAGCAGATAAACAACGGAAACAGTCAGAAGGTAGTTCCGATGAGGGAACTCAAGCAATACATTGAACAGGGATGGGAATTCGTTGCGAACATAAATTCTAAAGAGGCAATAATCAAGTTACCAAGTAGATAAATTTTCTATCTTTCGATCAGGCTTGCACAGTCTGAAAATTACCATTTAAAATCACTGGATAAAAGCCAAAATAAAGGGTTAATTCTTAGAGATAAGAGATAGGGCAGTATATTTTTACCTTTTGAACGTGATACTTCAGAAAACTCAATAAATCAACATATTTTTTGAAAAGGATGAGAGTCTTTATTAGATATCGATTAGTTATCGATGAGGTATCCTGTAGTACCCCCCGAAAGGGGAGGAATTTTCGATTTTGCTTTTTCTCTCTCAGGGAGGATACCATGGTTCAAAAACGATTAAATCGTATATTTTTCGTGCCTTGGCCGTCTATTCATTTTGCGAGATAAGTAGTCAGGTAGCTAATTTATCGCGCTTACCCCCATACCTCTTAAAACGCTTATCTGGAAGTAATTTTCTCGTAGGACATTCTGAATCAATATAGCTGAGGCACTATGAGAATCTTCCCTTCCTGAACAAAGATAGGGAGGAAATGAAGGAATTCGTGGTGGGGTGGACTTAATTTTACTATCAATATCTATACTGAGGTAACTGGAATTGACACGAGGGGGTTTATGGAACAGGTAAAATAGGTGCTATTTTGAGAGATCGTACTATCGAGCTAGTAGGTGTGTTCATTTTACAAAATATGCGTTCTTTGGAATAATAATATTTTATAAGGGAGGGTTAAAAATGATGGCATATATCTGTGTTTTTACCAAATCAAATGGAATCTCATCATCCTTAAATTCCAGAAAAATTATTTTATCATTTCCCATCAATTTTAAGGTTCCTTGAACTATTTTACTTTTTCCCTGCTTTTTGCGAAAACTTTGCTCCATTAAAATCAATGTTTTTTTCTTCTTGCCGTAGAAATTATTATCTATACAATTTTGCAATTCCATTATAGGCCCGGGAGAATTCCCTTCTTTAACGAAAAGAAAGATAAGGATATCTGATGATTCCATTTTGCTATAACTGTTTAAAACAACTTTCTCATCATCTCCTAGGCGGCTATTTTTGGCTGGAAATTCAAAGTCTTCGACCAGATTAGTATTCGTGAAGCCTACAGATATTAAATATTGCTTAAGGTGACCTAATTTACGTTTTGCTTTTGGCGGGTAATAGGATCCCAGAATTAGTATTTTAGTGTTGGCTAACAATAATTCCTTATAATTTGGCTTCATCCTTTCTCCATGTTTTATATTCAAGGTCGTAAAATATTTATTGGTGTTATTGATTACACTTAGGTGAAAATAATTCACCAGGGAGATGAAAGACAATGATAAATAATAAAATAAAGCAGATGGCCGATAAGCTCTTACCAGAAGATTTAAGACCTATCCTGTCATCAGTAAATTCTGACGTAAAATGGGCCATATTATCTGATCTATTAGATGGTGATAAATCCTTTACTCAACTTAAAGAAGATTTGGAGATCGACAATAAATCATTAGCTTACAATCTTGATAAACTCTTGGAGAACGGGATTATAACTCACTATTATAAACACGAATTCTTTAAACAGAATTTCTCTTTCTATCAGCTAACAAATATAGGCAAAGCCATGATAAAAAGCATAGATTATATATTTTACATTCCAGGAAGCGAAACTCCACCAGGGATGATTATTAGCGCGAATGTAAACATAGAACCACCAGAACAGGAAATAGAAGAGATTGCTGAATTTGGCGGAAAATCATATACCGTAAGTCATCCATTAACCATATATGCTCCAGCAAGGATCATAAGTAAATCTATAATGGCTGGCCCTGTTAGAAAAACAAGGGCATTTGCCAACAGGGTTATGGCTATCAATTCAGATTCAAACCCCCCAAAACAGCTTAAAATGGTTTCATCTCGGAGAATTCACTTTAGAGCTTCGAATAAGGTTCGCTACAAATAGGGGAGTGATAAACCGTGAAGCTTAGCAAAGAACAGAAAGAAAGATTGAGCGAGGAGTTGCAGTTTATTTCAAAAAATATTAACAATAATTTGGGTAATGAAAACCTTGTAGTATTTTACTTCAGTGCTGCCTATGGGGTATTTGACAGAATTATGAGGGAAAACTATGATGATGATCTTCTCTTTGCGGAAGAAGTAATAAGAATGGGTTATTTAAATATGACCGAGGGAGCAGAGGGACTTTACTCGCCACCTATTGATAAATATAGTAAAGAGGTTATCTCAAAGATAGCTTCTAATCTCAATAGCATGGCAGAAGCCATAAGGAAAGGATACGATATCTATTCGTACGTGAGAAATATAAGCATTCTATCATTTGCGCTTACTGGTCCAGGCATTTACCTTTTAGAAAGGGGTTTACTCAAACTTCCGTGACATATAGTTACGGAGTGTTTAAGTGAGTTATCTGATTGTCTTGTCATTTTATTTTGTCTTAAGCAATTTAAGAACTTACCGCCATATTGAACAGGAGGAAGAGTATCTGATCTTTCCAACAAACAATTAAGCTCCTTTGGGGCAAAAATAGAAATAGCAATCAATTGAATAAATTTTGAGTACCGAGGCACAGAGGGAAAAATCTCCTAGGGTCTCTAACAAATGGGTATGCAGAAACCGGACGATTTCTGATTACCCCCTTTCCAGTTTCCTTAGCATAATTCTTAGTTGCCAGACAGAAATTAATTTATTTGTACATTATTATACAGATAGTCGATGAAAGGAAAACTCGGAAAATAGGTAAAACACAGATATATATTTCATATTACCAAGGGCATATGATTCGTTCATCCTTTTCTTGTTATTAGTACATTATCACTTTGTTGTTTTTCATGAATGCTAAAGTGTCATGACCCATTCTTTCCTCGAAAGCCTTATCCGGCATGTTAGCCATGCTATTTAATGGTCACTGCATGAATGAAGTTTATTCTTACTAGGTCTGGTAAAATACCAGAGTTTTTAGAAATCCTCTACAATTGTAAGAAAAATATAAATAGAGGTTTATCAATTCTTTTTCGTTACTATAAAGGTGATTGCACTGAAAAGGCACATAGTAATAACCAAAAGAAATAATATCATAAAAATGACTACTATTTCAGTATTGTTATTGCTGTTGGCCTCTGGATTTTCGGTTATGGCTTATGGATCCACATCTTCAAACCCATCTATATCTGGCGTGAATTTTCAAAGTTCAAATGGAATTTATACAATAACAATTACTGGCAATAATTTCGGTCCCGCACCTGTATCAATGCCCTATACCGGCGATTTAAATTATTTCAGAATAGCCGACGCATCACAATTAGGATATGGAGAATGGGGTTATACTGGAGATGCTAATTATTTGACATATCAAAGTTGGACAAATAATGAAATTGTTGTTTCAGGTTTTCAAGGGAATCCAGGTGATGCTATTGGTATTGCACTGTGGAATCCTGTCACAGACTTAGGCGCAACATGGGGAGGCAATGTGCCGCAACCTCCAGCATCATATCCTACTATAAATTCGGTACAGTTTTCTGGCAGTGGCCAAAATCTTCAGATGATAGTAAATGGAAATAATTTTGGTACAGCTCCTGTTCAAATGCCTTACGTCGGCGATTTAAATTACTTTAGTTTTGGTGATTTTAGAACGCACTCCTCATACGGCTCATCGTTATTTTCTGCGGGCTTTGAAGGATGGGGCGTATTTTCTCCAAGTTCTGTGACTTTGAATTATCAAAGTTGGACAAATAACCAGATAATAATTTCGGGATTTAGCGGTACTTATGGTCAAGATAATGCGACTGTAGAGAACGGCGATCCTATTTTAATCACATTATGGTCAACTGATGCTTCTTCTTATACTGGTCCTCAGACCATGTGGGGAGGATTCGTTTCGACTACAGCAACTACGACTTCATATACCGTAACATTCACAGAATCAGGATTGCCATCAGGAACATCGTGGTCAATAACACTAAATGGAACTACGGAATCTTCTACTTCAAACATAATAACATTCAACGAACCCAACGGGACATACCTTTACTCTGTAGCCGCAATCTCAGGATATTCATCATCACCCTCCTCTGGGTCACTAACAGTAAACGGCGCTAATGTGAATGAAGCAATAACGTTCACACCTGTATCTGTGAAAACATATACAGTAGCATTCATGGAAAATGGACTGCCATCTGGCTCGCAATGGTCTGTGACACTTAACGGAAATACAGAATCATCCACATCACCCTGGATAGTATTCAATGTGCCCAATGGCACATACTCATTCTCCATAGGTGCAGTGACAGGATACACTGCATTCCCGTCATCAGGAACAATAACAGTTAGTGGTGATAATACGGATGAGGGAATAACATTTAGTCCGGTAACATATGTAGTAGCATTCACAGAAAATGGACTGCCATCTGGAATACAATGGTCAGTAAGATTGAATGGAACAACTAGATCTTCAACAACAAACACAATAACATTTAACGAGCCAAATGGAACATATTCTTATTCAGTAGCTTCAGTATCAGGTTATATGGCATCACCATTATCAGGAACGATAATGGTGAATGGTGCTGATTTATCTATTCCAATTACTTTTAATTCTGTTAAAACAAATGTAGTGTTTTTTGATAATTTTTATATGGATAATTATCTGAACACATCTAGGTGGATATTCGATTCATCGCAGTTCAACAATTACGTCCAAAATGAGTCAAAATTTTTGAATACTTATAACGAATCTGTTGGAGTACCTCAATTACCGCTAGTTTTTTCAAGCAATGGGATGGAATGGGACTCCAGCGGTGAAATTGCATCAGGAATAACCAGTGTCATAAATTTTGTTCCTCCATTCAATATTTCCGTTAGCGGAACCATTCTGAGCGCAACAAATCAGAATGGAACTGTACTAATATTAATTGATGGCGGTACCGCGCAATCAACACTATCAATTGTTATAAGTAATGGTGTATATTTGCAACAGGGTTACTCTATTCCTAAGCTTGGTGGTAATATTTATAACGGAATGCCATATAAATTTACAATATATTTTGATTTAAATCAAAATTTTCATTATAATGCCACTGTTATAATTGATGGAAGCCTAAAAATAAATTTCCAGGGTTATCTCTCTATGGGTAATGGTCAAGGATATTCCTTAAGCGTCGGGGCATATTCGACTCCTCTTGTAGGAGCACAATATTATCCAACTGGGTCTGTTGATTTTTACCAAGTAAATGTAACGTCCCCCATGAATTATAATGTATTTGTTCAGGCCAGGCCAAGCAATAGTGAATTAGGTGAGACGTTGATCAATGCAGAAATAACACTGACGAACTTATTTTCCTTTGAAAAGTATACAAATTATACAAACAGCACTGGAGGAGTAAAATTTTTAGGGGTGCCCGATGGTACTTACATTCTTAATCTAACAGTTAGCAATGGAAATAATTATCTTTTTAATACATCAATTATCCAAGTGGGTAGTGTATTAGATCCTGAAAATAAGAATTTCAGTTATACCATGATGGTGAATATTCCCCCGGTGACTCCCCTTGAGGGTGTCATAACACTTGGAACGCCAGATTTTCTTGACGATAGTAATCTTACGGTGGGAATACAAGGTCTTAAGGATACCTTTATTGCTGGTATTTCAGGTGGTGTAGGTAACTTCACGGTAAGTTGGTATATAAATGGGATTCGGGTTAATGGTCAAATTCTTAAAGGATCTAATGAATATACCGGGGTTGAAAACTTCATGCTTAATAATACCTTTAATATACCCGGGACTTATATAGTAAATTATACAGTAACTTCCCAGGGCTATTGGTACAATATACCTCAAAATTTATTAACCACGTCAAAGGATGAAAAAATTGAAGTTCGTACAACAGCGGAAATTTTAAGTCTACAGAATATGAACGAGGGAACAATATCAGTTTCTTTCAACAATATTCAGAATGAAGTTCTAGCATGGGTTACGTCTAATGGTATATTGCTGAATGCAAATGTAACTACCGATAACATAGGTATACCGTTACCGGCATGGCTTATGAACATTATCGGCATTTCAAACCCTTGGTACGGAGTTGGTATTAATGATTCAGCAGGTTCTGCAGATTCAAATGAAATAATACAACCATATTCATCACCAGTTTCTATAGATAATCTATCATTGCCTTCAGGGACGCCAGTAAATTTGGAGAACTATATATTATCATTCTGGCTAAATCCTTTAAGTAATTCGGCTCTTTTGTCCAATCTTGTTACTGTGGCTTTCGGCATAATTGGAGTCATTACGGCCTTTGCTACCTCCTCTGTAAGTAATACCGCCATCCTATTAGAAATCCAATTAATCATAAGTTCCATTAATTTTCTAGCGAGTACACTTGCAAGCGAAGGTATAACAGGATTATCAGCAAGCAACATTGCCTCGGTCGTAGGCCAATTTGGTATATCTATAGTACTCTCTCTCGCATCTTTTCTAATGAGCTGGGCTTTAGCGAAATTAAGCCCAAAACTCTTGGATCAATTAGCTGAAACAATCGGAGTGAAGTTAGGACTCGATGATACCGGTGTAGGTGAGGCAATTGCCATTGGACAGCTAATTATAGATCTCGGTGCTATAATGGATGCGATAGTGGCAGGAACTCTCTATACAAATTACAAGGTAGTGAATGTGCAGAAATTCTATTCTCTTAGTGTTTCAGATCCGCCTGCTGGTGTTCCTTATGTATATGTTACTGAAAACGAAAGTAATTATGGATACAACAATGGATGGATGTATCCATTAAACCAATTCTTCATGCATTCTGCAGGAATTCAAAATGGTTACTCTTTCTTGTTCCCGGATCCTAACGCTGCCAATATAACAGTAGAAAACCCAAATCCTTCCTCATTAGTATTCAATCTAACTGTTAATGCTCCATCAGGATCAATAACATTTCCTGTTAGCATTGCTGGAGATCAGGTAAAAGAGTATACGCTCTCCCAAAGCAATGGTACAATAAAGATAATTCCTAAATACGCAATTACATTTACAGAAAGCGGATTGCCATCAGGAAAATCATGGTCAGTGACACTTAACGGATCAACATTATCCTCTACAACAAACACGATAGTCTTCAATGAGCCAAATGGAACATACTCATTCACCATAGGTTCCATTATGAGATACACAGCGTTTCCGTCCTCTGGATCAGTCACTGTGAGTGGTACCAGTCTGAATGTTGCGGTAACATTCACATTTCACCCTCTAGCTCACTACAGGGCATACTTCAACGAAAGCGGTCTTCCTGAAGGAACAACGTGGGGAATTACTATCCTTAGGCACAACTACACGTCAGATACAAGTGACATCTCCATCAACCTACCTAATGGTAGATATGCATTCACTGTGATACCCGTACCTGGTTACACCGCAAATCCTTCCAACGGAACCCTGTACATACTGGATAGATCAGCAGTGGTAGACATCACATTCATCCCTGTAAGTTCTGTTCAATTTTCCGTGGAAGGTCTTCCCAGCAATATGATATGGTCCGTGACATTAGATGGTATAACGAAGAGCACCGACGGAACTGTCATCACGTTTGCGGTAACACCAGGCAACTACACCTACTCAGTGAACCTGCCTGAAGGTTACTCTGCATCCGGATATGATGGAAATCTGCACATCCAGAATTCACCTGTCATCATCCACTTGAATGCATCACCCATA
>Ga0080006_1143522_pt1 | contig 11728 bp, 8 predicted proteins | sample RS3BMetagenome_FD_69209 | JGI IMG/M metagenome (GOLD analysis project Ga0080006, IMG submission 69209) | Ferric oxide microbial mat and aquatic microbial communities from Rainbow Spring, Yellowstone National Park, USA - RS3B (SPADES... ...
AATATCAGCGACGTCAATACCGTACTCTGCGAGTTTATCCTTATCACGATAGTAAAAGAACATCACAAACTCGACTGGGCCACATGAGAATTCCTTCAGCGATTCCTCATAGGTGTGTTTTCCTCCCTTCCTCGATTCCAAGACATATGTTATCTTTCCGCTAGTCTGAAGTTTTCCCTTGAATGTAAAGACAGCCTGCTTGAACAGAGAGCTTCTGATCTTGCCCGAGTACTTTGGAAATTCTGGCGCTTCAATGATGGCATTGAACTTTATCCCTGAGATGTTTGGTGGTATAATCATTCCGAGGTCACGTGAGAGTCTCCTGATCATATCCTCATCCCATTGGTGCCTGAGATTCGATAGTCTTAACGTCAATCCATGCTCATCGTGTTTCTTGGGAAAGGAGAATGTGGGGTTGAGAACATCCTGTATCATTGCAGAAGCCTGATTGTAACTTTCCCAGTCAAACACAACCCAGTATCCTCTCATTTCTCCCTCCGGCAATAAGATGACCTCTGTAATGCGAGCAAGATTCTGGACAGCAAAACGTCCTATTCCTTTATGCCCGATCTTGCGGCGTTTGTACTTCTTCGTATAAGGGTCGTGCAATTTCTTATCGGTTCCCACTGTCATCCACTCATTTTCGAGTTCGTATAAGGTCATGCCGGTGCCGTCGTCTGATATTTTAATCATGGGATTTCCTGCACGAATATTGTCAAATCTGACATGCGCTTCTGTTGCGTCAGCATCGTACGCATTTTTCACCAGCTCGTTTATAGCCACAAATACGTCAGAGACCGATTCTGCTCCTAGAAGATTAGCAAGCCTCCCGTTGACCTTAAATCGAAGAGGTTCAAGCTCTTCTTCATCCGCCTTCCTACCAATCTGTGGGACTGACATTACAAGAACCGCTTTAATTTTATTATATTAATCATTTGACCACGTATTTGATCGGCGATCACGGCTGGAAAAGGAGATGTTGGTTTGTTTTATTTTGATGCCCAAAACTTTTGGAAAGAGTCTCGTGGAGTTGCTTTTGGCTGAGATGTGGAGCGTCCGGGCTGCATTCTGATTCGTCTATCGTTGGTGGGTGACTCATGGTGACACAGATGTCAGCTTTATTGAATCTTGCAGAACTTTTTTTAAATTACGATCAAAGTTACTGGTTACGAATGAATGCTGCAGATGAGCATTAATTCAGTATGACAAAGGGGTTGTAATCGCCTGCGGCTGGAACTGTTGGTCTTTTATCCGTCTGTTGCACCCAAGCCTGAGGTCTCGTGCGATATGGATGATATTCCTGCCTCGCAGCGCCATGTCCCGAAGCTATCCTGCCATACCGCTTCTTGGAATGTTGCTTGTGGAGTATTCAGCTAAGCAGCTCCATTGGTGTAAAGAAGTATCATTGGCCGCTATACAAGCTGGACGTTGTCCAGCTGGATAACGCTTTTTAAAGTCAGAACATTTAGGGGTAACTGGATGGACCTTGAAAGTTCTGGATCTATTTTGTGGAGCGGGAGGGCTCACGAGTGGATTCAGAAAAACTGGTTACAGTGTCACGGGGATAGACATATCAGAATACGCGGGTGAAACATACAGGATTAACAAATTCGGCGATTTCAGACAGGTAGACCTCTCTTTGGATACCGTTGATGGAGACTATGATGTAGTGATAGGGGGTCCGCCGTGCAGACCTTGGTCATCGATCAACACTAGGAGGAGGGGTCAAATTCACAGCGATTATAATCTGGTTGATGTTTTCTTTACACATGTAGAAAGAATCAGACCCGTGGCTTTCATATTGGAGAATGTTCCGCCGCTTGCTAGTGACATGAAATTCATTGCGTGGTTAGCGGCAATGAAAGCTCTTGGATATTCGGTAGGGCGTGAAACAGTGCAGTACAGCGAATACGGAGCTGCCACGGCGAGGCACAGGCTCATTGTCTTCGGATGGGCGAATGATAAGGCGGGCATTTTCTTCAAGAGGTTGCACAGGTTAAGGGAGAAGCCCAGCACGGTACGTGATGTTATATGGCAGCTTCGGGACCAGGAGATGGGCACAGTTCCCGATCATGTATGGCCGCAGCTCGAAACGATAGAGAAATACCTCCGATACTACGAAACTGGAAAATACGGATGGTATGTCTTGGACTGGGACAGTCCTGCTCCATCCTTCGGGAACATAATGAAGACATATATTCTTCATCCAGATGCCCGCAACGGAGGCCGCAAGAGAGTAATCTCCATTCGAGAAGCTTCGCTGATAATGGGATTCGGAATGGATTTTTGCTTTCCCCAAGAAGCAGGAATGGGAATTCGCTATCAGATGATTGCGGACTCAGTGAGTCCGGTGTTCTCTCTTAAGGTTGCGAAAGCCCTTGCCAGAGTCCTTGACCTCAGCACCGGGAGAAGATAAAACGATTGGACAGAAAGGGATTCGCGGCTGCGCTTTTGTCATGGTGGAGGAAGAACAAGCGTCAGTTTCCTTGGAGAAAGACCAAGAACCCCTATCACATACTGGTCTCAGAGATCATGCTGCACCGTACGAGGGCCAACCAAGTCGTCTCCGTATATCAGAAATTTATCAAGACTTTTCCGACCATCAGAGACGTCGCAGTTGCGCCAGATAACAGAGTTAAGGAGATTCTCGGTCCCCTTGGCCTTAACTGGCGGAACCAGCTGTTCTGCGACATGGCCCGAATTATCTCTCAGAATCATAACGGTCAGGTTCCGTATGATACCCGAGCACTGCGTTCGCTTCCAGGAGTCAGCAATTATATCGCTTCAGCCGTAAGATGCTTTGCATTCGGGATTCCCGAAGTGCTTCTGGATACCAACATCGTGAGGGTCATCGGACGGGTTTTCGGGGAGATGATCTCAGAGAGCTCCAGAAGAAGCAGACGGATGCTCGAGCTGGCTCGATCCGTATTTGATGATAGACACCCGCGTGACTTCAATTATGCGTTGATAGATCTCGCAGCTTCAATTTGCAAGCCGAGGAAACCTCTTTGCAGAGTGTGCCCTGTCAGGACCATGTGCGAGTACGCATTAAACCCAAATGTTGCAGGCTCACAGATCGACAGAAGCATTGGGAGAAATGTGAATCGTCTACAAAATTCCTAAATATGCTGAGGATGTTACCGCATATGTTGGAAATAAGAAATCTTGTTGTCATGAATCTCAGACGCGAGTTACTTGGACCAAGAGGTGGCGTCCGTGAAGTAATGAGTGAAGACCCAGCATCGGAGTACGTCACAGGAATTCTCCAACCAAAGGATTCCACTTTCCATCTGTTCCGGTGGGGACGGCCTGATCTTCAGGCTCAGGAGGTCGGAGAAGGCGAGGAGGATGAATTCCCCCCAGAATCCGAGAAAATTGAACCAGCAGTTAAGATGGACGCGCTGTCCCTTCCCAAGACTGTTGGGCTTTCCTTCGTGATCGAAGCGACGCCTCCAGCAGCCATCGGTGTCTGTATCACCTTCGCTAGGTATGTGAAGGCCGGTTTGAAGTGGAAACGAGAACCGATCAACCCCTGGGTAATTCATAACATTGAAATAATGGAAGGAAGGCAAAGCTGGAGTGTCGCAGAACATGCCAAGCTCCACTGTCGCATGACTCGGGCAAACACGGGTGACTACCACATATCGCTGTTTCTCGTCAATGAAACACCATTAGGCGATAACGAAAGACCCAGAACGCAGGACCTGATCTTCCAGCCACAGATCAGAGTTGTGCTAGAAAAAAACGCGAGGCTAAAGCCGTTGCTCGGTCAGAGGATTGCGGATGAGGAGGAAGCCTCGCTCGCACTCCTCTACCTGAACAGGGAAGCAATGGCGAGAGGTCACCTCTGCGGTGCGGTATGGAGGGACGTGGATCCCGAACGTCCCTGGCGTGGTCCGGGTCAGTCTTCATCCTTAACCTTCGAATGGCCGGATGGGGAACTGCTCGGAGATGCGGAAAGGGCCATCTTTATTTGGCCTGATGTCCGCACCGAGTATCTGCCGTGTTATCCCGTCAGTCAAGCGGAGCCCAATTGCATCGAAGAAGAGTTTCAAACCCCGGAAATTGCCGCCGACGAACTCGCAGATTCCTTTGAAGCCAGCAAGCTCTCTGCATATCTGATGCCCATTGTTGAGAAATACCGGGCTTGGATTTCCTCGCGCAAGCACCTTCTATCATCGCTTCCGGCCCAGCTGCGGCCTGTTGCGAGTACGCATTTGCATGACTGCAGGCTATCCGCTGACAGGATAGAGGAGGGGATCAACCTGCTACTTAAGGACAAGGATATGAGACTGGCCTTTTGCGTCATGAATAAAGCCATGGCCGTTCAACACATTTGGAAACAACACAAGTCGAAGACGAAGACACCTCTTAAATGGCACACATTTCAGCTCGCGTTCATACTGCAGTGCATCCCCAGCACAGTGGACTCCTATCACCCGCATAGAAACATCTGCGACCTCCTATGGTACCCAACGGGTGGTGGAAAGACAGAATCATATCTCGGTCTTGCATTGTTTATGCTAGCATTCAGGCGCGTACGAGCCGTCAGCAAGGGTATGGCCTATGAAGGTCTGGGAACCGCGGTTTTATCACGTTACACTCTCAGGTTGCTCACGATCCAGCAGTTCAGAAGAGCTCTCGGCGCTGTCACAGCATTGGAGCTCCTGAGGATCAAAGGATGGAGACCGTCAGGATGTGACAGGCAGGATCCCTTTTTGGGAGAGGCGAGATTCTCCCTCGGGCTCTGGGTAGGCGGTCAGGTAACTCCAAACCGCTTGATGGATTATCTGGGGTGGGATCCGGTGCAGAAAAGGCAGAGGACTTGGTACGGTGCTGTCGGAATCCTCGCCAAGAATCCTAATGCGGCACGAGAGGCGGGAGAGCCGGCGCAGGTCCTTGACTGCCCGGCCTGTGGATCTCTCCTTGCCATATCCAACTCAAACCTGACCAAGGGACAGCACACCGTCCACTTGATTGTACGCGGGCAGACGGTCCGCAAGCCACCGGAAAGAAGTATCTCGGATTCGGACTTCGAAGTTCTCAATATCAAAATCAGATCACTCCCGAGTCCGGGCTATCGCGTCGTGTCATTCACTTTCAATACCAGAAGAAGCTTGAAGCCCAGTGAAGTTGACCGCTGGTGGGACAGCAGGGTCGCTCCAAACCTTGGAAGCGGTGTCAAGCTGGCATCCGCAAGAGCCAGCCGACCAGGGTATTTCCTGCGGAGATGGGGTATGGCAGCCAAAGCGATCGATTTTGAAATCCATTGTCCGAATCCTGACTGCGAGCTGAACGAACCGGAGTGGACAGAGAGGATGGTTTTCTCAGGGTTCAGAGAGTTTAACACGCCGGTACTTGAGCCGTTCAGGATTCCGGGAACACCAAACAGATCGAAAGGTGCACCCATTCCGGCATACGTTATCGATGATCAGATCTACGCAAAATGTCCATCCATGATCATCGCAACGGTCGACAAATTTGCTCGCCTCGCATTTGAGCCCAAGGCTGCCTCCATCTTTGGGAATGTCGATAGTTTCGACTCTGTCTGGGGTTTCTTTCGGGATGCTGTCCCTCCAGAAAGAGGCGACTTGGATGCAGGGGATCGGATAAGGGTCAGTGGATTCGCGCCTCCAGACCTGATAATCCAAGACGAACTGCATCTCATAGAGGGTCCGCTGGGCTCGATGGTCGGGATTTATGAAGCCGCAATCGAGCTGCTGTGTTCACATTTTGACGGGCAAGAAGTCAGGGGACCAAAGTATGTTGCATCCAGTGCTACTGTACGTCACGCAATCAGCCAAGTTCAGGCGATCTTTAACAGGAGAGTGGCTTTGTTTCCTCCCAAGGGCCTGTCGGTGGATGATAACTTCTTTTCGCACACAGTTGAAGTTCACCCACTCGATTTGAGCAAACCCGGACGCCTTTACGTTGGCGTCTGTGCTCCTGGGGTTGGCCCGCTGTCGGTGATCCGTAACATCTGGGCGATCCTTCTCCAGACGGTATGGGAGGTGGGTTCTGCCAGTCGCTCTGACCCTCAGGTGGACAATTTCTGGACAGTTGTGGGCTATTTCAATGCTATAAGGGAGCTGGCTGCCGCGCTCGCACTGAGCAGAGAGGACATCCGGCTCAGGATTGAAGATATAGCGAGACGCAGATCCCAAGCGCCACGTCCATGGAACCCCGTGCCCGTTGAGCTGTCAAGCATTACTCCATCTGAGGATATTCCGGGTCACCTCACGAAACTCAGCAGTGTACCCAGTGAGGTTGATGCAGTCTTTGCCACATCTATGTTCGGGACGGGTGTCGACATAGAGCGCCTCGGACTAATGATTGTTCATGGGCAGCCCAAAACCACTGCAAATTACATCCAGGCGACGGGAAGAGTCGGACGTAAGGTAGCAGGTCTTGTGATCACGTTTCTCAGAGCGTCCCGTCCGAGGGATCTGGATCATTACGAATTCTTTGTGGGGTATCACAGATCGTTCGGACGTCTGGTTGAGCCTATTACAGTGTACCCTTTCTCGCCCCGTACATGCGAAAGGGCACTTGGTCCGGTTTCTGTTGCAGTTCTCCGCAATGCGAGACAGATTTCATCTGCACTCGTGCCACCGGAATGGGCTGCTGATGACAGGATGAAAAAGGGAGGAAGACTGATATCACGCAGCGGTGCCAGCCTCATGAAGAGTAGGCGATACTCCGGCGAGGTGGACGCTCTCATGCACTGGATTGAGAGGAGGTCTCAGAGTCAGCCTCCCGGTATCAGACCAATACCTCGTCAGGTTGAAGACCTTCTCCGTTCAGAGCTTGATAGATGGTACGGGGAAGCGAACAAACCTGATCCTCTTGTTTACAGCGAGTGGACAATGTACAGTAATCCGCAATACAACGTTGTTCTGGGCGATCCGCAACATACTGAGCTGGGTCTGGTTGTTTATGAAAACGTCCCACAATCGCTGAGGGATGTTGAGGCAACAACCGCTTTTGAGGGATGAGAATTGGGATATCCCATTCGCCAGAGTCAGTTCATTCTCACCTACGGGGTCGGAAGCATTGTTGAAACTACCACGGGAGGACCCCGCCTGATGCTGGATTTCGAACACTGGGGAGGGATCTTCAGTTCTTCGCAAGGGACATCCTCACTGAACAGCTTACTCATTCCTGACCTCGATCTGAGCCCACTTCTGGGTGGCGGGAAGGTGTTCAGGATCCCAACGAATGCGGAGATGGGCTTTCCCGACGAGCAGCCCCTTTTCGCGACCGGTCTTTTCCCATCTTGGGCCCTGTGTTTAGACCATAAACCCTACTTTCTTTACCGCTTGGATGAGAAAGGCAGGACAAACTGTCCCATATGTCTGAAAAAGAAAGGCCGGTTTTTCGCTCAGCAGCAGGCCATTCGTTTTGTCAGGGCATGTCGGAATGGCCATCTGGACGATGTCGACTGGCAAGCCGCAGTTCATGTAAAGGAGAAGAACTGCTCAGGGGAGGTTTTCGAATGGGATGAGCGAGGAACTGAGATGAAGAACATACATCTCACATGTCAGACCTGTGGCGAGACATCAACATTGGTCGATGTGTATTTCCGCCATACCGCATGTTCAGGCAGATTCCCCGAAAGAAAAGAATACGAACCGTGTAACGAGAAGATGTACGTGATTCTGAGAAATGCAAGCAATCTGCGAATAGCGGAGATTGTTTCTGCGATAACCATACCTCCGCGGGATACCAGATTGCACAGAATACTGCAGGATCCGAGCGTATTTGGACTCGTAGCCTCACAGGAGAAATGGTCAAAGAGCGAACTCCTAGGGCGTCTCGAGACCCAAGCCAAAAGGAAAGTCATCCCCCCAAAGTACGTCGATGAAATCAGACAAATCGATGAGGTTCAGATACTTATGGCAATTGGTGAGGTCCTTGATTTCAAAAGTGTGCCAGATGAAACTCGATTAAAAGAGAAAGAATTCAAAGCGTTGAGGCATGCGGCAGAAAACGGAGCGAAACACGGTGGTCCGAATAACAGATCATACTTCGAAGTGGACAAGTCTAAGGTGGTTCGCATTCCCCTAGATTCCCGACTGCACCTCAGAGTCTGTCCGATCAAAACGCTTAGAACGGTATTGGCCCAGAAAGGGTACAGGCGGCAGGTTAGGGGGGAGGGAAGACTGGTTGAAAGATTCTTATGGGATGGACAGAATAGGTGGTACCCGGGAATGGAACTCTTTGGGGAAGGCATCTTTGTTGACCTTCCGCCAGACGGAACACTTCAGTTGAACCATGAAAGAGCAGAAATGTGGCATGAGATAAATGTCCGTGCACACTATGTCTGGTGGCACACACTTTCTCACAGACTGATAACGGCTCTTGCGGTCGATTCCGGATATTCTGCTGCATCCATAAGGGAACGTGTCTATTCTTCACCCACCGGAGATGGAGTCGCAGGCGGCATCCTGCTCTATGCTACCCAACCCGGCGGAGATGGGACTCTCGGAGGTTTGATTGCTCTTGCTTCAGAATTCTCACGCGTACTGAATACGGCCCTGAGAAATCTGGATTCATGTTCCAATGATCCTCTCTGCTTTGAGCAGACGCCTTCAGACACTCACCCGACAGGAGCCGCATGTTACGCATGCTTGCTCCTGCCCGAGACCTCTTGTGAGTCGCGCAACATGTTCTTGGACAGGAGTATCTTGGTGGAGAGTCTTTGAGCCAGTACTCGGTTCGAGTTGTGGCCACGGGTTCTGTTTGGATCGGGAAAGGGATCGGATCTGTTGCAAGCGCAATAGAGGAGCTGCTTTCCGGTGCAGATGATGAGGTGCAGATAGCATCATATGCTCTTGGGGAAGCCCGGGATCTCCTTAGGTTGATTGAAAGTTGCTTGGGTCGAGGTGTTCGGGTGACGATGATCGTGAACAAGTTGAGGAACCAGCCGGTTAACACCACTTCGCGGATTCTCAGGTTGAGGTCTCGTTTTCGGCATTTTGAGTTGATGAGTTTTGACCCTCCCGAATCGGAGGATCTGCACGCCAAGATCATCGTAGCAGACAGGTCGAAGGCGATCGTGGGATCCGCAAATCCCTCACAAAGAGGACTGTTCAGGAACCATGAAATCGCCCTCGTTATTTCGGGAGAAGCCGCCGAACAAATCGCCGATCTGATTGACGCACTGGCCAGTGCCCGCTTCAGCACTAGGGTAGAAACGTGAATGACTTGGACTAGTCGCGGCGTTGAAGAAATCAGAATATTGCGGTTGCTGCAGGAATTTGATGGTGGATTCGCATGTGATTACCTGCAGTTTGTGAACCGTTTGTATTCAGGTGCATCCGGCAATCCTTATTTTGAATGGCTCACCGGTAGCTCGACGAGGACACCAATAGGATTCCGCGTGAAGCTCTCCGGACTTCCCGTCCATCTTCTTGCTTCGCATCCGATTTCACGGTTTCGCCGCGCTATGAGGTACGATATCTGGAGGGGAGAGCGAGACTTCTGTGCTGCTCTCGGGATCATTCCTGTCTATTTTGCCGAATTTGGTGTGTACACCGTCCTCAAACTCTGGGGTGAACGCGCTCGCAGCTTCTTCGCCTCTGAGGAAGCCCTCAGTTCGGAGTATGAAACATGTTGGGGTCTGTTTCCCCAAGACGGAGGCTGTGAATTCTCCAGCATGAATTTCTTGTTGAGATCACATACAAGAGAGATTCAACCGAACGAAAGTACCGTGGAGCTGGTCAGGCGAGGCTTCGTGAATGGGTTCTGGTCGTTTCCCCGTCCTGGATTCGCCTGCTCCGCCCACCTGCTTCACAACCAGATGCGTATCAATACCATCATAAAGGTCTCAAAGAGTGTTTATTCGATCGAAAGAATCGAGCCCGGATGTATCATGAAAGAACCCGACAACATTCAGGTTGAGAAGGCCAAGATGTGGGGGTTGGATTTCGAAGACGACAATCCTGTGATGAAACCCGTTGAGGCAGTCCTAGCGACGGATATAGCCGAGGAGATCGAACTGAATTACAGGAATCGTTCTTTCTTTGTGAATGGTGTTGTATCTGAATTCAGAAGGCGGGCAATCAGGTTTCCAGCACTGACAGTTGTGGCTCAGTACGGAACCAACAGCATTGATCTTATTGAGTCGCTTATCTGTATCGTGGCCATGAGGAATTTCGAGCGCTCAGCGCATTCCAGCTATGTGGGCAGTGTCGACGAACTACGAGCAAAGACAAACGAAATACTCAAAGTTTTGCATAAAAAGGTAAGATATGAAAGGACGATTGGTGACTTTTTCCCAGATCTGTTTGACCGAGCTCTCGGAGAGTTGGCACCACTCTTCATCACGGATGGAAGGGCAGTCTATTACTATCACCCATGCTTGATGAGCACGCTATCAGTCTCTGGTATCGCTCCCAAAATCGATTCTGACCACGGGGCGTTAGTACGTGTGCTTAAAATGATGGATGCGACCACCGAGAAGAGAACTCCAATGGCACTCCGGATGGTTAAAGAGTCCGATGAACTTGTTTCATCCGGTTACGATAAAGAGGAGATAATCAGGTGCATCCTGAAAGCCTTTAGATTCATAGAGATCTCGAAAATGCTTCACAGAAGTAATCTATGACAACACGTGACAGCCGCTATAAGCATACGCGATGCACCTGCTTTTGGCAAAAGCGAATATGGAATTCGTCTCTCCACCGTTATTCAGGTGTTTTCGGCAGAGCATCGTCAACCTCTAGGATGCGTTCGCATCACTTGCCAAGGAGGCTGGAGAAGATGCTGTGAAGGGGAGGCAGATATTGATCGCTGGTACCACTGATGCAAATGAGATCTGTCTATGGGCTGTGGACGCTGGTGAGATCTATCTTCGTGAAATGAGGACTTGGGAGTGCCACGGCTCAGGAATAGATGCAGCAGAGATGCTGATAAAGGACTTCTACTTCCCCGAAGTCACCACAGAGCAGGCAACACCGTTACTTACATACGTAATTCACGCGGTCAGCGAAATATGCCTCGACTGTGGAGGGCCGATAAACATCGCAATAATAGACAGGACGGGAGTGAAGCAGCTTACAACGGAACAGGTAGAGGCAACGTTAGTAAGGATTAAGCCTCGGCTCGACCAGCTAAGAAAGGAGCTACCGAGAGAGGTATTCAAAGACGAGGACGTAACGAATAGGTCATTGACTTAGCTTCCTAAGGGTGGCAAGGTCGGCAACACCTGATTTCGCGATAGGCTAGAATGCTACGGCGATTTTAGTACAGCGAATTAAGGAAGAGGTATCGAAACCTCTAGTCTTGGCTTCTGATTTTCGAGCAGAAAGGGATGAGGCGCTAGTTGAGAATACAGCCCAGAAGTAAGACCTGGGTGCTGGGAGGAAGACCGTCGGAGAACTTCTCCATGTTCTCTGCTCTGTTCTCAATCCTTTCTTCTCTTCCGACAACGCCGTCCGTGTCCATCAAGACGGCTTGCGAGTACACCTCATGGAGGTCAAGAGATGCGTACATGCGAGCAGGGTCGTCTCTATGCCTCTTATAGCTGCCGGCATCCTTCCCGCTCACATCCGACTACGTTAAGCATTCTTCTCAATTTATATATCATTAACCCTATCTCGAGTTAATGATCTTCTCGCGGCTTCGCCCTTCTGGGTGATATGGTAGTAGGCCCTTTTTCTTTCGCCGACCCTTCCCACCCAGCCTCTCTTGAGCATCGAGGAAAGTGCTCTAACTATCGAGGACG
>Ga0080006_1158593_pt1 | contig 11723 bp, 24 predicted proteins | sample RS3BMetagenome_FD_69209 | JGI IMG/M metagenome (GOLD analysis project Ga0080006, IMG submission 69209) | Ferric oxide microbial mat and aquatic microbial communities from Rainbow Spring, Yellowstone National Park, USA - RS3B (SPADES... ...
GTATTCGCCCTGTCCCTCTTCATCCTAATAGTCTCTGCAGTAGCATACGCGCTGATCAAGGATAGTGGAGAATAATTCTTTTGTTCTACACTGACTTGCCAGCAGTTAACCAAAGCTTTATATATCTTTACTTAGACTATATTAGTGAAACTTAGCGGGTTGTTGGAATGCCAGCACTAAATATAAAATTTACAGACAAAGAGATGAGCAATCTCTTGAAGAAAAAACTTGCCGAGAGCAAAAGACAGGGGAGAGAGCTGAGCTGGAAGGAATTTCTATTGGCAGCTGCTAAGCTAGTATCGGAATAGAAAAAAGATGATAAAATGAAAACAAAAGAAAAAGATAAAAAAGAAGAGAACTATAAATCTATTATAGTGGCTCTATTGGGTATAGTTTTAATATTAGCTGTTGGATCTATTTTTGTCACTTCTCAGCTTAATCAAGCCACCCTCGCCATATCCCAAGCCCATAGCCAAATCCTCAACCTAACCCACAGCCTAGCCCAAGCCAATGCTACAATCGCATCTCAAGCCCCAAAATTGAACAATCTCAAAAACCTTCTGGACTTGAATATTTCAGAAACCCTCTATGATAATTATGTCACAATACCATCCGGGCGAAACGTCAGTATATGCGGTTTCTACGGTTGCAACCCATATTATCAGGCCGGCAACTTTTCAATTTCCTTCAATATTCCGCATGCTGGATACCTTGTATTCAATACAACAAACCCTATGGTGGTCGGTGTAATGGTTGAAGAGCAATACAACAGCACATATAATATTCCTATAAACGTAAAGTATCTAGATCCATCAACGGCCAGAATGGTATATGCTACCTTTTCAAGTACGTTTTTGAATGCATCAATAAATTCCCAGGCCATACCTGTATTGCCTGGTCAAGTAAAAGTACTGGTCTACAACTACAATTTCACGCCATACTACGGATATCTGAACATAAAATACGTGAGCTAAAAGGCTGGTTCAACGAACAAAACAATCGAGAAAGAAGAAAATAGAGTGATCTACAAGAGCAGGGAATTAAGCATAGTAGCAAAGATCAAGCCAAAGCCATTTAGCAAGGAAGAGAATGCAAGCATTAACCGCTTCTATCTCAGAGCGACATTGCTGATGTTTGCAGTGACTGTAGCAAGCATAGCAGCAGCACTGCTTCTTACATACAATGCAGTTATCGTAAGGCACATTATGGCGGAGCAGAACGTTTTCAACATACCCCGCTGGGCATCGTTGGGTTTCCCTTCTAGTTCAGTAGAATACTTCCTTTTATATATTGCATTCTTTGCAGTGCTGATAACAATATATCTGCTTTCTGTGAAAGAAATAACAGAGCCTAGGGCAAAATCATTGGCGATATTATTTTTGCTACTTATGGAGTTTGCTGTAATGGTCGAGCCATTAGGGGATGGGCTAAGTAATGCACTGACATACTACTATGTTGCGGCACACGGCGCACACGAATTCAACTATACGCAGCTCACAGGCTGCTTCTACGAGAACGCAAGTAGCAATGCATACATTCTATATGTAAATAGAAGTTATATACATAATAATACAATAACTGCAAATTTCGCCAAATGCCTGCCATTTAACAAAGTTTGATGATTTGGATAGGTGCAACTAAATGAAGCCCACCGAAGCCTTCGCCAAAGCCTTCTTCTACACAAAGCTAGGCTGGGGCAACTACATAGCCTGCTGGGCTTGATAGACAAATACTTGAAATTCAAGAAGCGGTGATTCAATATCAAAACCAGCCTCTAAGAAATCCCTCAAAGGAAAGAAGTACAGGACCCACAACTTCATAGTCTTGGATGAGAAAAAGCCAGCATCTGATAGTACATCAAAGGCCATTCTTACTATGGTAGAAAGATTCGAACAACGCCATATGCAGGAAAAATGGAGAGGCAGGCATGTGAGCAGGCCAGCGGACATAGTGCGTTATGTATGCTGGCTCTATCTCACCGGCTCAAACAAGCGCGATCCTTTCCTGAAGCCATATCCAAAAGTGAGCAAATCCCATCCAAAGGGATTGCCGTGGGAGATAATTACTGTAATAAGGGCCAGGGGAAAAGGCAAAGGGACTTTGCTGCAGCAGGAAATACCTATCTTTGATTCTGTTGAGGAAAAGCTATGGAAAAAGGTCCTAAGCGATTTTGAGACTATGGAATTGGATGACCTATTCGAGCGCGTGGCAAAGCGCGATGCGAACAACGGGCTTACAAGCGTTATTCAGCACAATTTTAGGTATGATATGCGGGACGCAGTTTCCCACAAGCTCTTGAAGAATGCGCCGTTCACGCCCCAGAGCTTCAGGTATCACAGGCTCTACAACCTTTATGTAGAGCGAGGCTTAGACGAAGGCTACATCCTCTCATTTTTCGGATGGAAAGACACCAGGGCGCTGAAGTCCAAAGCCGTGCTTGGCAGCCAAGAGGAATATGACCAAATGCGTGCACTGAGAAAGCTCTCAAGAGCAAGGCAGGTAGATTGACATCCTTCTATCTCTAAAGAGCGTGGGCTTCCAAAAAACTATTCAATATTGTGCAAGGTTTAGTACAAGTGCTCAAAGCAGCCATCTGCACATGCCACACATAAATGCCTATTGCTATACCAAATATTATTAATACTGCTAATCCGATATAAAATTCGATATCCTCTTTCTGCATAGCGCATCGCTTTGCGGCTACCGTGCATTTACAAGGGCCCCACGAATAGCCGCAATAAACAAGGCATTTAAAAATATAAAAATCTATGCCCATAATAGTCTTGCTCCCAAAGTAAACAGAACCAACAGAAAGGTATTTAAATACAACGTATCATAATATATCATAGTGATACTATGCCATTAATACAATTAGATCTGACACAGGAACAAGCAGACAAACTAGAGCATTATGCCATAGCCAAGCATCTGAGTGGAAAGCAGCAGGCCATCCAGGACCTGATAGACTCTCTCGATATTGAAGTAAGAATAAAGAAGGACGGAGAAAGGACTATAGTAATCAACAAGAAAAAGAGGTGGCAGGAATGAAAATAAGACTTGCTGAGATTATATTTGTTGCATTGCTTTCTATAGTCATTTTCAACGTAGTTGAAATTGTTTATTCTTTCTTAACAGGTGGTATTACTTATTCAGAATATGCTTTTGGCCTTGCGCTAGCTGTAATAGCTTTTGGGTTGTCTTTGCTTATTTATGCCTATTTTATTTATACCGAACCCATAATAGATCAAGATACTTTAGAAAAATGGGCTGAATAAGGCGATAATCAAGAAAAAGAGGCGGAAAAATGACAGGATATAACAGAAAGAGAATTGAAGAAAAATACGGTGTAAGTGACCGTGGCTTGATGACAGCATCAGAAATAAAAGACGAATTAGGAATACCAACAGAAATCACAACATCTTTATTCAGGCCTGCTGAGTGGCATCATACAAATGTTGAAGGACATTATGGAGGAAACCCAGCAGATTTTTATTATGCCGATGAAATTGAGGAAGCATTAAACGACCCTGAAAATGAAAAGCACGAAGCATTACTAAAAGCACTCACAGAATATAAGGATAAAAAGACATTTAAAGAGATTAAAAGAGTTAATGGTTTTTTTGGATATTGTAATGAAGATGGTTCTAACGCTGTTTGGTTTAAAGGGCCTGCTGTATTAATAGAAAATGGATACGGCTCACGCTGGTGGATACTACCAAATGGGCGCAAGAAAAGAGAGATTGAATTTATTACCGAAGAGGAATTTAAAAGGAAAAGAAATAAGTATGAGTATCCAATAGAAAAGCAGAATGAAAATGATGAAGAATGGCAGCAGAGGCGTAAAATGAGAGTGTAAGGTGGAAAAATGACCACAAAAAACGAAAAAAATGATGACTTGGTCTTGGCATTTGTCTTTGGGCTTGTCTTGACCGCGTTCTTGGCCGTGGTCTTATCTAAGAGTATGATCTTGGTCTGGGTCTTGGGCACGCCCTTGGTTTGGCTCTTTATCTTGGTTATGGTCATGGGCTTGTTCTTTGTCTTTGACTTGATCAAAAGGTATTACAAGACATCAAAAAGGAAAAAGGTGGAAAAATGACCAACAAAACAATAATTGTAAAAAGGATCTACAAGAAAGAAGGCACAAAGAAAGACGGCACTGCCTACACGCTCACGAAGCTCTTGGCTGACGGCTGCTATTTCGTGACCTTCAAGCCCATACCCCACGAAATCAAAGAGGGCTATACAGTGGAGCTGGACTGCGTGCCAAGCGACAGGGAAAACAGCTATGACATCACGCGCATCATCTCTTATACTGCTCCTGAAACTATGAAAGAGGAACAAGAAGCGGGGGCTGCTTCTAATCCTGCAAGACCACCGCAGCCCCCTGATGCCCAAGATGCCCCGGAAATAGCACTGGCGAAGAGGCTTGATGTTGCTGTAGATCTGCTCTGCAAAAAATTCAATCTAAAGCCAGAAGAAGTAAACCCCGACAGCGTGGTGCTTGCGGAGATCCTGCGCCAGCTCTATGGCCAAGAATGGCTGAAAAAGGCGATATAATGGCAACAAAAAAAGATGAAGCACGCAACAAAATGCAAAGAATAATAGTTGAACTCACTGTTGTGGATAGGCATTTACGGGCGTTAAAAGACAAAACAGAAGAATTAGAAAACAAAAAAGAACAATTAATTAATGAATTACAAAAGGCATATGAAGATGCTCTAAACGAAAAAGAGGCTTGATAAAATGAAAACGAAAAAGCTAATTTGCGAATATTGTGGTAAACAAATACCAGAAAACACTCGTTATGTACAATTTAGTATGTATAATGTAAATAAGCATGGGAGTGTAGTAAATAAATATTATCATTATCTCTGTTATTTAGAAATGCTACCAAATTGGGAAGAATTGACATTAGATTTATATAAAAAGTGATAGCATGGCAGAAGATCAATTGGTTACAATTGCCATACGCCTTTCTACAAGGCAGAGGCTCAAGGCTTTCGGCAAAATGAACGACACCTACGACAGTGTTATAAACAAACTGCTCGACATGGCCGAAGCGCAGGCTCAACCCCCTGCCGCCTCCGCGGAGCAGGGCAACGCCAAGCAGAGCAAAGCAGATAAGGACGAAAGCTTAAAAGAAGCCATAAACGAAGCCATAGACAACGGCCCACCGGGCTACGTACGTGCGGACGAACTAGGTGGCGATCTTTATACTACTTGGGAGGGCAGAGAAGATGAGTAAATGAAGGAAAAAGAACAAGAAACCATCATTATAACAGTAACGGTTGCAATTATAGCCGCAGCGCTTCTTTATGGTATATATATAAGTACGGGACCAATTCCACCCCCTTCAACACTTTACTTAACAGCTAATCTATTTCCAATTCAAGGAGGTAACTATTTTACAGGTTATATGGGTAATCGCCCTATTACAAATTCTACCTTTTATGGTGTAGTACAACCTAACGGAACTGAATGCATAGATAAAGTTGTAATACGTCTATTTAACTACACTACGCAAGGTCTTTCAAAACCAGAAGTAATAACCGATCCAAAACAAGTGGCAGCAATATATAACAATTATTCGGGCTTTACCTCTTCGCTAGATATACAAGTTACTATACCAGCAGGGTATACTCTCTTATGCCCTGATATTGTAAATGCCACAAAATAAAAAGGCGGTAAAATGGATGCAAGAACAAAAAGGAAAATAAAAAAAATATGCGATGAGTGGAAATATAAATATAAATTCATTCCAGGCGCAGATAAATTTATAGTATACGGAAAGCCCTGCATGCATCACGACAAACTTAGTAGAGGGGAATACCAACGCGTTTCGGAATTTTTCCTTAGTGAGTTTTTTCCTTTAAATTATTATGCAGTAAATGTTCTTTATGCAGACAATAAATTAGAGGTAACTCTTAGGAGATTAGTTTTGATTAAAGAGAATAACGTCGCGTAAAAAAGTGAGCGAATGATTGCAGAACTAAACGAACGTGAGCAAAGAGAGGAGCTGGAAAGAGAGGCAGCAGAGGTTATTTTAGACCTTGTAGATCAGTATGCACCCGGTGCAGAAGCTAGAACTACACATAGATCAAACGGAGAAACTAGAACCGCATATGGGTATTTCTCTGGCGGCTTTTCCGTTTTGGAAGACGCTTTTATTTGGCTAATAAAGCATGGATATGCGACAGGCGATGCTAGCCATATTAGGCTTACGGACAAAGCAAAGTGATATCATGTTCGAAAAATACTGCGATTATTGTAATAAACCGATAACGAGGGAAGAATATATGGTGCATCTACGCTACCCCAAGTTTGACGGCATTCACGAGGAGTATTACCATCTGCACTGCTACGAGAAGCTGCAAAAGCATTTAAATGGTGAGCAAATTAATCACATAAGCTTTGAAAAATGGTTTAGAAAGAACTTCTATAGCAACGGTAAGCCAATGGAATTGATACCAGTCTATAGAAACTCATTAGATTTTAAAAACTATTGTAAGATGGCTTGGAATAAAACAGATTGGAAGCAAGGTGCTAAAAAAGGCTGATAAAATGACCGAAGATATAGAAAAGCTAAAGAAAGTATACGAAGAGGCGGCACAGGCCTATATCAATGCACAGAAAGCATACTATGAAGCAACGCGGGCGTACAAAGCCGCACTGAAAGCATACGAAGAGGCAGACAAGGCATATTACTGCGCTGTGAACAAAAAAATAAAAGGTTGATAGAATGGCAACAAAAAAACAAATAGAAAAACTTAGGATAGCATCCGAAGATAAATTTGCAGCCGCAGCCAAGGCATACGAAGAGTTAGAAAAAGCATCCGATGGTGACATAAAAGACGCAGAAAAGGCATACGAAGACGCATTAGACGCGTTTGATAAAGCACTCAAGGCATATAAAACCGCACAAAACGCTAAAAAAGGTTGATAACACGACAACAACCTATCAATGCCCCTTCTGCGCCAAGCGTTTCCCAGATTTCGACGAAGTAGATAGCCACATAGCCACCGCTCACCCTTCTGCACTGCCAGAGGCCCTACAAATAATAAGGGAAACCTTCGCGCAAATGGATCTCTGCGAGAGGATCGGGCTGCCATACGCAGCCCTAAATGCAGCGCAGCACAGAGCGCAGCTTAACGATGCCGAATACATGCTAGTGCCTTTTGATAGGCCTCTGGATGCAGCCGAGCTTGCGCTGCTCGCAACGTACCCAGAAGCATGGGCCGATGGCGATATGGAATCAATAGTAGTGCGGGTGGCTTAGCATGGCATCATTTTATTGTGAATTATGTAACAAGTACATAGAGCCTATTTCCAGCTTCAAACTCCACAGATCTACATTCCACAAGGAGCTTGCAGAGCGGGATGCCCTGCTGGCTATCACCACGGCCCAAGGGCAGGTGGATTATATATATTCAACTCACCCAGATGCCAAAGAAAGCAATGGGAGGCTGATCTATCTTGCTGCTACTCTGATATACCCCTATTCAAAAAAACTCCATATAAGCAAAGAAGGTGCAACCATAACGATTTCTGGTGCATTCATGGACTTTTCGGACTTCATGAGACATGCTCTTTCTCTTACAAGGCTCGGCAGGCACATCCGCCAGCCTTCAAAGACAGGCGAAGTCATAGAGCCAAGGAGGCTGCCAGTGAAGGCAATCTCAACAAAGAAAATAGTGGCAGAGGTATTGGAGAACTACCACCCTGCAAGATATGCCGAAGGCATACTTATTGAAAGCGTGCTGAGAAGGGAGGCTATACCGGGTGTGAGCTGCATATACTCCCAGGAAGGCCAGAGCATCAGCTTGACAGCACCAGAGAGCATGATTGACAGCGTGCTCGCGCACATAGAATCCATAAGCCGGCGCAGCAGGGAATATAGGCAGCTGCATCCCTTCACGGAAAGCCATGTGGCGATCAACAGGGAGGCGCAGGAAGAGTATAGCAGGGCGTATTGGGCGGGGATAGACAAATCCACATTCTAAGCGATAAATAAACATTCTAAACATAAATATATTTAAACCTTAACTTTTAAACCTAAACTATAAACCTAAACTGGTGCATATACATGTCTCACGGTCTAAGAAAAGAGAGTAAAGAAATCCTTTTGCTTATTCTTAACTCAAAAGAAGGCTATCTGACCACTGAGACAATATTAGACGCTACTAAACATTCTGCTTCTGCTTTAAGTCAGATACTCAAACGGCTGGAAGAAAAGCACTATATAGAAAGCCAGGCTCACGGAATAATTAAGGAATACCGCCTGACGCAGGTAGGTGCAGATTATGCCAAGGCTCTAAACCTAAATGCTCATGAGGTAATTGATAAACCTAAACAAGATTTAAGCGATCAGGTGAACCAAACATCTGCCTTTATCCGCCTGCACGCGCTAGGCATTAGGATTCCGTTCATACAGTTAATGCAGAAAGCCGACCTGCAGGACCTGCTGCATGCCTTAAGCCTGGATGCCAAGCAAGTGGCCATGCGGAACCATACTGACTATATATTCCATTTTGAAGGCCTGAGCATGAAGCTCACGCAGTCAAGCCTTATAGCCTACACACAAGGCTATACCAGGCCCCTTGAGGCCCAGGTGCCTAAAATAGAGGCTCGGGCATTGGAAGAGATGCTCGGAAAAGTATACAAGTTCGAGCAGCAGGCAAGAGAGAAGAACGCTTATTTCAAGCTAAAGAGAAGGACCCAAACAATAGACAACCAGAAGGACTACGATTATGAGATAATTCAGGAACATATTGCAATAACAAACGATGAATTCGCAAAGGCGGCAACAGAAGAGATAGATCCATATATCATAGCATACAGCGATGTAAATAGCGATAAAGTGAGCATGCTTGCAGACAAGAGTATAAAAGTGGGTAAGGGAGAGAATAGTAAAGGCGTACCTGAATTTGAAGCAGTAAGCCACAGGAAGCTGCCCAATGGCAGGACAGAAGCGGTATTCAATGCGGAGAACGTCAGGGTTTTCTATGAAGCAATAGGCAAAGGTTATTATGATCCTTTTGAAATTCAACACCAGATGCAGGATATCCGTGATACATTAAATCTAGTGGCACAGAACGAAGCCACACATATACCTTTCTTCCAGAGCCAGACAAAGCTCAATAACGAGATGTTGGCAAAGCTGGAACTATTCGGGCAGCAGTTGCAGAACAGCCAGCAGGCCTCTGGCAGCAAGGCAGCAGGCATCTGGCAATCCTTGAAAAATATATTCAAAAAGAGGTAATGCGTATGGATATTCATAAAGAATTGTTTGAGATCCACAATTACATACAAACAGGCTGGAGCCAATACTCAATGTATTTCTATATCAGTGGCGTTGCAGCCATAATAGGTAGCTTTTTCAAGCTTGCAGGCATCGGGGCTTTCATCCTGACTCTGGCATTCTTTTACTTCATGGGCAAAGCCCACAACGCCGTAGCCAGACAGCACGGCTTGGAGCAGGATAAAGCAGAACGCCAGAAAGGTGTAGGTAATAATCCATGCTAGAATTGACAAGAAAAAAAACATTGGCATTTCTATTGCTAATACTAATCCTAGGTGCCGCGCTCCGCCTCTATCCTACCATGGTACTTTGGAACAACCTGTTTTCCGAACCTGATGTATACATATACTACAGCGTAGCCAGCCAGACATTAGCAAACCACCTCACTATCACCTCCATGCTCTCAGGCGTGCCGCCAAGGGCCTATGCCGAATACCCCGGGCTCGTGCTCTTCCCTGCAACCATATCGTACCTGACAGGGATCAGCGTCTATAGCATAATAGAGTTCTCTCCAGTGCTGATGGGACTCCTTGGGATCATTGCAGTATACCTGCTTGCTTACGAATTCATGAAGAATCGCTGGATGGCCCTTTTCGCCGCTTTCCTCTACTCTGTGCTGCCCGCTACACTCTACAGGAGCATAGCCGGGGAATACAGGGGAGAGGTCTTCGTGCCGGTCTTCTTGGCCTTTGCAATGCTTTTGCTCATAAAAATGAACAGAAAAAATATGATATGGACAGTTCCATCTTTCATAGGATTGACTGCACTCTCAATAGCTTGGTGGTCTGGAGGAATCTATGCTGTCATTGCACCTACATTATTCTTTATCAGCGCTGCAATATTTACCTATCTTCCAAAGGTATTACCGAGGACGGCATACAACCCCCTCTTAAGGAACAGAATAACCCATATGCTAATAATAATCCTTATAGCGGTGGCATATCCAATTGCGCCTATCATCCCGTACCTGCAAAAAATAGCTGGATTTATACAGCTCCAGTCCAAAACCTCATACATCGCCGAGCTCACACCTACATCAGTAACATATATATTAAATTACTATGCATGGGTCTGGGTAGCGGCAATTATGGGCCTCGGGCTGCTGATATATTACAACAAGAAGGAAACTTTTTATAGGTCGCAATATGCCCTTTTCGCCCTTTTCCTGCCGGCAATAGTCATGGAAACAATAGCAATAAGATGGCTCATACTCTTTTCCATCCCTGCCTGCATCTACGGAGCATATCTGATCTATGCCCTGATTACAGTATTCCAGATGCACAAGCAAAGAGCCATAATAATAGTATGCGGGTTTGCAGCCATAGCCCTTGTATTGGGTGTGCATTTTGTTGCAATCCTCCAGCCGGCGGATTTCCTCAACCAGCAGTTCATCTCCGCGCTCTCATGGATGAAGAATAACACCGCTGCCAATGCAACAGTGTTGACGCTATGGCCAGACGGCTCCCTGGTTGAGGGAGTGGCAGACAGGGCATCCTATACCGACAGCGTCATGGGGCTGGCCTCCTGGCCGCCGTACGTAGTGGAATTCGAAAAAATGCTCTATGCTACGGCAGGAAATTACAGCTATATCCAAAGCATCAAGCCTAGCTATCTCCTGGTGCGCCGCGTCTGGTTGAAGGAAACAGTAGGGATATTAATACAAATCAATAAGCCTTTAAACACTACATACAATGGCACCGACTTGCAGCAGCTAGTCAATGGCACCGCACCATTCCCTATAGTATTCAGAAATAACGACTCTATTATCTACAAAACATAAAAGTCTGTATACTTCTTTTCTTGCATATCTACTGATACCTTTATATATCTTTTGATACCATATAATAGCAGGTAGATAAAACGGCAAACATAGAAAAGCTGAAAAAGGCCTATGAGAAGGCTCTAATAGAATACGAAGAGGCGGACGATGCATATAACAAAGCAAAAGAAGCACAGAATATAGCATGGGAAGCGTACTTTAAAGCGAAGATAAAATACCACAAGGCTTGGGAAGCATACTCTAAAGCTCAAGCTAAAAAGGGTTGATAAACATGAAAACAAAAAATAGAAACGACGCTAAAGCCTTGGTTGCGCTCTATGCCTTGCTCTTTGGCTTTGCCTTGCTCTTTGGCTTTGGCTTTTTCGTGATCTTGGGTGTGGCTTTGAGCTTGTCTCCGCTCTTTGGCTTGTTCGTGGTCTTGGGCGCGGCTCTGGGCGCGGCTCTGGGCTTCTTGGTTTGGAGTTTTGGATTTCAATACCAGCCTCAATACGATGACGCTAAAGCATTACTTACAAGAAAGCATAAAATGGTATGGGCGAGTGAATGAAAAAAGAAACGAAAGAAACCATTATTTATTCGATCGAGCTCGTAGTTTTAATAGGTATACTTATCTACGTAGTGTATTTAGCCATAACCTCATTAGT
>Ga0080006_1161935_pt1 | contig 11719 bp, 6 predicted proteins | sample RS3BMetagenome_FD_69209 | JGI IMG/M metagenome (GOLD analysis project Ga0080006, IMG submission 69209) | Ferric oxide microbial mat and aquatic microbial communities from Rainbow Spring, Yellowstone National Park, USA - RS3B (SPADES... ...
GTTCCACCACGACATGGCCGTGACGCCCGGCTTCCACGAATTCGCCTTTGACCTCCAGACCGATCCCGAGGGGAATTTTTACTTCTCCAAGGCCGGACCGGTCAAGGGCGGCGGTCGAGGCTTCGACACGATCGCCGCCAACAGCGGGACGCTCATGAAGGTCTACAAGGATGGCAAGACCCTGGTCAATTACGCGACCGGCTTCCGGGCCCCCAACGGGATCGGCGTCGGCCCCGATGGGCAGGTCACCAGCGGCGACAACGAGGGGACCTGGATGCCCAAGTGCCGGCTCAACCTGGTCAAGCCGGGCGGGTTCTACGGCGTCGTCGACCTCGCCCACCGCGACGAGAAGCCGACCATGTACGACGAGCCGATCTGCTGGTTCCCCAAGGATGTCGATAACTCGGGCGGCGGCCAGGCCTGGGTGACGTCGGAGAAGTGGGGACCGTTCAAAGGTCGGCTGCTCCACACGTCTTACGGCACCTGCTCGCTGTTCCTGGCCCTGGTCGACCAGCAGAACGACCACCTTCAAGGAGGCGTGGTCAAGTTCCCGCTCAAGTTCCTCAGCGGGATCATGCGGCCGAGATTCAACGCGGTCGATGGCCAGCTTTACATCGCCGGCCTGAGAGGCTGGCAGAGCAGCGCCGCGCAAGATGCCTGCTTCCAGAGGGTCCGCTACACCGGCAAGCCGGCGTCCATGGTCACGGGTCTCAAGGTGACGAAGACCGGGCTCGACCTGACCTTCACCGACCCGGTCGACCCCGAGGACGCCAACGACCCGGATAGCTACGACATCGAGCAGTGGAACTACCTCTGGTGCGGCGAGTACGGCTCGGACGACTACTCGACCAGGACCCCCGACTTCGAGGCCAAGGTGCTCGAACTGAACAAGCTCCGGCTCGACCCCGGCAAGAACCGCGAGGCGATCGAGACCCTGACCAAGTCGCTGGCCAAGGGGAAAGACGAGGTCACGGTCGAATCCGCCAAACTCTCCGCCGACGGCAAGACGGTCTCGCTCGAGATCAAGGACCTCAAGCCCGTCATGCAGATGCGAATCCGGGGCAAGCTCAGGTCGCTCGACGGCAAGAAGCTGGCGGTGGAAGTGTATAACACCATCAACTACGTGCCTTGATCGGTCGAGTCGACGCCCCTTCCGACTCCGCCGGAAGGGGCCGCATTTTGTACCCAAGCTTCGGCGACCCACCGGGAATTTTGTAGGGTGGGTCGAGCCTCCCAGGACCGTCGACTTGAGGAAGATCCGCCGCCCCGGTCTGGTTTCCGGCAAGTGAATTGCGGACAATGTCGATATCGAAGGGAAGGGGACTGGTCCCGGAACGATCTCGAAATCAGGGATGGACCATCATGTTTCGACTCGTCGCGGCCTTCCTGCTCATCGCGATGGCCAGCCCTTCGAGCCCGGGTCAGCTCTTCAACAAGGTGAACCTCGACCGGCTCAACCGCAAGCTTTCCGGCAAGGTCGTGGATTACACGAACAACCACGGCCAGGACCGGCGGATCTGTTCGACCGTCCTGGGCGTGAAGCGCGACCTTTATGTCTATCTGCCGCCGGGTTATGATCCAAAAATCGCTTACCCGATGGTTCTGTTTCTCCACACGGCGCAGATCGACGAGCATACCCTGATCGCTCCCGGTGTCATCGAGACCATTGACGCCATGATGGCCCGGGGGGAATTTCCCAGGGCGGTCCTGGCCTGTCCGGATGGGACTTACGAGGGAATCAACCGGCTCAAGGACCCGCACTCGCTCTACGTCAACGGCAATGGGGGCCGGTTCGAGGACCACCTGATCGGCGAGGTCGTTCCGTTCGTGATCTCGACCTATTCGATCCGACCCGAGCGTCAGGCCCACGCCATCCTGGGGATGTCGGCCGGTGGTTATGGCGGGATGGGTCTGGCGCTCAAGCACCGCGATCTCTTCGGCGCGGTGGCCACGCTCGGCGGACCGCTCAACATGCGGTACGACAACGAAGATCACAATATCCGCGAGGATTTCGACCCGAGCACCTATCGCTGGAAGGAAGAGTACGACCCGAACGAGGTCGCCTCCGTCTCCTACTTCGGCCTCAAGAAGACGAGGACCCGCAAGTACATCGAGCCGGTCTACGGCGACGGCTCGGAGGTGATGCCCCGGATCACCCGCGACAACCCGGCGGATCTCCTCTTCTCGACCGATCTCCAGCCCGGCGAGCTCGCCCTCTACGTCAATTATCCGGACCGGGACAACTGGAACTTCGACGCCCAGGACCAGTCGTTCGCCTGGCTCGCGAAGCAGAGAGGGGTGGACGTGACCCTGGTGGGGGTCCCCAGGGTCAAACACACCCTCCGCTACTTCCGGAGTCAGCAGCGACCGGCCTTCACCTGGCTCGCCCGACAGATCCTGCCGCCGGCCCCGAAAGGTTGATCGATCGTCAATGCTTCGCCCGGGGAACGGCGGATGACTTCAGCACCTTCGGCTTGGGTGTCGTCGAGGGATGCGCGACCTTCACGACCGGGACCTTCTTGACCACGACCTTGCCCGAGTAGTTGTGACCCGGCTTGCCCTTGGCCTTGCCGTTGAGGGCGATCCCGAAGACGTCCACCACCCGCTCGCCCTTCTGACCGTTGATCGTCAGCACGTACGTCAGTTTCGGGTCGAGCGTCTGGACGGTGGTGAGCGTCACCGAGGCGTTGGCCGGGTTGTACACGGCCGAGAGGATGGTGATCACCTGGCGGCGCGGTCCCATGATCGTGTAGTTGGCCAGGTCCTGCGCCGGGCCCATCAAGAGCCCTCGGTTGAAGGTGACGGTGATGGCCCTGGGTCCGGTGAGGACGTCGGAGGTGACGGCGGGTCCACCGAAAGCCGTGACGTTGGTGACCTCGACGGCGATGGCGTTGGAGAACGCGGCGGGGTGGTTACTATCGCCGAGGTAGACAGCGGTGATGACGTGAGGGCCGGGCATGAGCTGATCGGTGATGAGGCTGGCGATGCCGGAGGCATTGACGATGGCCGACCCGAGGCCGACGCCGTCTTCGAGGAATTCGACCAGGCCGGAGGGGACGAAGCCGGGCGAAATCACTGCAACAGTCAAGGTGATGGGCTGGCCCTGGGTGGCGACCCGGTTCGGCCCGAGCAGGGTGAAGGTGACCGGGGCGAGGACGGTCACGGCAAGGGCGCCGGAGGGACTGGGAGTGTGCGACAGGTCGCCCAGATAGGAAGCGGTGAGGACGTGCGACCCGGGCTTGAGCTGGTCGGTGACGAAGGTGGCGATTCCCGAGGCGTTGAGGGTGCTCGATCCGAGAGCAACACCGTCCTGAAAGAATTGGACCTGACCGGTGGGGACGCCGAAGGTCGAGGCGACGGAGGCGGTCAGGGAGACGGGCTGACCCGCCAGGGCGACTTGAGAGGGGCCGACAAGGGTGGTCGTGGTACTCGCGGTGTAGCCGAACAGGTTGGGGGCGAACTCGGAGGTGCTGGCGTTGATACCAAGCTCCCCGAACAGGTCCGAGGTGTTGGCCAGGGTCGCGGTGGCCGAGACGTACCGACCGAGCAGGGGCATCGGCGAGGCGAACGCGAACACGCCGTTGCCGGCGGCGTCCGTGGTGACGGTGGTCGAGCCGAGATAGACTTGCCCCTGGCCGGCGCCGGAGGGGTCGGGGATGACGTTGGCGAAGAACTCGATGGAGTAGGTGGACGATGCGTAGCCGGCGACGGTGCCGGTGATCATCGAGCCGGTCCCCGACGCCGTGACCGACCCGAGCGTCGGAGGGGTAACCGCGAATTTCGTCGAGGCCGCCGGGACGTAATTGATGCCCAGGTCGCCGTTGCCGAAGATCGAGTTGGCGGAGATCGAGTACCGGGCCCGGGGTTCGAGGTTGCGGTAGTCGCTGGGCACGGTGCTGATCGCCACACCGGCGCCGCCGTTGTTGCCGATGACGTTCGAGGCGCCCGCCGCCGTCCCGCCGATCGTGTCGCCGCCGTTCACGTTGGCCAGGTTGATGCCGTCGCCACCGTTGGCCAGGTCGCCGCTGCCTTCGAAGTCGGTGCCGATCTTGTTGCCCTCGACGAGGACGGACGCCCCGCCATAGACCACGCCACCGGGCCCATCGGAGATGGCCAGGCCGACGCCGGAGTTGCCCGAGAGGACGTTGCCGGCGCCCGCCGTCGTGCCGCCGATCGTGATACCCTTCCCGCCCGCCTGGAGGCCGTCGCCAGTGTTGGGCACCGCCGTGGAGCCGGTCAGGTCGGTCCCGATGAGATTGCCCTCGACCAGATCCTGCGAGCTGGAGACGAACGAGGGCGACCCGATGAATCCGCCGGAGATGAAGTAACCGGGCATCGCCAGGCCGGTGCCCGTATTCCCCGAGATGACGTTACCGGCGCCCGCGGTCGTGCCGCCGATCGTGCTCGTGCCGCCCCCGGCGTCGTTGATGCCGCCCCCGCCGTTGGGCAGCGCCCTGGAGCCGGTCACGTCGGTCCCGATGAAGTTGCCCTCCACCAGGTCGGTCACGGTCGCCACGTACGCGATGCCCGGGCCGCCCCCCGCCAGCCCCAGGCCCGAGGTCGAGTTGCCCGAGAGGACGTTGCCGGCGCCGGCGGCCGTCCCGCCGATCGTGTTGGAGCCCGGGATGAGGTTGAACGATCCATTTGCGACCACATATCGTTGCGTGTCCACGACGCCCGTGGAGTTGGGCAGCGGCGTGGTGCCGGTGGCGTCGGTGCCGATGAAGTCGCCCTGGATCAGGTCGCCGGCCTCCGTCTCGAGCAGGATGCCGGCGCCGGTCGCGAACCCACCGATGGCCAGGCCCTCGACGGTAGAATCGCCGGCCTGAATCTCCAGCCCATTGGCCCCCGGCGCCTTCGCCCCGTCCAGCTCGATCTGAATGACCGTGTTTTTCGCCCGCCCCGGACCGTTCGTGTTGGGGTGGGCGCCGGCTTGGGAATAGCCGTCGATGACGACCGGCTTGGTGATCGCCGGCAGCGCCGTGCTCGGCTCGATCACGAACGGCCCGGCGATGCCGCTGGCGATGGCGAAGTCGATCGTGTTGGGCGTGCTCAGGGTGCCCCTGACCAGGCCGCCCTGGCTTGATGAGAGGGCCGAGATCGCCAGGGTCCCGTCGGAGATCTCGATGGCCTGGCGGAGCGAAAGGACGATGCCACCATCAGCGCCCTCGCTATCACCGGTCGAGTTGACCGTGATGACGGCCAGAAGCTGGCGAGATTCGAGGATCTCGGCGACGAGCCGGTTCCGACGAGAGGCTTTGTGACGTCCAGGGCGGTTGGACTCAGCGGCCATGGCTTGATCCTCGGCGATCATTTCCCGAAAACCGGATGTTCATGATTACGCAAATATACCACCGGCCAGGGTCATGTCACGCGCCCGTCGAGATTTCTTTCCAGGATTCTCCATCTTTCCAAAAAAAGGACCGGCCGGGGCCGGGGAAAGTCCCTCGGCTCCGGCCGGTCCTCGGTGGTTTCGCGGCGGGTCGAAGAGCCCGGTCTCGGTTCACGGGGACTCGATCGTCTGGCCCTGGAGGAGGTAATTCCAGAGCGCCTTGATCTGGGCATCCGCCTTGCCGTCGAGGACGGTGGGTAGGACCGAGGCCTCACCATTAAAATATGTGGGCATCTTGGTCTCGGGCTCGACCTTGATCGGGGCGCGGACCCATCGCTCGTAATAGCCAGGTCGGAGCCGCTCCTTGACCAAGCGGAAGTTGATCCCGGGGGCTTCGAAGACACCGACGGCGGGGGCCTTGCCGATGTTGTGGCAGCTCACGCAGTTCAGGCCGGTGTTGCTGACAAGTTGCTTCGCGACCGGGATCAGATCGGCGTCGGGCGAGGCGTCGGGCGAGGCGTCGGGCGGGCTGATGGTGGGGTATCCGTGTCCGAGCGCCAGACCGTGCGCAAGCCCCTCGGCCCGGACGGCGAAGGCGGGCATCCGGGCTCTCAGATAGGGCCGGGGTTTGTACGGGATCTTGCCGGCGATGAAGGCGAGCGACCATTCGGGCTTGAGCTTCTCGCCGATCCAGGTCAGAGACGGCCGGAGCTGTGACGCGGGATAAGGCAGGCCGTCGGGGTCTTTTTCCTCGAGCGGAGCCCCTTCGAGAAGACCGGCGGTCTCGACTTGCAGGTCGGTCCAGGCGTCGTCCGAGCCATCCCGCTTGTGGCAGGCGATGCAGTTGAGCGCCTTGATCTGTCGATCGGCGAACTCGGGGGCGGCGTCGCGCGTGAGCGAGTCCAGACCAGTTTTGGCAAAAGCCTGGATGGCCTTGCGCGAGGCGTCGGACAGAGCGAAGTCGGGGGCCTTGCGCTCGGCGTCGCCGCTCGGCGCGAGGCAGCCGATCGCTCGGAGTTCGGCGGGGATCGCGGCGAACGACGGGGCATGGGCGGCGTTGGTCGAGCCGGTCAAGGCGTGACAGTCGAGACAGCCCGAGGTCTCGACCAGGGCTCGGCCTCGGGCCGGGTCGGCGGTCCTGTTTTCAGTCGGGGCGAGGTCGACCTTGGTCGGCGAGGTGAGGTAGCTCGCCAGTTGCTCGGCCTCGGTCGCCGAGAGGTGGAAGTTAGGCATCTTGATCCAGGCGTAATGCCGGTCGGGCTGCTGGAGAAAGGCGACAAGCGCCTTGGGCTTCCACTTGGCCCCGACGAACCGGAGCGGGACCCGCTTCGGGTCGCTCGACCAGTCGTCGCGGTCGGGCCGGGTGTGGCAGCCGACGCATCCCAGGTTGGCGAAGATCCGCCCGCCGCTGGCGATCGACTCGGCGGCCGCGGGAGCTTCGGCGGCGTCGGTTTCATGGCCGAGGGTCGCCAGATACGCGGCGACGTCGCGAGCCTGGCCCGCCCCGCCGTGGAACATCTTCGGCATGGTCGCGGTCGGCCGGAGTGCCTTCGGGTCGGCGATCCACCGGGTCATCCAGTCCGGACGCAAACGGGTCCCGATATTTTCAAAACTGGGGGCGTCGGTAGCCAGTTCGGGCATGCCGCCGGGCTTGAGGGCGGGCTTTGCGGCGGGCGCGTGGCACTTGAGACAGCGGAGGTTGGCCACCAGCTCGCGACCTTCGCGAAGCTCGACCCCTTGTGCGAGCGGTTCGAGACTGACATCGTGGGTCAAGACCTCGGGCGGAACCGGCTCGCGAGGCGATTCCTCGGGGGTCCACGAAAGCCGGAGGAAGGCATCGCCCGAGGGCGGACTTCCATAAGTCACGACCAGCTTGTTGGCTCCTTTTTTGAGCCTGGCGACCTTGCCAACAGCGGTCGTCAGATCCAGATTCGAGGATTCGAGCACACTCTTCCCATTGACCTCGACTTTGAGAGTTCCCCGACCCTCGGCCGAGAACGTGCATTCGCTCCGGATCGGCAGGTTCAGGTCCCCTTCCCAGGTCGCCCGGAACGGTCCGGGAGTCAGGAACGGCGACGGCGGCGAGCCTTCGGGGACCCCCAGCGCCACGACCCGGGCGGGCCGGGTGTCGCGAACCTCGCCTCGCGAGAAGGTCAAGGCCAGGCCGAGCGCCTTGCCGGGGGCAAGCCGGGGGCCTTTTTTCGGCTTCTCGTCGTCATCGTCGTCATCGGGGTTCGGGGAAGTCATGGCCAGGGCCCGGGTCGGCCCGGCGACGGTGATGAAGGCCGAACCCAGCAGGGCCGAAAGCCCGAGCCAGAAGGCGGCGATGTGGTGGCCTCGCATGAGATCAAAAAACTCCTTGAGAACAGTACAGATCCGATCATGCCACCCTGTTCGGCTGGGAGACTGGCGACCCGACCATGATAGGCGATCGAAGGCGATCAAGGCGAGATGAACCGGGCGATGGACCGTCCCTTACGATGTATCCGCATTTTCTGTCGGAATACCGAGAACCTACCCATTCATTAGACGGCCAACCGAACGTGCAACATCATATCATGGAATGATCGTCTCGATATGCTGGGACGGGAAGACCGACGATGAGAGTCGAGGAGATCATCCCGGACGAGGATGCCGACCCCCATTGAACGCGACCCGACCAGGCCGACCCCCTCAGCGCCCAGAGGATCGGGCGAGGACGCCCGCCAGACCGTCGAGGGCGGGCCGGCAGCGCGGGTCGAGAATCAAGGCCGCGCGGAAGCTGGTGATGGCCAGATCTCGCTTGCCCGACTCGGCGGCCGCCTGGCCGAGCCGCCATCGGGGCTCGGGGTCGTCGGGACGGGCGGTGATCTGTTCCTGCAGCACGCCGAGCCGCTCGGCGCGGTCGCGGGCCGCTCGGAGCCGCGCCCCCGTCGCCCCGGCGCGATCCTTGTAGCCGAGGAAGCCTTCGATCCCGACGAGCAGGTTTAGTGAGGCCGGATCGTCCGGATTCAACGCGACCGCTCGCTCGGCATCCGCCAGGGCTTCGAGCGGTCGGCCGGTCATCCGGTAATATTGACCGCGGGTCAGCAGGGCTTCGGCGTCTCCGGGGTCCAGAGCGAGCACCCGCTCGGCGTAACGGTTCATCTCGTCGGGCCGGCCCGCGAGCCGGGCCTGGCGGGTCGCCAGCTGGAGCAGCCTTGGCTCGTCGGGGCGGTCGCGCAAGGCCGGCTCGAGCAGAGATGTTGCCTCGTCCATCCTGCCGAGCGCGAGCAAGGCCTCGATCAGGTCGATCCGCGATTCGTCGTGGTCCGGCCGACGGCGGAGCGCCTCGCTCAGCGACCGTTCGGCGTCCTCGGGGCGGTTGAGGACGTGCAGCAAGATCTCGCCAGCGGCGTACCAGGGGCGGTAGTCTTCCGGGTCGAGCCGAGCCGCCCGTTTGAGCATCTCGAATCCCCGGTCGGTCTGGATCGACGCGAAGTAGACCGCGGCGAGCACCTTGGCCACCATCGGCTGGCCCGGTTTGAGCGACAACGATCGCTCGAGCAACGGCCTTGCGTCTTCGGGCCGGTTCAGCGCGGCGAGGGCCAACCCCTTGACGGTCAGGAGGTCGGCCTCCCAGGGCCCACGGTCGGAGACCCGCTCGACCCCTGCGAGAGCCCGCGCCGGAGACCCCGACTTCAAATCGGCCTGAGCCCGGGCGACGGCCGCCCAGGTTTTGCTTTCTTGATCGCCTCCCCACCACGGCCCGAGGACACGAGCCGCCGTGACGATCCCGATGACCACCACGAGGAGGAACCACCAAGCTCGAAGAAATCGGCCGCTCCGGACCATCATGCACCTCACCAGTCGCCTCGCCGTCTCGGACCATCCGGAGGCCACGCACCGCGCCCGGGCCGGGAGTTGCGTCGACGGATGGGCGGGGCGGAAGGCAAGACAAATCAGCTGACGACCGACGCCCTGAGCCCGGGATCGGTCGTCAGCGAGTTTCCTCGGCGGATGGATCGGCCCGCGGCCGATCGTCGGCCGGGCTTCAGAAGGTCCCGGTCGGCTCAATAGGTGTCGGCTGACACGACCTCTCCCCCGTTCCGGGAGCCGAGGGACCAGATGATCGTGTTGGCGGTGGTCGCCCTGAGAAACCGGACCGAGCCGTCACAGAAGAGGGCGTTGATCCCGCCGGAATGGAAGCTGTACGGCTCCTCGTTCTGTCCGGCCTGGTTGCCCTGGGTGAGGGTCGTGCTCGCCCATTCGGAACTCGATCAGCGTGAAACCAGGCCGACGCCTCGGACTTTCCAGAGATTCCATGTCTTCCCCTTGAAAAAAATCGGCGCGTAGGGGATCGACCGCGACCTTTTCGACGCATCGCGACGTTTTGCTCGACCAGGTCATCCCCGATCCTCTCGACTCTGGCGGAATCTTACTATTCCCGACTGGAATGATCAACTTAATCTTCGTCGGAATAGGGATGATTCTTGAGCAGGCGTCGGAGGAGGAGCCGTGCTGAAGGGGAAGATCACTGTTAAGTCACTTCTGATAATATGGTTGCGACGAGAGATCGAACCCGGTCGGCCGGGCTGGTCGCGGACTTGAGAAAAACCGCCCCGACCTCTCTTTGAGGTCGGGGCCTGGTGTGATATAGTCCGGCCGCTTCGCCCCCGGTCGTCCTTTGAAACAGGGATGATGGATCACGCGACAAGGAGGTCGCACCCCATGCCCAAGTGGCCCATCCGCGTCAAACTGATTGCCGGTCTCAGCCTGGTCGTCGGGATGATGCTCATGCTGATGGGTGGCGCGATCTTCGGACTGAACGCGTTTCACTCCAGCAATCTGATGCACACCGATCTCCTCAAGGAGTTCGGTGCTTCCGAGCAATTGATCGAGCAGGTCGCCCGTCTGGAAGTCCCTCGCGAAAGCGACGGGCCGACCGACCCCCGTCGATCGCTTCAAGGGGCCTCGCGCGACGCCCGCAAGGCGCTTCTGGCTTACTTCGTCGAACTCCGGAACAACGCGATCAAGCGGAACCGGCTGGGCGACGGTCAAAAAGAGCGAGATCTGGCCTGCGGGATCGACTACGACCTGGGAGCGATCCTCGACGAGATCGACCCTGAGGAAAAAGCCCCGGCCGCCTTGCCCTACACGCCGACCTGGATTCGCCTCAACCCCGAGGTCACCCGGCCGATCACGATCCAGCAGCGGATCGACCGGATTTTTCATCGGGTCATGCAGATCCCCCATAATCTCTACGCCCAGGTCCACGACATTACCAAGGACTCCAGGCGCCATTACGAGCGGAGCCAGGTCATCGTCTGGCTGGCGGCCCTGGCCGTGGTGGCGACCATGATCGGCCTGGCCTTGCTCTTCAACCGATGGGTGCTCTATCCGGTCCGGCTCCTTCAGCGAGGCGTTCGACGGGTCGCCCGGGGGTCGTTCGACTACGCGATCAAGCTCGACACCGGCGACGAGATGCAGGCCCTCGCCGAGGCCTTCAACGACATGACGACCCGACTGGGAGCGACCTACGCCGACCTTGAAAATCAGGTCCGCGAGCGGAGCCGGCAACTGGTCCGGTCCGAGCGGCTCGCCGGTGTCGGCTTCCTCGCCGCGGGCGTGGCCCACGAGATCAATAACCCGCTGGCCTCGATTGCCTTCTGTTCCGAGGCTCTCGAAAATCGACTGGCCCCGATGCTCGCCGCAGGCGACGTCGCCGATGCCAAGGTCGTCCAGAACTATCTCCGGATGGTTCAGGAAGAGGCGTTTCGCTGTAAAAGCATCACCGAGAAGCTGCTCGACTTCTCCCGTTGTGGGGAGATCAAGCGCGAACGGACCGACCTCGCGGGCCTGATCCAGGGGGTCGTCGAGATGATCCGCCACATGGGCAAGTATCGCCAGAAGAAGATCGTCTTTCAGCCTAGGGAAGCCGTTCTGGCGCATGTCGACGCGCAGGAGATCAAGCAGGTCGTGCTCAACCTGGTGGTCAACGCGCTCGACTGCATGGCCGAGAATGGGACCCTCAAGATCGAGCTTCGGCACGCCGAGGGGATGGCCGAGATGGTCTTCGCCGACGACGGCTGCGGGATGCCGCCCGAGGTTCTCGAAAACATCTTCGAGCCGTTCTTCACGAGGCGGAGGGTCGGCAAGGGGACCGGCCTGGGCCTCTCGATCACGCACCGGATCGTCAGCCAGCACCACGGCGAGATCCACGCGGTCAGCCCCGGCGAAGGGCTTGGGGCCACGTTCTCGGTCCGGCTCCCCGTCCTTCCCCAGGAGTCGACGCCCAGGATGAGGAATCCCGAGCCGCCGACCGTTCTGGTGATCAACCGAGCCGACGAGGAAGAAGAGTCGCCGAGCCGTCGAGCGGGATGAATTCTTGGGAGAGACCTGGCGAGTATCGGCTCACTGACTCGATGC
>Ga0080006_1144201_pt1 | contig 11718 bp, 9 predicted proteins | sample RS3BMetagenome_FD_69209 | JGI IMG/M metagenome (GOLD analysis project Ga0080006, IMG submission 69209) | Ferric oxide microbial mat and aquatic microbial communities from Rainbow Spring, Yellowstone National Park, USA - RS3B (SPADES... ...
CTCTTGGATAAACCTCTCTATTACCCTTCTCTCTTGCGAAGCCTCTTGCTGTTCTAGCAAGTCTTTGGCCTTGTCTACAAGCTCCTCCAAGCCGTATTCATCTGTGTAGCCTGTATCATAAATCCCAAGAACTTTTATCTGGTAATTCAAATACTAGCTCAGCATTACGCATCCTTCGTTGCTCATCACCGTGCCGCCCAGTGCATTCGGCCGGCAATCTCCTCACTCGTCACATACCTCAGTCCCATCAGCCATTTTAGGTAACCGTGGATCGTCGCCACGATCTGAAATTCATCAGCATACTCCCTGTACCACGTAGCATGGAGTCGATCAGCGACCATACGGAGCGAGAGAGGCTCTCCTGCTTTTCTAACTACTGCCCACACCCGTTCAGACAGCTCGTCGTCAAAGTCCCTGCACTGTTTGATCTTGACACTGAAAGCCGCACGATCAAGTGTGCCAAAATGAGATGTACAGACCCACGTTGGATCAAGATCCTCTACCGTGTGTAGTGACGCCCGATAGTCAACAGGGTCAACATATAGGGGAAAAGTGCACAATCTTCCCTTCGCCGCTGTTCCACGCCCCTGAAGCACATCGCCTGCGAACAACATACAGCCTCCTTGCATGTACAGCGCAATGTGTCCAGGGGAGTGTGCAGGCAACTCTAGTACACTCAAATCCATACCGCACCCAATCTCAATCTGGTCACCCCATTGCAGGGAACGCGTCACCAGTGTAGGCGTTCCGCATTGTTTCAAGAGCGATTCCCGATAGTTGTCATGTGGGTTCCACTCGCCCGTATACACCTCATACATCTGCTCCCAGTGGAGCAGCGGACTCTCTACCCATGCTCGGTCGGCCCCGCCCACACTGATGCTGAGACCTGGAAAGTGGCTTTTTAGGCGTCCTAAACCCCCAAAATGATCCATATGAGCATGTGTGACAATGACTTCCGAGACCGCTGTGATTCCCGCCTTTTGTAGAAACGGTAGAATCCACGCCTCTACTGAACTATCCATTCCCGCGTCAATGAGTACTGCTCGATTCCCAAGGAGGCAAGGAATTTGAAGGTCGTACCCGTTGAAAGGTGCCTGAATGAATTGCACTTGTGAAGAAATCTGCAACGCAATCACCATCCTCTCGAGTGGCTCTATTATTTGGAAGCGGCCTTGACACCACCGACCTACGTATCACTTCAATCAGTGACTATCGCATCGTCACCGTAGAGGCCAAGCGATACGCCAATTCGTTTAGCGCACGAAGTCAATGCCTGCAGTACCCCGCGCTCTGGCATTGCCTCTGACCGAGACGTCATCAGACTTGTCACTGCAAGGGCCGCAACGGTTCTCCCGGATCCGTGACCGATCAATACCGCGACGTCACGGATGCCAAGATGTGTCTCGTTTTCTGCGTAGCTGTAACCCTGCCGTTGGATAGCGGTTAACTGCTTACCCAAGTCATCCTTTTCGACCTCTGTCATAGACTCATACTCTGAGCAATTCAACAGAATTGCTGGCAACTCAACCGCTGGCATTTGTGCGAGTAACATGCGCCCAGAAGCGGTTCCGACAGGCGAGAATCGTCCCCCCACCTCCACAGAAATCCGAACTTTGTCTGGACCCACTTCTTGCGCGAGTACCACCAATTCACCATCCTGCAGCACGCTGATATGGCATGACTGCCGGATAGAGTGCGCTAATTCCTGCATCGGTTGGGCTGCAGCGTGCAAGAGTTGCTCGACTGGCGAGTGCATGTGTGCCAACTCAAACAGCTTGAGTGACAGGTAGTAGTTACCCGAACTGCCCTCCTTCACGATGTATCCCCTTTGCTCCAGAAGGCTGACCATCCGGAACAGTTCGCTTACTTTTCGATTCAAGATACGCGACAGGTCAGTCAACGACATCGGTACGGATGTGGCGGACAGCGCCTCTAAAATCTCGAGTCCCTTTTCGAGTGCGGGTGCCCGGTATGCAGGCGCCTTTCGAGTGGACTTATCAGTCATCTTGTCACTCCTAATGCCGGATTCAAGCCGGAATCATTTTGATGTAACTTCTCAGGATGTTATCTCGGTGAGCCTGACGGGCCTGTGCTCAGCCATAGACCGGTACACAGCGAAGACCAGCTGGATGGTCTGCAAATTGTCGCGAGCGCTATTTTCCGGCTCGCGATTTTCCTCAATCGCCCGCATTAACTCTCCCATCGTACCCATAAACGCGTGGGGAAACCACTTGCCTTGCAAAGGAGGTTCCAGCCAACCATGGTCTTGCGCATCCCGTGATATGAAGCGGATAGTATCCTCCTCGCCTACAGGGTAGTTGTAAAGGGCTCCATTAGTCCCTTTGATGATTCCACTTGTTCCTTCGAAGCGATACGTAGCATACCAGTCACGTTGATCCGCCCAGTTGTTGTGGTTATCATGGATTAAGGCGCGCATCTCCCCAGCAAATTTCATATGAATCATTGTTCGCGTCTCGCCTTTGTATGGCTGTCCCGGATACCGCGCCCCATCAGCATAAACGGACTCAGGGCTACCAAAAAGAAAACGGATCGCATCTAGGTAGTGGATACTATGATACATGACCTCGAGCGTGTCGATTGTCGTTAGCCATGGCCAAGTCTCCCAAGGAGTCCTCACATTGACCTGTATCGCCGCCTGTACGGAAGTGCCCAAGAAACCACGCCTGATCAGGTCGTGGCTGGCCCGAATTCCTGGTGCCCAGCGCATCTGTTGATTAACCGCAACCTTAATTGAGGCTCTGTCACAAATGTCCACGATGCGCCGGGCTGCCGTATACGAGTCACCGAGCGGCTTCTGACAAAGGATGTGTTTACCGTGAGCCGCAACCTTTGCCACAATCTCCGGTTGTAATTCCGCTGTCAGGGCGATGTCAACAATCTGTACGTCGGGGTCCGCCAGCAACTCATCGATCGTGTCGTAAACATGTGGGATACCATAGCGGTCGGCCACCTCTTGCGCCCGTGATCGAGTGCGATTGGTGATGGCCACTACGCGAAACCCAGCCATTTGATAAGCCGGAAGATGCGCTTCGGCAACAATTTCACCCGCTCCAATAATTCCGATACCTCGTGACAAATCACGCGGCAATGCGGGTTTATACTGCAGATTCAGCCACTGAGACGTCTTATCCATGTCGGATCACCATGCCTTTTCCAAGTTCCTGAAGAATTGCTTCCCTGTCCTGCCCAATTTGTGGCGCCCCCTTCTCCGATTGCAAAAGACAAGAGTCGATCCGTATCGGACAGCGCAGCGCAATTAGTGGAACACCAGTTGCACCCATCACAGACTGTGTCATCTCAAGTCCAATAAATCCGGGATGCTGCACCAGACGATCCCACGTCAACACCTCCGCACACCACACACCTGCGGATTCCAACATTTCTAGCCACGCAGCAGTCGTCCGTGTTGCTAGGTGATCTCGCAATAGCGACTTGATCACATCACGGTGACGAAACCACTGTGTAGAATCGATGTTACTCGCCAATTCCTCACATCCGATCAGACGTCCGATCTGAGCAACATCACCCATGGCCAACGCCAGAAAGGTATCCGAAGTTTTATAAATCCCGTACGGCGCACCGAGATAAGAATGAGCATTATTTACTGCACTACGCCTAGGCATACGCCTTTCACCGTTCAAGAAAGCTGTAAATACTTCAAACTGAAAATCGATGATCGATTCCAACAGGCTTACCTCGACCAATCCACCATGCCCTGTTCGATCACACCGATACAAACAAGCGATTAATCCCTCTACCAAATGGGCACCTGCATAGAGATCTGCTACACTTAGACCGAATGGTACCGGCGGATCCCCTGCATGGCCATTTTGCCAAGGCAACCCGGAAAGCGCCTGAACAAGCAAATCTTGCCCAGGTTTGTCGCGCCAGGGTCCCTTGTCTCCATAGCCACTAATCGATCCATATACAATTTTCGGATTGATCGCCTTTACCGCGTCATAACCAAAACCAAGTCGATCCATGACTCCAGGACGGAAGTTTTGAATGATGACATCAGCTTGGGCAACTAAGGACCACACCTCCTCCAAATCGGTCGGATGCTTTAGATTGGCGGAGAAGCTTTCCTTGTTCCGGTTGATCGCATGAAATAATGAACTGTCTCCACTTATGGTCAGATCCGAGATGTACAGTCGCCGGCACAAATCACCGCGTTCAGGATGCTCAATCTTGATCACACGGGCGCCAAGATCAGCCAGACGTAGCCCCGCCGACGGGCCAGAAAGAAACTGACTAAAGTCGAGGACTAAGCAGCCGTCGAGCGGTGCGCTAGACGCTTCAGTTACTACAATCGCCTGCCATGGTTGATTCGAAGCATCCCCTTCATCTAATTCAAGATCGATAGAGGCGTTATCCTGGCCAAGCAAGGGAGCCCACCTGTCTGCTGTTAGTATCTCCCCATCGATGCGTATCGGGCAACGTGTGGTTTGAAGAGGCGTACCTCCTGGTCGTGTCACGGTCTGGAGCATGTCGAGCACTGAGAACGCTTCGTGACGAGAAAAGTTCTCGAGATCCAGCACCTCTGCACACCAATATCCGGCAGGCTCCAGGCACCCCAACCAATGTTCTGTGGTCTCATGACATAACCAGTTCGACAAAACAGTCTTGATAGCATCGCGCTGATTAAACCAAGTCACCGGTTCTTTGAAAGGTACGAGATCAGGGCAAGACAGTAACGTAGCGAGTTGCTCGACTGATCCCATGGCGAGAGCCAGATACCCGTCTTTTGTTTGGTAAATTCCATATGGTGCCGCGAGATAAGCGTGGGCGTTGTTGACGGCGCTTTTCACAGGCAGCGACCGATCCCCATTGTAGTATGTCGTCAGCACTTCAAACTGCAGGTCGAGAGCACTTTCCAACAGACTAACCTCAACACGTCCCCCAGTATAGAGGCGCTCTCTCCGCGAAAGCAGGGACAATATCCCTTGCACCAATTGCGAACTAGCCATCATATCGACGACTGCCAGCCCGAAGGCGACCGGTTCTTGAGGGGCATGCCCGTTTAGCCAGGCAAGACCGGAGAGCGCTTGCAACAGAAGATCTTGGCCTGGTTTGTCCCGCCATGGACCCTCCCTCCCGTATCCTGTAACGCTTGCGTAAATGAGTCCGGGATTACTCGTCCGTACGTTTTCATAAGCAAGTCCGAGTCGATCCATCGTTCCCGGTCTGAAATTCTCAATTACTACATCAGCGCGTGAAATCAACTGACGGACGCGTGCGAGATCGCTCGGGTCCTTGAGATCGGCGGCATAGCTTTCCTTGTTGCGGTTCATCGAGTGAAAGACTGTACTATCGCCATCAATCACTAGATCCGCCAGTGTAAGTTTTCGACTTCCATCGCCTGTCTCCGGGCGTTCCACCTTAATCACTCGCGCTCCTAGGTCGGCTAACCGCATTGCAGCCACTGGCCCTGCTAAATACTGACTGATATCCAGCACTAAGACCCCTTCCAGAGGCTTCATAGGAGCACCCCGGAGCGAGACGCTCGGTATAAGCGTGACAAATCCGCGTGAACGACATGCGGTTGACCGCCAAACTGTAGATAGTGTTGCACCGCGAACCCTGCACGGTCCTGAAAGTGCAGATATCCATCGTAACGCGGCCGCAGCCACGCTCGTTCGAGCGCAGGCAAAGTAGCAGTAAAAAAATCGCCACAGTGTTCATTAACCACCGGATCTGTCCATACAGTGCGATGCCCCGGTTGTCCTCCGTGCGCCACATACATCCCGCGTTGACAATTACCTCCTGCTACAAATTGGGCAAAATCAAGCGCGGCCGATTGGTTGTGGCTTCTCGCGGAAATCCCAATTCCCGTTCCTCCAAGCGTCGTGACCAGACGGCCATGATGCGGCAATTCCACCATATCGGAAAATGTCAATACACGACGAGAGAAGTCTGGGCGTGTATAATTAACATAGCCGTAAGCAAAAGGACAGTACAAAACGTCATCCTCCCTTACGAGCCACTCATACACAGCGATTGGATTACACAGAAACACTTCGGATGGGCACAAGGACAAAAGCTCCCGCAGCATCTCGATAGCCTGTACAAAAATCTCAGCACTGACCACCTCATCGTCCCGCATAAACGGATCTTCACCAAGCGTGGAACAAAGCATATAGAGGTTCATCAGCGAATCGATAGGGATGCCGGGTACGATGACTTGGCGATGTCTCGCCAATTGCAGTAGGTCATCCCAAGTTGCAGGGGGCGTGACCCCCTCTCGTTGGAACAGATCTAACCGCGCGGACGCCACTGGTGTCGCCGCATCGATGGCCAACGCGTATTGCTTACCTGCATAGTTGTAGCTAGCATAACTCAATCCCACGGAGAATTGCTCTTGCTCCACCAAATATCCCTCATCAAGATGCTGATTAAGCGCAAGAAGTAGTTGGCGTCTGTGCACATACCCCATCCAAGGATGATCTATGACAAGGAGATCAAAGCGGTCAGTCAGTTGATCTAGCGGCACATCGGCAAACTGCTGAAGAGACCGTCTTTCCCACATGATATCCACATCCGGATGCAACTCGCAGTATCGCTGGGCTGTGGCCACGAGAGGCAAGAAACCGCGAGTATGATTCCACGTAATGCCGTGTAGCGTAATCAGACCGATCTCTCCCTTCGTCGGCGGGAAACCCGCGTATTTAGTAGGAAATGACATGCCCATTCTTGTTTTTAGTTGAGGCAACTACCTGAACATCTAACTTGCGCATGATTTTCATCACCCACCATGAGTCTCCATAAGCAAAAAATGCGATGAACAGTGGTAATAGCAATCCATGTATATTTGACAGAACAATCATAAAAGCAAACAGCAAAACTAGTGTGCGTAACGGGTGTGCTAAACTCGAAATGAGAGACAACTGCAAGATTCGCCAGACACTTGCTTCAACGTGAGCAAATACAGGAAAAATGTAAAGCAGAGTAATTGCGTACAGAAGAGCCGGAATGAGACCAAGTAGTCCAATAAGACCCGTGACGCGAGAATGTACGAACAACACATAGCGTGCGTCAACAAAGAGCACCAGTGCAACTCCACATAGAACCAACCCCAAAAGATTGGCTTTCCAGAACTCGACACGAAAGGTCCGCCAAAATACGCGAAACACGGGACTGTCCGTCTCCCCCATGTTCCATTTTCGTATCACCGCAAACATGGCAACAGTAGACGGCATGACGCCGAATACTAGACCACCGAGAACAGAGAAACCGATCCATAGCGCACTGAGGTAGAGGAGCTTTCCAAACCAATCCACAGCTTCTCCGAGTGTTACAATTAAGTGCTCGTATCGCATATCATCGTCTCCACTTCCTGCTGGTTTGCGGCAGAGGGGGCATCCTCGCCAAATTGAGTTGTGCCCCCGCCTCCATGTACTTACTCAACCCATCCGAATTCAAGCCATCTTACTGACCTCCAATGGCTTGACCGTAGGACCAATGATCCGTCTTTTCAACTTGCGAAAGCGCTGCATTGTCCCAGTCGATCACTTGCTGAATATTCCCTTGGGACTTAAGTGCCTTGATAAAGGCAGGCCACTGAGAAAAACTCTCTTTTCCTGTGATGAATTTGGCTACGTTCTCTTCCATATAGGTGGAAAGATTGGTGGAAATGCTTGCAATTTGGTTATTCTGCTGATCTGTCAGAGGCAAAACCGGGACGAATCCATTTGGGTTAATCGACTTGACCCCGCCGTCTGCCATAGAACTGAAGTGCCAAATTGTCGTTTCAAAATACTTTCCATCTTTACTGACCGGTATATCCCCATAAATCTGGTCCTCAGCAACTCGACTCTGCGGAATCCACTGAATCCCGATACGCTTCGTGCTCCCTGGGTCAACGGGAAATTTATTGAGGAAAGGAGAGTTAGAGGGATCTTCCCCCGGACCCACCTTAAGGGCACGAGCCGTAAACTGCGGCTGGCCATTTTTCCCAATCGTATAAGTGACGCCCTTGACGCCGTAGTTGTACAAATCAATGATCTGCGGCGAGTATTCATAGTCTAATAGCTTAACGAGTTGCGGAATGTTTTGGGCTCTCGATGAAATGACTGAGCCCCATGGAGAAGGCGAACTGAACCCAGGCAATACAGTGCTCATCTTCCAGGACACTTGCCCGTAGAGGTTTTTCGGAGGGGCTGCAATACCCCACTGACCCGAAAACCCTTTGACGTTCAGGTTGGCACCTTGACTGTTATTTGTCCAGGCAGCCCACCCGTCCGGAACGATAAAGAACTTATTTTGATCCGCTTCTGAATTAAACTGAGAACCTTGGATCGTGAGGAAATTAGGATCGAGCAAGCCAGACGCATACAACTTGTGCATGTACTCAATCGTGGCCTCATAGCGACCATAATCTGTCACTGGACCGAATCCAAATGTCTTGCCATTGAAGTAAAATCCAACATTGGTGTGGTTCATGATAGCCAGCACTGTATCAAGGGAGTACCACTGATTTAGACCGCCAACGGTTGCACCGATCAGGTAGGAATTCGGATACAACTTCTTCAGCTTCAGACCCTCAAGGTACATCTGCTGCAGTGAAGTTGGAATCGGAAGATGGTTCTTTTTGAAGATGTCAAATCGGTACATCCATGACCACTGCGTTCCGTAGTTGGTGTAAGGGTCGCTGTAGATGCCATCAGAAAAACTGTAGAGCTGGCCATTGTCTTCCACCTTACTGAGGTTCCCGTCTTGTTCAAGGAACTTTTTATAGTACGGCATGTCGCCTTTTTTCAGGTAAGGCATCAAGTTTACTATAGCGCCCTCTTGACCGGCCTTGACAATATCCGCAGGAGTCTCAAGCAAGGAGATATCTGCCAGTCTACCCGAGGCAAGGTAGATGGGCTCCTTCGTCTGATACTCACTCGACGGAATCTCCGTCCAATTAATAGCTAAGGACTGCCCCATGTATTTCTCCATGTCGTCGAGCCAGATCTGCTGCAGTGGAGACCCTTGAGCTGTCTCACCGAAGTTAGGTTGGTACACACTTACATTCAAAGTGCTGGTTTGTGCGCTGGCCATCTCCATACCGATTCCACCCACGATCACTGAGGCGACCCCTACAAGTGCAATAAATCTGTGATTCTTCATCTAAATCCCACCTTTTCTGAATTGTTTTAAAACCCGCTGTTTTCCTTACACTTCTACCAGAACTGTCATCGACTCCACGTAGTTGCCCACTTGAGTCGATCACCACCCCCTTATCGGTACATTCTCGATACTCTTTACGACTTGATTGCACCGATCAGTATTCCTTTCGTAAAGTACCGTTGAGCGAAGGGATACAAAATAAGTACAGGAAGCATAGCGACGACGACAACGGCCATCTGAATGGTCACAGGACTCACAAGTAGGTTGTTAATCGCATCTGCGGCGAGATTCCCCCCTGCCCCTTGTGTGAAATTCCCTTGGACAATCATCTGTTCCAAGTAGAGAGCAATCGGATACATGGTCACGTTGTTAAAGTAGATCAAAGGGTCGAACCAGTCATTCCAGATCCCAACGATTGAGAAGAGTCCAAACGTGGCTAACAACGCTTTAGATAAAGGCATGTAAATTCGAAACAAAATCGTTAGATCATTGGCTCCGTCCATAAAGGCAGACTCGCGCATCTCGATTGGAATCGACTGAAAGACGGTGCGATATATTATCACGTTAAAGGTGGTCACGGCACCAGGCAGCACAAGTGCCCAAATCGTGTTAATGAGTCCGAGCGACTGAATCACAAGGTACGTAGGTATCAGTCCCCCGTTAAAAAACAGCGTGATCGCCAGAAAAATGGACAGTGGCTTGCGCAAAACGAACTCCTTCATTGCCAATGGATAAGCAATCAGAGAGGTGAACAGAAGAGAGATGGGGGTTCCGACAACCACGTACAACAGTGTGTTCTTGTAAGAATTCCAAAACTGCGGATTGTTGATGATAAATTTATACCCTTCGGTGTCAAACCCGAGTGGATAAACTGTAATGTTGCCCAAATCCATCTGCGCGGTTGAACTCAACGACATGGCGAAAACATGTAACAAGGGGTAGATCATTACAACGATAATAAAAACCATAAAAAGGACGTTGCAAAGGTCAAATACCCATGATTGCAGACTTCTTCTAAACACCAATTGAAACACCCCCTACCACAAACTATGATCAGTCAGTTTTCTGGACAACCAATTCGTTGCAATCAAGAAAATGAAGGAGATGACAGAAAGCAGTAGTCCTATCGCAGCGGCCTCGCCAAAATTGGCATTCAATATCCCAGTCTGGTAGACGTAAGTCCCCACGACGTTTGACGTCCCCATGTTGGTAGGACTCTGCATCAACAGTACTTTTTGATAGTCTGTGCCCAAAATACCGCCAACACTTAATATCAGAAGAATCATGATCGTGGGGGCAATCCCAGGCAAAGTGATATGAATCGCTTTTTTCCATCTATTAGCACCGTCGATCTCCGCTGCGGCGTACTGCTCCGGATCGATTCCGGAAAGTGCAGCAAGGTAGAGGATCGCTGACCACCCCAACCCCTGCCAGATACCAGACCCTACGAAGAGAGGACGAAACCAAGCGGGGTCGGCGAAAAACTGAATTGACGGTTGACCGAAGAAATGAGCGATGTCGTTAAATAATCCATTTTGTTCGGAAAGCGCTCTCAGCATCCCGACAATGATAACTGTAGATATGAAATACGGAAGGTAACTGATTGACTGAACAACTTTTCTAAACTTACTGCTTGTAATCTCGTTCAGCAGAAGGGCAAAAATAATGGGAGCAGGAAACCCGAAAAGTAGGCTAAGTAACCCCAAGATCAATGTGTTCGTAAAAATTTGCATGCCCATCGGATCTCCAAAAAAGTTCTGGAAGTTTTGAAGGCCCACCCAAGGACTTCCAAATACCCCCTGAAATACATTGAAGTCCTGAAACGAGATGAGCACACCGAACATTGGTAAATAGGAAAAAACGAGAACGAACAAAATGCCTGGTAAGGCCATCAGAACAAGCCATTTCTGCTCCAGGAGACGGGTTCCTAAAGATCGCTGCCTGTCCACCTTCCTTTTCAATTCGGATTTGCCTACAAGGTTGACTTGCTGCAATTCTCTTTCAGCTCCTCCGGAAATATTCATATGCAAAAACTATTTTCACAAGAAAAATAACACGAATCCACGGCCTTGTCAATGGCGCCAGCAAAAAAGTTTTTATATTTGCCGGTCGTCGCGTGCATTCTTAATGTTGTCTCGATAGTCACACGGTGAGAATCCAATCTGCTTTAAAAGTATAGTGGACCCAAGAAACTAGACACGAGGTGAAAGGCGAAGTAAGACTAAAAGTATGAAAAAAACCTACACACCCGAGTTTAAAGCGCAGGTCGTCAGAGAGATCCTTCGTGAGCAGAAAACCATGTCGGAGATCGCCTCAGAGTACAGGATTGATCCTGTACAACTTAGCCAGTGGAAGAAGGCCGCCCTAGACAACCTGGCCGCCGTTTTCGCAGACGAGCGTAAGGTAGCCAAGCAACAGCGCCTGCAGGAGCAGGAAATGGATCGGTTGTACGCACGGGTCGGTAAGCTATCCACTCAACTCGAGTGGATCAAAAAAAACGTTCATGACTCAGTCAAGGCACAAGCCGACATCTTGAGCCTCAATCGAAGCCCGCTGTACTACAAGCCCGCCGAGCCCGCTGCTGAG
>Ga0080006_1091428_pt1 | contig 11716 bp, 11 predicted proteins | sample RS3BMetagenome_FD_69209 | JGI IMG/M metagenome (GOLD analysis project Ga0080006, IMG submission 69209) | Ferric oxide microbial mat and aquatic microbial communities from Rainbow Spring, Yellowstone National Park, USA - RS3B (SPADES... ...
ATGTTATTTTTATATACAGCTTTTGCATCTTCAGGGTTAGTCAAAAATTGCAATTTTTAAATACTTAAGCTTTTTATTGTAATAGATCATGCCATGCAGATGTATCCGTAACCATATCTGCTGTCCGTTGAGCCATGGTTGTACCGTTAATCTTGGTTGTATAATATGAGGGAAGCTCAAGTATGGTATGCATACTTCCATTTACAAAAAAACGCTTAAAATTATCTGGATGAGCGTTGTGAATATCATTTGTTACACTCATTAATAAATTTCTAAAATCAGCAGTATTCATCTGCAAAAAAACAGATCCTATTATAGCATCGTTGTAGTATGAGAAAAATCCAAAATCTACATTTGTATCATAGTTTAGTACCCAATCAACAAGATACGTCATCTGTTGGTTACATTTGGGGCAATCAGACGGTATAATGGCTTTGATATTCCATGTTGTAAGAATATGTTGAAACAATGTTGTTTGTGTAGGGTTAAAAAGTCCAACGCCAGAATCATTTATGATATTTAGCCTTGTAAAGGGATACTGTGTGCGTACCACAAAATAACCCATAAATGTTCCATAACCACCCGCGCTACTTCCAGCTACAATAATACTACGAGGATTTATAAAGTTTTGTTTCATAAGTGTTATAGCAGCAGATAGATTCGCTAACCCGTGAAAATATGTAGTTGCAGTTACATCTGTAGTGGTATCAGTAAAAACCACATTATTATCACCAGACCAGACACTTCCATCACAGTAAGAGGCATAAATTATACTATAGTCTGAAAATGGATTAGCTGCGTTGGATGTATCAAGCATACCTCCAATTTGCACCGGATTGGCAAAAGATTTTGCCATAACAGAATTATAGCAAGTGCTATAATCCCAGCAAGCCCCTCCACCTTCAAGATAAAGCATAACCTTCTGAGGATCACCCCGATGCAGAGAAACTATGTACTGGTTACCATTGAAGCATCGTGCTGGTGAAGATGGATCATAATAATAAATCTCCCATGTGCTATTATTAGCCTCGGTTTGTGTAGTTTCCATTGTAGGCTCTAAACCTATATATTTATCAATGCCCATCTGGTACAATGTATCTATATAACTTGAATACACAATCTTTGTTGTATTTGAACCACAATTAGAAAACACTACTATAAAACCTACGAAAAGCAAAAGCCTAAACCATGGATAGCTTAAGAACCAATTAGATCGTTTCATTTTCCCTCCTCCTCTTTGATGGAGCGCACCGGGCGGTGGGGGATTACCCCTACGTCTTCCTGGGCCGTCTCTACCAGGACCTCGACCCCCCCGGACGGGTCCTGGGATTGACCGCGTCCCCGGGGGCCCAAGAGTCCCGCATTCGGGAGGTCTGTCGGAACCTGGGGATCCCCCCGCGTGGCCTGGAGCTCCGATTGGGGGACGAGCCGGATGTGACCCCGTACCTCCATTCGGTCCCCCTGGAGGTCACCTACGTCGACAATCCCCCCGAACTGCAGGACGTTTCCCGTCTTCTTCAGAGGGCCTTCGAAAGGCAGGTCTCTCGTCTGCGTTCCCTCGGCTTTCTGCCGGCCGAAGGACCGGTGACCCGGCGGGACCTCCTGGAGCTGGGACACCGGCTGCGCGCGGCCACCGCCTCCGCGAGAACGTTGGGAGAACCCTCACCCGGGCGTCTGTGGGAAGCGGTGACGGCCCAGGCCGTGGCGATGAAGCTCTCCCACGCCCTCGAGCTTTCCGAAACGCAGGGGATCACCGCGCTGGCCCGCTATTTCGGACGCGTCCGTCCCCCCGCGGGGGGACGAGTCTCCCCCTCGGCCCGGGCCTTCGAGGGGGATCCCGACGTTCGGGCGGCTCGGGAACGCCTCTCGGGAATCTCGCAGGAACACCCGAAGATGGCGAAGATCGGGGAACTCCTGAGGGAGGAAATGGACCGCCACCCCGACGCCCGGGTCATCGTCTTCGCCCATTTCCGCGACACGGCGGAGACCCTCGTGCGCTACCTCTCCTCGGTCCATCCCGAGACGCTGCGGCCCGCGCGGTTCGTGGGGCAGGCGGACCGAGAGGGGGGAGATCGGGGACTTTCGCAGAGGGAGCAGGCGGAGATCCTCGAGCGGTTCCGCCGGGGAGAGATCAACTGCCTGGTGGCCACGTCGGTGGCCGAGGAAGGGTTGGACATCCCTCAGACCGACCTCGTCATCTTCTACGAACCGGTGCCCTCGGAAATTCGAACCATCCAGCGCCGGGGACGGACCGGGCGGACCCGAACGGGCCGGGCGATCGTTCTGGTGTCGCGCGGGACCCGGGACATCTTCACGCATCGTTCTTCCCGGGGGAAGGAGGGACGCATGAGGGACATGCTCGAGCGTCTGCGCGGGGAACCCTCCTTCGCCCCCGGGACCCTCGCGGCCCGGGGGCCCGAAGGCCGGCCTCGGGGGCGGCCCCGGACCCTGGAGGACTTCACCGAAGGCCCCTCGACCTAGTCGAGGTAATCCTCCCGGCGGGCCACGAAGCGGGGAACCTCGCCGCGGAAATACCGGGCGAGGTTTTGGGCCGCCGCGCGGACCGCCAGGTCCCGCGACCCGTCGGCGAGACCCGCGTCATGGGGGGTCCCGAGGCCAAACTCCAGATCCCGAATATGGAGCCCCCCTCGAATCTCTCCGAGGTGGCCTTCCCGCTCGTCCCACCAGACATCGGACGCGAAGTGAAAACCGGGATGGTCCCGAACGTGCCGCGCGAGGGCCTCCGCGTCTACGGTCGCCCCCCGCCCAACATTCACAAAGAGGACGTCCGGTCTCATCCGGGAAAAGTGGGTTTCGGAGAAAAACCCCCGCGTCTCGCGTGTCAAGGGCAGGAGGTTCACGATGACGTGGGAGCGTTCCAGCTCTTCGATCAGACGATCGGGGCGGATCGCCATGTCCACGCGATCGTCCCCTCGGCCGGAACGGTTCACCGCGACGATCCTCAGACCCAGGGCCCGAAGCGCGGGACTCAGGACCCGACCGATCTCCCCGTAGCCCACCAGCAGGGCCTGCTTTCCCCGGAGCAGCAGGGACGCCGGACCGCGCCGACGCTCTCCCCGAGAGATCGCCCGCTGGTCCGGCAGGAGGTTCTTGGCGAGGGCCAGGATGAGCATGAGGGCATGTTCCGCGACCGGCACCGCGTACCCCCCTCCGTTACCGGCGATCCGGACCGGGGCGGGGAATCGGGAAAAGGGGAAACGGTCCAATCCCGTGAAGAGGCTCTGGACGAACTGCAGGGAGGGGGTCAGGCGCGCCTCGTACTGGGGCATCTCCCGGGACAGCAATCCCACGAACATCGCTTCCACATGGGGCCAGGGACCCGGGCCGGCGTGGGAAGCCCCCACCCACGGGACCCCGGCCAATTCCTCCTCCAGGATCCGGGCCTGTCCCTCGGATAGATCCACGGTGACGAGAAGACGAGGGTCCGCGACCCCTTCGGCCCACGACGTCACGCGAGACCCCCCCCGGGACCCCCGAACACTCGTCCGGAACCTTTAGCGCCCGGTACTTCCAAACCCTCCGCGGCGTTCGCCCGTTTCCTCCACGGGACCCCCTTCGAACCGGGTGGGCTCTTCCCGCACCAGCCGGATCTGGGCCACACGGTCCCCCGGGCGGATCTCCCAGCGTTCGCCGAAGAGAAGCGTCAGGGGGACCAGGACTTCCCGCGCGTAGTCGCGGTCCACCGTGCCCGGGGAGTTGGGCATCAGGATGCCGCGCGTGGACAGACCGCTGCGGGGACGGATCTCCAGGAACGTCCCCGGGGGTGGGCGCATCTTGAGCCCGGTCCTCACGAGGGTCACCCGGCCGGGCCGGAGCTCGGCCGCCTCTGCGGCACAGAGATCGAAGCAGGCGGATTCCCGGGTCGCTTTCGCGGGCCAAGGGGCCTCGGGGAGGTCCGGGACCCGCTCCACCAGGACCGGCGTCGATCCTTCCTCAACGAGCAGTTCGCGTTGCTCAACAGGAACGGCCTTCATCACGGAGGGGGGCACAGGCCCCGAGGCCAAAAATCATTCCGAGGCCGAGACGCCCGAATTTCGGGGGCGTCGGGTCCCCGACGCCGATCTTCCCTCCATCGCGCTGGAAGGCCCCCAAGGTGGGAGCCGTTCTTCCAGGTAGTACCTCAGGAGGGCCGCCTCCGCCCGGCGAAGGACCTTGCCTAGACCCGTGGGGGTCCGTCCGAGGCTCCGGGCCAGTCGGGACAGGGAGACGCGGCGGGGGATGGCGTAGAACCCCTGACGGTAGGCATCCCGCAGGAGTCGATCCTGCAGGGGGGTGAGCAACGGGGTGGGCCCGGGTTCCCGCTGAGCGGTGGTTCGAGAGGAGGGATGGACGCCCGTTAGGCGGTACGGCACTCGAAGGCGCTTGAGCTCCGAGAGGATCCGGCGGACCGTCCTCGGGTCTGCCAGGAAGGAGGCGACCGTCCGGTCCTCCCTTAGGATGAAGGGCTGGGCCGGCAACACCCGCCCCTCGGTGGCCAGTGCCCAGAGACTTGCCAACGGTCCGGGGTTCCGTTGCCGGACCAGGAAGAAGTGGTCCCGCGTTCGAGGACGGGATTCCAACCACTCGAGCCTTTCCAGGCCATACGTGGCCCGGATCCGCCGCAATCGTCTCATCCAGGAGGCCGCGGGGTCGACCTCGGTCCGAGACCGAAGACGCAAGACCTGCAGCCGCCATCCCCGCTGCAACCCGAGCGTCTCGAGCAGTTCTAGTTCCTCGAACTTCCGGAAGAACCCCGCCGGGACAAGGTTCAGGGGGATCAGGCGGTCCGTGGGAATCTCCAGGGTCACTCGGAGCACGGGGGGTCCTCTCTGGGCCAGGACCCTCGATTGATATATCGACCCTTGGTTCCGCCTTCGGAGGGGGAACGGGGAACGTGGGGCGAGCCTTCCGGGATCTGCCAGAGTTCCTCGAGTTTCTCGAGGAGCGGGGGGACCTCCTCCGGATCCGGTCCGAGGCGGACCCACGCCTGGAGATCGCCGAGATCGCCCGGCGTTCGGTCCGGGCCGGTGCTCCCGCCCTCCTCTTCGAACGGGTCCGCGGGTCCCGCTGGCCCGTGGCCATCAATGTCCTCGCGCACGAACGACGGGTGGCCTGGGGGCTGGGCGAAGAGAGCCTGGACCCGGCGATCGAAAGGATTCGTTCCCTTCTGAGGCTTCGTCCTCCGGCGGGACTCGTGGCGGCCCTGAAGGACCTGGGGGGGACCCTGGAGCAGATCCAGTGGCTCCGGTCCCTGGCCCCTCAGCGGGTCTCGCGAGGGGATTTCGAGGAGGTGACCGAGGCCCGGGTGGACCTCGGGACCCTTCCGGTCCTCACCTGTTGGCCCCGGGATGGAGGTCCCACTGTGACCTTCCCCCTGGTCTTCACCCGCAACCCGGAAACGGGGGAGTCGCACGTGGGGGTCTACCGTCTCCAGGTGTACGGCCCGGACACCCTGGGCTTCCACGTCCAGGTCCACCGGGTGGGGGCGGAGAACCTTCGTCGCCACGCCCGCCGTGGGGAAAAGATGCCGGTCGCGGTCGCCCTGGGGGCGGACCCCGCCACCCTCTTTGCCGCCCTCTCCCCGGTCCCCGAGGGTCTCAGCAAGTTGGCCTTTGCCGGCTTCCTCCGGGGACAACCCGTACCGGTCGTACGGCTTCCGGGCACGGAGCTGGAGGTCCCCGCGGCCTGCGAAATCGTCCTGGAAGGGTACGTGAATCCCGCCGAGCGTCATGTGGAGGGCCCCTTCGGGGACCATACCGGGTTCTACTCCCTGCCGGAGGAGTTCCCGGTCCTCCACGTCACGGCTGTCCATCGGCGAGAGGCCCCCGTCTATCTTACCACCGTCACGGGGAAACCCCCCACGGAGGACTCCGTCCTGGGCCGGGTCGTCGGCCGGCTCTTCCTCCCGGTGATCCAGACCCTCTTGCCGGAAGTGGTCGACATGGACCTGCCGGCCGAGGGTCTCTTCATCAACGTGGGGATCATCGCGATCCGAAAGAGCTACCCGTTCCACGCCCGGAAGGTGATGCACGCGCTGTGGGGCCTGGGGCAACTCATGTTCCTGCGCTACATCGTCGTGGTGGACGCGGACGTGAATCCCCGGGACCACCGGGAGGTTCTCTATCGGGTCGGCCTCCAGGCGGACCCCCGGGAGGACCTGGAGATCGTCAGTGGGCCGGTCGATCAACTGAGCGTCTCCAACCGGAGACCGAACATCGGAGGCAAGGTGGGCATCGATGCGACCCGAAAGCTCCCCGAAGAAGGGTACGGGCGTCCGTGGCCGGAAGAAGCGGTGACGGATCCGGGGGTCACCCGTCGGGTCGAAGAGTGGCTGCAAGGGGAGCCGGCCCTCGCCCGGGTCCTGGGGCGCCGAAAGGCATGAACGGGGACGCTTCCCCGGCCCGTTCGGATCCCTCCCCGCGGGCCCGCCGGTGGCGGGAGACCAGCCGCCTCTTGCTTCTCCAGAACCTGGGCCTCAACGCCTTCCAGGCTGTCGCGTTTCTCCTCGTCGCGGGAAGGGGATCCCCCTCGTGGGAAACGGCCGTGCTCGTCCTCCTGGCCTTCTTCGGCGCGCGCAACGTGGGGCACGCCTTCAACCAGATCGTGGATCGACAGTTTGACGCGCGCAATCCCCGAACCCGCGACCGGCCCCTCGTCACGGGCGCCCTGAGCGTGCGCTACGCGAGCACCCTGGTCCTCCTGAACGCCGCCCTGGTCCTCATCTGCGCCGGACTCCTCAATCGATTGGTGTTGGCCCTCGCCCCGCTGGCCCTTCTCGCGGTGACCGGATATTCGTTCACCAAGCGCGTGACCAGCCTCACGACGGTCGTCCTGGGGGCAGTCCAGGCCCTGGTCCCGGCGGGGGTCTACCTCGCGGTCCGGGGCGGGCTCGGACCCGCAGCCCTGGCGGCGATCTTCGCCGCGCTCTCCTTCGGGACCGCCTTTGAGATCGTCCACAGTCTCCGGGACCTGGATTCGGACCGACAGGAGGGATTTCATTCCCTCCCTCTTCGGTTGGGCGAGGATCGTTCCCGCGACCTCCTCGCACTTCTCTTGGGCCTTTCCCTGGGTCTCTTCGGCGTCTTTGGCGTCCTGTCGCACCTGTTCGTCGGGTTCCTGATCCCCTTAGGAGGTATGGCGGCCGTGGCGGCCTGGCAGGTCGCCGCCCTTCGGGAGCGGAAGCGGCCCCTCTCGGAGGTCTTCCAGGCCCATTTCTGGATGGGGGCCCTCTTCCTCGGAGGGGTACTGCTGGGGCTGTACCTCCCCGGACCCCCTCTCTGAGAGGAGGTGGGGGGATCGGCCCGGCGAAGGGTCGGGCCCCGGCCGATTCCCGGGTCACAGAGGGGGCCCCCCGCAAGTCTTTTCCCAACGCAGGAGAGGACCGGAGGATCGTTCGGACGGAGGCCTGTGAGGGAGTTTCATTGCCTGGACGGACCCGCGGCCGAAGGGAAGGCCGGGATTCAGGGATGTTCCATCCCGTTCCCGGGTGTCCTTTTGTCGGGCTGGACCAGACCGGTGGGGGTCGGACCGGAGGGCTTTGCGGGCCGGATCGAGCCCCTCTCTAACCTCCGTCCCTTATGGCGCCGTCTCCGACTGGAATTCCCGGAGGGCCAGTGGGACCTGGAGTTCCCCGTTCCCACACCCGAGATCCGCTCGGCGCCGGAGGACCCCTTGGAAGTGGCGCCCGGGATCTGGTGGATTCGGTGGCCCCTTCCGCTGCCGGCGCCGCAGCGGTTGCGGGAGCATCCGGGGGACCTCTGGATCTGGTCCAACGCCCGGGCCCTCCTGCGGGCCCCGGAGGATTTTGTTCGGGCGGCGGTGGAAATCCGGGAGATGGCGGGGCCCGATCCCCTTCTCTGGGCTCCTCGAGTGGCCACCCCGGGTCGATTGGCCCTCCTCCACTGGCTTGGTATCGACCTGCTGGACACGATCGAGGGGTTCTGGAGGGCCACCGAGGGAGAATGGATCTTCTCTGAGATGGAACAGATCCCGAACCGCGAGCGGGATGAAGAGGCCTTGTGCTCCTGTAGCTACTGCGCCTCTGGAGAGGATACGCTCGAGAACCGAATCGGACATGCAGCCGGGGAGTACCTCCGGGAGGAAAGGAAGGTCCGGGCTTTCCTGCGAGCTCAGCGCCTCCGGGAGTTTGTGGAAATCCGGGCCGGGGGAGAACCCCTCCGGGGGGAGCTCCTCCGGTACGCGGATAGAGACCATTCCGGCCATTTCGAGGCCCTGGCTCCTCTGCGGGTCCACGGGATCCATCCGTACGGAACGGCAGAGGCGCTTCGAAGACCGGAGGCTTCCCGCTTCCGTCGCTGGTTCCGGGACAGGTACCGCCCCCCCCGGGCCCGGTCCATCCTCCTCCTGGTCCCCTGTTCCAAGACCAAGCCTTACGCCTCCTCGCCCACCCATCGTCGCCTGGCCCGCACCATCGAGCAGACGGGAGTCGCCGATCAGGTGCATTTGGTGTCTGTCACCTCCCCTCTCGGCCTGGTCCCTCGGGAACTGGAGAACTTTCCCCCCGCCCGTCATTACGATATTCCGGTGACCGGTCTCTGGAACGAGGACGAGAGGATGTGGGTCCAGCAGGCCCTGGACCATCTTTTGGAGACGGGAGCCTATTCGGCGGTGGTCGCTCACCTTCCATCCGGGGAATATCGCTGGCTCCGGGAATCCTGGGGCGGGTCCTCCCCGCCGGTCTACTGGACCGTGGAGGACGAACGCCCGGTGTCGTCAGAGAGCCTGGCGGCCCTGGGTCACCGTCTCAAGGCCCTGGCCGAGGCGGCCCCTCCCATACGGGGAGGAAGGTTGTCGGTGATCCGCGAAGACTTGCGCGCCTCCGCCTCCATGCAGTTTGGGCCGGCGGTCGCGGAAGCCCTCTTCGCGGGTTCGGTCTGGATCCGGGGACGCCCTTGGTTCCGACATCTGGACGGCCCCGGTCGGGGCGAACTCGCCAGTTGGAGGGAAGACAACGGCCTCTGGCACCTGACGCTGGCCGGGGCAAACTATCTGGGTGCTGTCACCGCCCCCTTCCAGGTGACGGTGGTCCCAGGGTTGACGCTTCGGGGGGACCTGTTCGCCCCGGGGGCCCGCGCGGCAGGCCCCGACATCGTCGCGGGATCCGAGGTCGTCCTGGTTTCCGAGGGGCAGCTGGTGGGTGTGGGAGAGTCGCAGATCCCATCCTCCTGGTTCGGTCGGTTGTCGCGAGGTCTGGTGGTCAAGGTCCGCCATCGGTCCCACAACCCAGTCCCCCTGGCCTCGGCCACCGGCCGTGATACGGTGGCTAACGATCTTTCCTCTTCCGCCCAGGAGGACCTCTAGGGCCGGTAGTCCAGGGGTGATGACGCCGCGCTTACAACGCGGAGATCGGCGGTTCGAATCCGCCCCGGCCCACTTAATTTAAGCGCTATATTACTACCCTGTATAAGCGACCCCACTTAATTGAAAACTCCCAGGCCCAGCCGGGGATCCAACGTTTTCCCAGCGATTCTCCCTTTCTATCTCGCCAGTTCCGGGAGGCGTTAGCCTGTCTCCTCCCGTACTGGACCGATACATCGTGGGGCGACACCTCGAGCGTCACCTCGGTGACGTGGAGGGGGAAGTCCTGAAGTTGGGGCCCCCTTCGTGACTGGAAAGACCCCAGCTCGGGGGGCCGGGAGTTCCTCTACCTTCGGGGCATCCGCTTCCTCATGCGAATCCGACCAGGGCGATCGATGATGGTCCCCTGAACGAAGGAAGACGCGCACCGGTGGTTCTACACCGCGCGCACGTTCACGGGCTCCGAGGGCGGGTCGCGGACCGTCCCGGTCCCTGTGATCAAACGCTACGAGAAGGGACGACGGGGCATGCATGGGTTGAATGTGCGTCCGAACGCCGTGGATAATTTCCATCGGCTCTCACCCGAGAGGACGTGGGAGTTCTCCCATGCTCGCTTTGGGACCGAGCACTCCTTCCGGCTCGAAGAGACGGCATGCCCTCGGACCGCCGACCCTAACGCCCCGATACGAATGCTGTACGTGGCGGTGGCGCTGTTCGAGTGGAACGAATGGGGGCTCCGGAAGCATATTCACCCGTTAGAACGGCGGCGAGGTCGCCGCGGGTTCACAGTTCGGGACGAGAGGCTCCGGTTCGATCACCTAGTGGCGCGGCCGGTAAAGTAGCCTGACATTTGGACCGGCAGTACTTTCCAGGGGTGCGCTATGCCCGCCCCATGGTCCTTCGGGTCCGGGAGCGGACCCTCGAGGAGGGGGAGAGGCTCCGACGTGTCGTTCGCCAGGGCCAGGACGCCATCGAGTTCCAGCGCGCCCAGATCGTTCTGGCCAGCGCCCCGGGAAACACTCCTCCCCGGATCTCGATCATCGCTCTGATGAGCGAGGACTACATTCGTGGGGGGATTCGCGCCTTCAACGAGCATGGGATGGCCATGCTCAAACCCAAGGGGGGACCTGGGCGCCCTCCCACGTTCACCGAGCAGCAACACCAGAAGCTCGTCAAGCTCGCCCGGAGCCGCCCCCGAGACCGGGAGCTCCCCTACGCCCCGTGGTCGCTCTCCCGCCTGCGGGAGCAGGCGGGGAAGCGAGGGATCGGGGAATCGATCAGCGAGGAGGGGCTGCGGGTCATCCTCCACGAGGACGAGGTCTCCCACCAGTCCCTCCGGACCTGGAAGAAGTGACGGATCGAGCGGCTCACCCGGAAGAAGCACAATCCCCCGAAGGTCCTCTCGATGGACGAGATCGGGCCCCTCCCGCGGATCCCGCACCGCGAAGAGGGGTGGTTCCCCGAGCGACGACCGGGGAGGATTCCGGCCGAGTACCCCCGCCAGGTCGGGACGGTCTACTCCTTCCTCTCACTGGACGTGTTCCACCAGCGGCTCCAGGGCCGGGTCGATCGAACCCAGCCTTCGAGGAACGGGCTCCCATTCCTTTAGCAGGTGCGACGGCGGTATCCACCGGAACAGGTCATCTATCTCATCGGGGACGGGGCGAGCAACCCCTGGACCCCGGAGATCCGGACCGGGGCGAAAGCGAACCACGTCCGACGGGTCTTGACGCCCCCGCACGCCAGATACCTCAACCCTGTGGAATGCCACGCCGGGGATCTCCCGAAGCTCGCAGGGGCGGGCGAGGAGTTCACCACCCCCCGGGAGGTGGGGCGTGCCCTCGACCGGGCGGTCACCTACCGGAACCACGAGAGGAAGAGGCGCGGCAAACGATTCCGGGACACCGGACGGAAGGACCCGCCGGCGCCGAGCCAAGTGCCCTATCGGGCGACGCCCACGTTAGGGCCCAGCATCATTCGTGGCCGCGATACTAGCCCATTTACTGACCGTCGAGAAGATGCCTTGACGCTCCCGGACGACAATCTCACCCGAACACCTGCTTTTCGACGATTCAGGGGGGAAGTTTCGAGGAGCCGGCGAGTTTCAAGAACAGCCTGGGGTGATCGCGCATCCGCACCACCGCCAGTCGAATGCCTCGCCTCAGCTCCTTCAGATCGGGCGGCGCATAGCTGGCGAGCTCGGGCTTCTTCCGGGGGGCCCAGACCCCCTCTTCCGGGTTCAACTCCGGGCGGTAGGCGGAAAGTCGATGGGCCTCCAGACGTGGGTTCACCTCCAAGAACGCACGGACCAGTTTCGACCGGGGGGGCTGACCATTGTCCCCGAAGATCAGGATCGGTCTCCTCCGGATGGGACGTTGCAGGGGCTTCAGGAACGCGA
>Ga0080006_1125271_pt1 | contig 11716 bp, 21 predicted proteins | sample RS3BMetagenome_FD_69209 | JGI IMG/M metagenome (GOLD analysis project Ga0080006, IMG submission 69209) | Ferric oxide microbial mat and aquatic microbial communities from Rainbow Spring, Yellowstone National Park, USA - RS3B (SPADES... ...
TCATGAATAAACTTCAGCGTGAAATCATATTCTGGTTTCATATCAATTGTAGCAGGAATTAATTTACTGCATTGGCCTAGACATTCATCCCATACACTATCACAAGGACATGATTGAGGAGGAGGAACACATGCTTGGCAAGTATCACTCCACTGAGTCCCAGAAGGACATCCACCAGTAGGTGGAGTAGGAGGAGGAGTTTGTTGCTGAGCATATGCTTTATACATTAGATATCCTACTGTACCTAAGATACTGACACCTGCTACTATTGCTATTGCTTTCTTGCTAACCAATCACAAATCACCAGAGTCTTCCTTCTACGTATTCCGCTGCTATAGGCTGTATTTTATACTGTGAACCTGAACTTTGAATTGTGGAAGTGAGAGAAACGCTAAGCTGATAGACTGTTGTTGGAGAAGCAACGTTTATTGTTGTTTGAGCCGAAGCAGACTGTCCTATACTATCTTGCACAGTAGCTTGTGCAGTAAAACTTCCAGATGTATTATATGTGTGAGAGAATGTGGCTGTAGTTGAACTAGTTGAGGTAGATTGTGGAGTGGTGCCATCTCCAAAATTCATTGTTACAGTATATGGCGGTAGTCCTCCTGTTATTGATACTGTAAATGAAACCGATACAGGTGGATAGTAACTCATAATAATAATTTGAATAACGAAATATATAAGTTTACTTTAGCGAGACAATTTTGTATTTTTCTCCTTGTGAAATAACAGTATATTGCAAACTTACTTGAGGAGCCTGTGGCTTAGGCTTTGTGTAAGAGAAAAACAAGAATCCAGCAAGAGCAATAAAAGGAATGCTGAAAACTAAAGCCTTAGTTTTTTTATTCATAAAATAATATTCTTCTTCCTTAAATTTAAGTTTTCTCTGAAACTATTCGCAATATCACATAAATATTATTTAGAACCACAACAAAAGTGACTATATTTGCAATTATCATTAAAGCATATGCTATTAAAGAATCAGTAATGTAAAATAAGACAAAGAAAATGAAAACTACAATGCCTAACAATTTGAATAAACCTAAGCCTACTATTCCAGTATATTTGTATAGGAAATTGGCTACTGGATTAACTTCATAGGCACCAAGCTTTAGTGCAAAATATGTGGTTATTAAATCAACTATATGCAATACTATGAAAGTGAAAATCAGCCCGAAAAAGGCTCATTTTTTCTTCCTTTTTCCATATCCTAATATAGAGAATAGATTCAAGATTATAAAGCAAATCATTTTACGCTTACTTTTCATATTGCTTCTTCTGAATAGAATTTAATACTTGCCTCAGAAGTTTTTCAGCTTCCTTAATCTTATTCTGTTCATCTGGAACTATTTTTGTTCTAAGCAATGCCAATATTGTAAGAATAACATCGATAATGCCTGTAATATCTGGAATTTTCTTCAAGAAAGCATACAATTTAAGAACCAAATAAGTATTCACAACCCCTAATAATAGAGCAACAACAGCAATTGTGAATACGTCCATATATTATTATACCGTTCAAAAGCTATTTATATTTTATTAAAAGTTCATGCTCACATTCTTCACAATATGCTATGGTGTAACTATAAGGACGATGCTCTCTAAGAAGCAAATTAAGACATAAGCAATGGCATTCAGTAGCAACGCATTGCTCACATATACAATATATTAATAAAACATCAAATATTTATGCTTCAAGGTTCATATTATTCTTATGGCAAAGAAAATACTGATGATTGGACTTTCTACATGTTCTGCATGCAACGAGCTAGATAAAAGACTCAAAGAAAGGAATATAACGCATATAACAAGGCTGGATATAGATAGAGACGCATTAGCAAGAGAAATTGCTATGAAACTACAATTGCAAGCAGTTCCGCAACTTGTTCTGTATTCAGAAGAAGAAAAAAAGGCTTGCTTAATAAAATTTAAAGAGAATAAGCCTTCTATTGAAAGATGCGTTTCACTTCAGGGTTCTGTGCGTGCCTCATGATTTCATCTTTTTTCTCTGGAAAAGCAAAAATACCCGCAACTACATAATTTTTTATAGCCTGATTTATGAAGTATTTATGATCTTTCTCAATCTCAGCTCTTCTATGAGGCAATAATTGAATAAATATGTTCATTAATGAAAGATTGTTGCAGAATCTGCTTACAAACTGAGACCAATATACTCTAAGAATTTTTTTGAATAAAGAAGTAACATTTACATTAATGAAGCCTACTTTGATTATGTATGGCTTTGCATTAAGCATATCTATATCATAAACGCCGAGTTCTTTGAAAAGAGCAGATACCAAATCCTTCCTTTTAACAAATACCTCTTCTAGTTTCTTTCTGTCTATTAGTGATAGATATTTAAGAATTATTTGGTCAAATACCTTGTTTCGTTCATAAGGATTTGCATTAAGAAGGGTCATTAAATCGTTATAAAGCTCCAGACCGCTAATATTAATAGTCGTCATCTTCGTTTTTAATTATTATTATAGGTTCTAAAATATCTTTTGATTCCTTTGTAGATGAAATTTGTTCATTAATCTCTTTGATAATATTATTTATTAGACCAACAATAAACTTTACACCCATTCGAGTTTTAGTAAAAATAAAGAAGGAAGCATACATAATAGTAATTCCTCCACCTACGATTACAATATAAGATAGCAAGTTGCTTAGAAATAAGTTATAAAAATCTATCATTCTTTAATTTACTGAGATTGAGCTTCTTGAGTTTCCTGTTCTTGCTGAGGTAGTTGAGCTTCTTCTTGAGGTTGTGATTCAGGTTGCTTTTCTTCTTGAGGTTGTGTAGTTGGTAATGCTATAACTGGAGGTGTTGTAGGCGTTGCTACTGTAGCTTCTTGGTTCAATGCTTCTGCTGTCTTCCTCACTTCACCAACAACATCTTTAACAGTTTCTTTCACCTTATCTGCAACATGTGTTATAACTTCACTTGTGCTTGTAGAAGGCTGAGTAGGACCTAGTGTTTCAAGAAGCTTTTTGGTGCTTGTTAATGACTCAATAGCAGATGTAGTAATTTGTTTGTATGTGTTAGTTACAGTATTTAGCAATTTATCTACATCAACTTTACCTCCACTCTCCGTCACTTTCTTTAAATCTTCTCTCAATTCCTTCATTTTCGTTTCAAATGTATAAGCAATCACATCTCCTACCTTCCTAAGTGAAGACTTCATTGCAGTTATAAGAGCTTTATCTTTCTGAGCCTCAACTAATTCTTTCAACTTATCCTTAAGCTCTGCATTTTGCTTGTTAAGGTCATCAATAAGCTTCTTTACATCAGCAGGAAGCTCGCCTTCTTTAGGCTTTGTTAATTTTTCTATAACATCCTGATTTGATTTAACGACTTTAACAGTTAATTTAACAAGCCTATCTATCTTGTTCTCTTCTTGTTTTTTGAATAATTGATCTTGAAGGTTTTTATTCATCTCCTTAAGTGCTTCGATTTCTCTTCTAAGAAATTCTAGCTCTGGACTTGATGATGCTCTTTCGGAAGTTGTAGTAGAAAACATTTTTAACAATAGTTCTTGCTTCTTTAACTCTAATGCTTGATAAAATAATTGGTCAGTAGTTGTAGATGGAATATTGCTAGTAGGATTTGATGGAGCTGAAAATATAATAGGATTGCTTGTGGAAGATGGATTATTTTTCATTATTTGGTCTAGTATACTAGTTCTAAATGCCTCACTTAAAAGTTGGCTTGCTAATTCTTCGACTGGTTTATTTAACAACGTGCTAAATTTTTTTAAACCTTCATGAAATTCATCCTTGACATCAATAGTTAACTTTGGCATATACTATGCTTATATAAGTGAAATAATATTTAAATGTTTTCTCAATACAGTTGTATACTCAGAGATGATTTTATATTGCTTATTGGTGTTACTACAGAATAAAAGAAACCAGTAGCAGTTAGCATTCCTACCATGTTATTATTTCTATCTAAAACAGGCGCCCCCGAATCTCCTAGCTGAGAATATGTTGTTGTAATTATTTGGTCGCTTAATATTGCAGTTCCTCTATGATATCCGCTTACTTTTACCATACCATCTACAGCAAGAACTCGTCCTTCTGTCAAATAAGTTGTTCGTCCTACCTTCTTAACATACATCCCTACATGAGGCTCAACTTCACCGTTAATTCTTCCAACTCCTAATACTGAATTAGAATAAGGAATATTTGAATTCAGCAACGCAACTGCGCCATCTACTAAATTCGCAGTAGAATAATGAATTGATGTTCCATAATATAAGCTTCCTATTATGTCATTTTCATTTCCGCCATCTATCATAGAAGGCTGAATTATTTGTGTTCCCGCAGGTGCTTTTCCTTCATCAGCGATTACATGTGAAGCACTTACAATAACAGGAAGACCACTAGTAGTATAAGCAGGAAAGGCTAACGTTCCTGCTATTCTTTTCCCAAGAACACCAATTGATACTCCGCCCATAACAGGTCTTGTTATGCCTCTTGTATTTAGAACTTCATAATCATCAAAGAAAAGAGAATTAAAGAAACCACTTACATAATGAATCTTTACAGGAAATCCTTCATGTCTATCAGGGAGAATTGCTCTTGCAGATTCATCACAGACAAATGCTCTTATACTTTCATAGTCATGAGCTAAAGCAACAATTCTAGCATCATGGAAATAGCATATTTCAGAAAGACTGCACATTGCTTTGCGTATATCCACAAGCTAAATATTATGAATAAGGCTTAAATATTTTCTTGAATAAAATTAGCATATGGCAGAAGTCCTCGAACCTGAAAGTGCAATAAATAAAGCATTAAATATTATAGAAGAAGCTAAAAGCGAAGCAACTAAAACCTCTCAAGACATTTTAACTACGATGAAAATATACCTAAACTTTATGCCTATAGAAGTGCGAACCTGTAACATCGGTGATATAATGCATGATATGATGCATCTTACAGGTCTTTATCATAGTTTTATAAACACTGAGGAAGCTACAAGACCATACGACAAACCTCCACTAACTGCATATATGACAAACTTAAGAGAAGCTCTTGATGAAGTAGCAAAGGCCATAACAGATTACATTAACGAAAATTGTATTATGCCTGAGAAAAGAAAACCATGATTTTTATGCGTTATCATATTCAAGAATGGAATGAAATTATTCGACTTGCTGATAAAATAGAAAAAGAGACTAAAGAAGCAGTTCTAAGAAAAGAATTTTGTCCTTATTGCTACCAGGATATTAAAGAAGCAACAGAAATAATTTCAGAAATTGCATACCATATGGTTTCGCTTGAAAAAATGAATACGCATGTGCTTGAACATGGAACTTATATTCTAGAAGTCATGAGAAAAATAGCAATGTTCTTAGATAGAATGAGAATCATCAATCTGCTTTCTAAGATTGCGAGCAAAAAGATAGTTTTAAAACTTCTATCTAGAATTTAGTTTTTCGAAGTATATTTTTCGCCATCGCTGTATTCTTTCCACAATTCTATTTTTGCACTCTTCACAAATAATATATCTAACACCAAAACTTTTTTCCTCTTTAGTTGGCCTGAACTCTATATTCATTAAATACATATTTTCGCTAATAGGAAATGCCTTTCCACAAATTTCGCAAAATTCTGTTGGTGTTAATAACTGATTGAAGGTATATTTGGATTTAATTAATTGCTCGAAAATTAATAAGTCATTATAAAATTCCATTATTCTAGATAGGATTCTTCCTCTTCTTCTTCTCTATATTTAGCAAGCTCTTTAACAACACTTTCTATATATTCTTTAATTTCATTATCGAATTTATCATAGATATCATCAGGCATTTTACTGAGCAATTCAAGGTCTTTATCACCAATACCTGTTATAGACCAATTCGAAAACTCTGATGCCAAATCATATAAACTTAGATCCATATGGGACTCATAACAATCAACTACTGGGTCGCCACTAACATTCCAGCACCAATAATCTAATCCTTCTATTACTCTGCTTACTATATCGCTTCCAAATTTCTCCCAATCAATTTTTCTGCGTCTTGGACTCATAAATATAAAATAGATTGCAAATTATTTAAATTTATATTAGAAGAAAGAAATAAATAGTAGGAAATGGAAGAGGAAAATTTTAACAATCAAGAAGAGAAAGAAACGCCCAAAGAGATTGATGAAAATACGAAGCAGTATATTTACGATTTATACAAGGAAGGAACAACAGTGAGAGAGATAGCAAGACAGCTAAATATTGATACAGGGATAGTAAGAGAAATAATTAAAGATAAAGAGAAAGAAGAAAAGAAGAAAACTAGAGAAAGAACCCCAGGAAGACCGCCAATCATAGACCCTGCTGTAGCTGTATATAGCAAAGTAACGGGTGAATTAGCTTCTAAAACGACTGTAGATGCTTTAAAAGAAACAAATGAAGCATATTTATTAGGAAAGAAGTTTATAGATGAAGTAAAAGAATTGGCTAAAGCAAGACATATGACACCAGAAGACTTTGTAAGTCACTTAATTGAATTTTATAAAATGTGGAGTCCATTAGTTGAATATATTAAAGGAACAGCATTTGAAAATATGGCTAGGGAAGCAATTAAAGCGGAAGCAATGAAAATTATTAACAACTTACGTGAGATTTTGGCAAAAGACCCTAATGCCATAAAAGTTGTAAAATACGAAGAATAGATTTATAAATAACTTTAGTTAATATATATATTGTTTGGGTTGCGCACTGGTTTTCTTATGTTTTTTTTAAGAAGTCGAGGTTATATTCTCCCTGTTGCTATTAAAGCTCTTTTCATTTTTGCAAATATCTTCCTTAGCCATATATTTTTAAATTCTTTGAAAAATATAAATAATTTATGGCCGCAAGAGAAAAAATCGAGAAGATGATTGAGGGCTATCTTTATCTTATGAACAAAGGCATGATTCCTCAAGATTTTGCAAGGAAAATGATAAGTGAATTAAATGAAGCACTTGAAAAATATACAGATGAGGATCTTGATAAAGCATTAAATAATATGAAAGAGAAAATTAAGCAATTCTTTGAGCTTTATGCAAAGAAAACTATAAGCTGGAGGGATAAGCTTGATTTGTATAGAATATTCTTTAGCGACTACATGAAATACTTTGGTGATGAAGTTTATAAAGAATGGCTTGGTGCAATTGAATATCTTAAGGCGTCAAAGACTGAGGAAGAGATTGCAAAAGGTTTTGAAGTATTGAGAATTTTCTTCATGCAGTTCTTTCTCCTTCTTGAGTATAAGCCTTTTTGCAAATGTGGAAAGCCAGCATACTATCCAGTAATCACTTATGAAGATGAAATACCTGTAAAGGCAGAATTTTTCTGCGAAGATTGTGCAAGCTCATTAAGCCTAACTGAATAGTAAATTGTATTATTTGAGAAAGTTGTAGCAACTATTTTTTCCAATCTTAAAATATGCTTGCACTTGAAACAATAGCCTACGATGAACATTTCATTAAAAGTATTAACCTCATAATGGTGTATATAGATTGAATCACATGAACATTCACATTTTTTTAAACAGCCTTCGCACATCTTAATTAAGAAATGTTTAATTGCATTTAAATACTTAGCTTTTCCTTAAACCTCGATAAATAAGATAAGCACCGAATCCTCCAATACCTAATCCTAATAAAATCAGACCGAAATTAACACCTGAACTGCTAGCTTTTCTTGCCTGAGCTTGTATTCTTTCTTTTGCGACTTTGCAAGGTTGACATTCTTTTAATTTAAGAATAAGTCTTTCTCTAGATTGACCAGTAATCTTCTCCATATTAGAAAGAAATTCTTCAGAAGAACGAGGTGATTGTGTAGTCATGTATTTAATGCATTCCTCCTTATTAGAAGTGAGTTGATTGCATAAAGTTTCAGCAAAGCCTTTATCGAATGGCATACGTATATATTTATGAAGAAAAAGCTATTTATTCTTTAGTCTTAAATTTACTCGTTAGTTTGATTATGATAGGCATCTCTCCTACAATCTGCCTAATCTGATTACGCAAATCTTCACTATCTTTGCTTATGAAAACAATGAAAGATTGTCCTGCCTTGCCAACACCTTCTACTCCATCTAATTTAAGCAACTTTTCCTTAATATCCACAAGAAAAAATAGAAAAAAAGTTATAAAAAGTTAATTTAGTCTGGAGTGAATTCTACAACTATAGTTATGTTTGAAACCGCCGCTGTTGATTGAGACCATGTAATATTAAATCCTTCTTGTCCTGTTCTGCTCCTTAATATAATTGGTCTTCTTATATCCAACATAAGCTGACCTGCACTTGCTAAGTTATATGATGCTACTGAAACTAACGTAGGAGATGCTGCAAGTATATTGGTTGAATAGTTTACTGTGAAAGATACAGCCGCTCCGCTTATCTCTGTTACATATATCTTAGCTTTCATGCCTTGAGGTATAACTATTGCATTTACTGATTGATAAAGAATATCACTATTCAATGAAACAGTGCCTGTAGTATTAGTTCCATTAGTTTGACCAAACAAAGTAATTAATTCAGATTCACTCATGTTGCCTCACCTGTTAATAAGAAATTAGGAATGTGTTCTATAATTTGTCTATATGTTGCTATAGCCTCACTTTGCTTTGTAATACTATATACTTTAAAGCCAAGAAAACCATATGCACTCTGCAATGCAGTCTGAACTTGCCCGCTAATAGTTGGGACAGGCAATACATACTTTTTAGATGGTATTCTTCCAGTTATCACACCGAATATAATCGATGGGTCATCTGGAATAGCAATCTGATATTCACGATAATAGAACTTTGCATTAGTTATAACAGACATGTTAGTATCGTTGGCATAAGTATAGCCATAATGAATACCAGGGAACTGAATGACTTCGATGCTTCCTCTTGTATAGCCGAAAGGAGATATAATTGGCAAAATTACACGGTTATCTTGAAAGTTTGAAAGATTTGTGCCTGCTGGTATTTCTAGCTGAATTCTCAGATGCTGAGGCGAAACTATATGATAAATATGAAACAATGTGTTTTGATATTGACGAGCTGTTGCTGGCACATACCACATATCTGTTCGGTCATAGACAGAAAGAGATGCAGGCTGAGGTAGTGTAGCAGGTGGTAGAAAGATTAAACTTGGCGCTACTGTAAATCCAGGCAGAACACCATTAGCTGGAGCTGGGATAGTGCCTCCTTGAAAGCTAGACAATGGTTGGTTTGCTTGTATAGGAAGAGGACCATATGGAATTGTTTGGAAATAAGAATTTCTAATATTCCTTATTTGGAATACATATGCTGTATTAATTGGCGGTAGGAATACTGTTAAATATCCATATAATTCAACAAATATATCTTCTAGACTCGCTCTCACAAGATAATATTCTTAGAAGGAATATTTAAGATTGATGGTTTTAATTATACAAGAATGAAAACCTCGCCATTTATGGCGAGGTAAGTTTAAATAGACTAAATTGAATATATAAGTAGGGATGTTCCCTTGAAGGAACTACAAATAACGATTGTTGGTAAAGTCTTCAATGCAAACAAAAATAAAGTATTAATATTAAATCAAACTCTTGAAGAATACTTTAAACTTGTAAAGTGGTATTTGAACTTTAATATTGTTTCTAAAACGAAACTACATAATAAATCATATGAATTGGCTAAGAAAATGTTCAATCTAAATACTGCTTTAATTCAAACAGCTAGAGATAAAGCTATCGAAATATTGAAAAGTTTTAATAAGGTAAAAAGAAAGTCAAGTAAACTAAAACTGAAAAGAATAGCTATACGATTTGATGAAAGATGCTATCAATTCGATAAAACTGATAATATATTAACTCCATATTGGTTAACTTTACGTATTAATAAAGAAAAAAGAATTAGCTTACCAATCGTCTTCGGCGAAAAACAAAAACAAAGAATTGAGGAAGCTTTAAAGAATGAATGGAAATTTGCAACTGTTGAAATGGTTAAACGTGACGGTAAGTGGTATGCTCATTTTGTTTTAAAGAGAACTATTTCTGGTACAGATGAACCAGAGACAATTGTAGCAATCGATATAGGAGAACATAATTTAGCAACAGCAACTAAGATATTAATTAATAATCCAAACAAACCAGTTCAAGGTAGATTCTGGAAAGGAGTTGAAATTAAGAAAACCAGAGGATTATATTCACATATTCAAAGAAATTTAATGAGAAAGAAACTCTTAAAAGAAGTAAAGAGACTTGGAAAAAAGGTAAAAAGGAAAACAAATTATTTGTTGCATATTATCGTTAATCAAATTATTGATTATACTAAACAAAGTTCAAAACCTGTGATAGTAATGGAAGATCTAACACATATCAGAGAAAAATTCGATAAAGGAAGAAAGTTAAATAAGCGTTTCCATAGTTTACCATTTAGGAAATTGCAAACATATATAGAATATAAAGCCCTGCTTAATGATATTCCTGTTTACTATCTGTCAAAAAATCTAGTCAAAAATACTTCTAAGACTTGTCATAGATGCGGGCATGTTGCCCAAGTTGTTGGTAGAGAAATAAAATGTCCTAATTGTGGTCTAAGGTATAATAGAGACCTGAATGCTTGTATAAATATAGCTCATAGATTAATGAGATCTATGGGATGGGGAAGCTGTGAGCCTCCCAAATCAGTAAATGAGGAGCTAGGCGTAAAGCCTACTCTTAACACTGGAAACTTCGTCCTTTAGGGCGGAGTAGCTCACTCTACACTTCTAAGCATACCGAAATGTAGTTTATAACGCTTCCTGTTCCATTTTGCAGATTTATTTTAATTTGCAAAGTATAATTATTTTGCAAAGCGTTAATTAACTCACTTATGATTTTTTGAATTAGCTTTCTTTCTTGAATTTCTCTAGCAGGAACATACTTTTTTTCTTCATCATCCCATACGATTTCGCTCATTTTTTATACCCCCAACACAATAAGATTAATGTAAAGAAAGATTCCTCTACCGTCACTATCACCATAACCTATACTAAATGCTGTTTGAGAAACATTATTTATTGCAATAGATATGTTAGAAGTTATAACATCTGAACCATTCTGAAGAGCATAGATAGTTATAGGTTTACTTTGTGTATTTTCATATATTGCTGGAGTGAGAGTAGTATTATCTATTGATACATGTCTAATTGTCGGATACATTACACCCATTTCATTTATTATTACATACCAATAAAGAAAATAACCTAAACTATCTTGATTATTTCCTCTTAATGTAATTTGAGCATAAATTTCCGTTATGATTATTACGTCTCCTGTAGCTCCAACGTTGCCCGAAATTGTAAAGCTTGTTGCATAATTGCCTGTTCTTACTGTTAAAAATACATTATTATCAGTATCATCGTTTGCAGATGGTTGATAAGTACTACTTTGCATTTCACTAACCAAATTTGATTGAATTGTTGCTGCAGCTGTAGTTTTTCTGTTTCCTTTAGCCCACCATCTTATACCTACATTGTAAACAAAATTACCAGTAACATTTAAAGTATAAGTATCATTTGTTCCTAAAGTTATTGTTAATATATTCACTGCGGTAGTTGATGTTAAACCAAAACCTGCGTTTATGCTAACTTGACTAACAGCTGTCGTATCACCTGCTGTTGAATTATAAGCATTAATATTTATCGTGTATGAAGTATTAGGAGTTAAGCTTCCAAAATACTCAATTACTAATGCAGCGGTTGTTG